>JGI24022J15233_10000482_pt1 | contig 25579 bp, 15 predicted proteins | sample Ectturendosymbi2_FD_15233 | JGI IMG/M metagenome (IMG submission 15233)
TGCCCCCGACCTCTCTCTATCACATCAACGATTTCGATCATTTTGACTTGATTCCGTATCTAAAATTTTTGCATACGCCGCTGAGTGGGGCCCGGCAAAAGTGCTTCCAATCGGGCCCCGCTCTTGCTAAGGCCTGCCCTGCAGGTCACAGATGTAATCACGTAGTGGTGTAAGAGGCGGCGGTGCAGGGTTTGCAAGCGCACACGCAAACGTTTTGATTTTGTGAAAATCCGGGTAAAATCTGTGGAAATTTGGGCAAAATGTGTGAAAACCTTCTCAAAATCGCTTGATGTGCTTTGATTTTTTTTTAAAACTGCCGCCCAGAATCAAAGTGCAGACGTTTTCATTTAATTTTTTTGGAGGTTGTTTTTTCGGGCAAGTTTGGGGAAATTTGGGCAAAAATTGTGCTTGATGTGCCAGATTTGGGGAAATTTGGGCAAAATCCTTGTCACCCTCAAAAATGTGCCTGCTCCTACACCTATGTAATCACGCCACCTGTTCATTGGTCGCTTTCCCTTCGGCGTAAGCAACAGGACTCGCCTCGCCTACAGTAGCTGAGATGCCCTATTCGGAAAAGAAGTGGTTTGGTATTGGAATTCAGAGCTTAACGAATCCAAGGTTAACAACCGCGTGCGTTGTCGAGAAATGTCGCTCCGTGAACTCCTCGCAAAAATCCTGTCTCTGCCGCTTTAGTTCAGATAACGTTTTTTTTCTGTCATTACCAAGATTCATGACCATAAGTGAGCATTGGAACAAAGATCGTTTGAAAAACTGACAGTTTGTCAATCTTTCGCTGGACCTCCAGAACGCTAAGCCACTTGACACACACGAACAATAAAGAGAACTTCAAAGTTTTAAGTGTTACAGGTCGGATTTCGTCATAACCTGCACGATTCCCAGCCTCAACATTTTGACAGCTAGGACGACTTCGGTCGCATTGATGATATTTTCCTACTCCAAATGCATCTCCTTTTTGTCTAATGGTACAAGTGTGACTGCGGGCAAAAGATCTTTCAAATACTCTCTCAGTCTGCCAACGATGTGCCTCATTGCTGTTTCTTTGCTCGAATACATCTTTCACCTCCGTTTTTCAACAAAGGGTGCTTTTCTGCCATCTCTTGCCATACCCAATCATTTCCTTCCACATGATCGAGCTGGTGATGAATTTACAGCTGCAATGAACAGTCGCCACTCCTGTTCTGCGTCCAGTGTGCATTCCAAGAGCTCTCAAAGCATGGAGGATACGCCGTCTGCAATGGTCTTTCTATCATCCTTGTCCAGAAGGGCCTTCCAGTTTATTCAGTAGGACCTTCTAGTCCTGCACGTTGGTGTAGGTCGTGTTGGTTTTTCCAGACGTATGTTGAAGACCTCCAGGTGGTGATCGGTCGGCAGTTCTGCACCCCTTCACACCCAAACGCTCTACACTGATTGAAACAAATCCGCTGAAACGATGCAGAAATCAATAAGTGACAATTGATCCAGCGCATCCCTACATCAGGTGCACTAGTACAATTTTGAATTCGCTGTGTTAAGAAAGTGTTCATGATTCGCAGTACGATGTTGCAGTACAGCATCAAGTGCCTTCTTTGACAATTAGGTTAGCATCACCATGTTGACCAAGCACATCTTAACATAACCACACGTCTTTTATTGTGCACTGAAGTCTCCCAAAATGATCGTGGATTTGTTAGCTCTAACTCTTCGCAGGACATCACTAGCTGACTTCACGAATTCCGTGTGCGTGCAATTCAGTTTGGGTCGTATATCTGTGCCATACGCAGGGACCGCTTATAGTTGTGGTCTTGTTGAGATGCCAGCAAAGAGTTTTGTTTGGTTTCTTCAAACACTTCGTGCTTTTTTCCAGTGAAGTTATGCATAAGTTTTCAATCACTTACTTATGACAAGTTTGCAATTTACGCGTGGTTTTCAAGTGTCCCAGAGCAGAAACACTTTGCGCTATCATTATATTCGCCTCCCCCGATAAGCAGCGTAAACAAAGTTGCTCTTCCACTTGAGGATGGCTGGTGGGGGAGACTGTCACTAATTTGTTGAACCGGCCATTCAGCCCACATCCCGAAGTGGTTTTTGGTCAAATGCGTGACGAATGATGGTATTGGTTGTATTTGCGCATTTCATGGTAATAGCTACACAAATTACCGTTGGATAAACCGCTCGCGACGTTTGCACAGCAATTTTGCTGACCGAAGATAGCGGAATAACAACAATGAAAATACAGTTTGAATGTATGTTTATTGTTTTGTACCACATGGAAAGTCAAGGCCATGGAGTGCCACATGCAATGAATGAGAATCGTTAGCGCACTAAATTTGCAGTAAAGCTGTTTGGTTAACATAACCATTTTACAAATATCACCTAAACTGCACGCAACAGCAAAACAGCGAATGCATCAAACCTGTGAGCAAACAGGGATTGTTTAAACGTAAAATAACTGCGTTGATGTCTTTTTCATCGCCAAAGAAGCGCAACGGACCGAAATAAATTCAGATACACCATGCATCAAACTTTCGTGTGAAGTTGTTACCTATCTTAAGAGCTATTTCTAAATTATATAAAAAAGTCACCTGTTGCTCATGCTCAAGTAGAAGCAAATTACGTATGGCTGGGAAAATTTTGAACAATCCAGAACATAGATGTAATCCAATAAAACCATGGTCACCACAGGAACTGAAAATAAGTACTGTCGTGAAAACGACGAATGTTTCCATTCATTCACCGTAATACTCGCTTTTTCTGGGGAGGGTTGTGAGGCAGTGGTTATAGGAGAACTCGGAATATTTCACGGTTTTCTGCAAGTTATGATAGTTCTGCCTGTTCCACACCAAGACGGTGTCAAGCACGGTCAGAGATGTAATCAAGGCACGTAGTTTTTGGTCGACCTCCGGGATGCTTTCCCGTGAGTGCAGCCAGCAGGACTTGCCTCGCCAACTTTTCATGTGCCATTCTGGTCACATGGCCGAATCAACATAGATGAGATCACTCTATTCTAGAGGAAGTGGCTCGGCATTCAAGGCATTGCGATTTTCACAGCTGAGCACTTTGTCGAGAAGTGTCACTCCCTGGACTCTTCGCAAAAATCCCACTCAGCTGACACAGACACAAACTTCTGAGCAGCAATACAATGGCTTGATCCCAGTAACAGGTGTCCGTTAACACCGTTCTCCGCAGCACTCCCCAAAATTTTGCACGAGAGACCCAGTATTATGCTTTCATGACTAAATATCATAACAGTTAAATGCCATGAGAAGCTTTTTGGTGCACTGTAGCAAAAACCCAAGATTACTGTACAAAGTGCTCAATGCAAACAATATAAAAGGTTTTCCGTGATATTCAAGCAAATCAACCGAAGGTGAACTGTCAGCAAGGCAGTGGCGGCTCCAGACCTGGCATTTGGGGATTTTGTGGGACAGGATTTCAATATGGAGCCAACGTACCCAACGTGTTAAGGTTTTTACGAGTATGCTCCTTTTGTTTTCGAAATATTCTCCAAAATATCGTTTACCTTCCCAAACTTCTATTAAGCATATGCATGCCTAAAGTAGCATGAACCCACAGCCGAAAGATTCGTGTACTACTTACTGCAAGGAGCTATGCCGAAGTCGCGGTACATACTCTGTCTAAAACAATCCGACACTTTATCATACTTCCTTCAAAGCTGTAAGAGAAAAACACTGATATATTTAGCTACAGAAAATTTGCAATTAGGGCTTAACTTCAATAAATTAGCATTGTCATAAATCGCAACTAATTCGCAACACAACATTAGAAGCACAGATGTTTTTCTGGGAACAATTTGTTGTAATTTATTCTCACCCAGAGTGACAGTAAACCCCGATTGCATCAAGGCCACTGTTTTCAAGACGGATCTTTCTTTTTGTCTGAAAACATCTTCGCTCTCCCCACGGGTTGGTTGTGAAAGTTTTTTAGTCCTGGCAAGTTTCATTCGAACAAGTACCGCTGAGGTAAGTGTTAGGCTGGTCTGCAAACAAATACTGGATTGTAATGTTGCCGTTGAAATGTTTCAAAAAGTTTTCTGGATAAAACTGCATGCTGGTTGATGTATCTATAATTACAAAAAATTCGCCCGATAACAACATGTGTCTTTTTAATGTACATACTGTTTAGTGGATGCAGTGGTGGACTTAGGGTTGGGAGGGCCAGAGACAAGGCTGAAAAAGGTGCCCTCTGATGACGTCATCATACTCAGTCAACCGTGATGATAGCAAGCTGGCATCACCCCCTCCTGATGCTAGCAGAGGTTTTACAGTTGCTGTTGGGGCCCCACTGCAAGAAAAAGCACTAACACACAACAGTTGCTATTGGGGACCTTTCAAAAGCAGAGTACTTACGCAATGCAGTTGCTGTTGGGGTCCCTTCAAAAGCAGAAAAGAGTACTTACACATTACAGTCGCTGCTGGGGGGCCCTTTGAAAGCAGAGTACTTACACATTACAGTTGCTGTTGGGGGCTTCTTTGGAACAGAGCACTTACGCATTACAGTTGCTACTGAGGGCCCCTTTGAAAGCAGAGTACTTGCCCACTGCAGTTGCTGTTGAAGGCCCTTTTGAAAGCAGAGTATTTACACATTACAGTTGCTGTTGGGGACCTTTCAAAAGAAGAGTACTTACACACTGCAGTTGCTGTTGAGAGCCTCTTTGAAAACAGAGCATTTACACATTGCAATTTGCAGTTGCTGTTGATGGTCCTTTGAAGGCAGAGTACTTGCGCATTAAAGGTGCTACAGGATTTGTGGGAAACGTGTGTACTCTTCTTAGCTTTTGGGTTGAAGTGGGAATGCGATGAGCGTAACAGCCAAGCATACATTTTCAGAAACAAATGCTTACCATAAGTAAGAAAGGGAGGATGAAAATGATGGCAACCATCACAGCAAGGGGTGTGTAGTTAGTATTTTTGATTTCCATCAATGTGAGGTTGAACAAGAAGATAGTGTGAGAATATGTAAAAGTGAAAACTTCAGGGAACCAAGCTGTAAAATGCAATTGGTAATTGTAAAAGAAAGAAACAAATTTACTATTAAAACTTTGACTCTAGAACAGTGCTTCTCAACGCAACGCACTTGGCTCACAAACGGAGAAATTTTCAAATCCTAGGAGGAAATTTCTTCAAGATAATTACTGGGGGAAATAAACATTTCAAGTTTTTTTTCTAGTTCTGAAAGGTATGATATTTCTGGCACTTCTACTGCAGTGCTTTTACTCTTTATAGCTTGTGTGCGAACAGCTAGCATTTGGTGTAATAATTAGGATCTACGCCTGGCTATACTTCTGTTTCCCGACCTGACTTACTAGATTTGAATTATAATGAAAGAAACTTGACAATTGTGAGGTAATAATGCTGATATTGTAGAGAGATAGAAAACGTGGTCTTGTTGATGTGCTGTGTTAAAGTTAGACTTCGAAGATTCCAATGTTTCAGTAAAAGTGTTGCTGGTTCAGGGACCGAGTTTGCTAGAAAACTTTGGGGAGCCAAACCTTTATTGTTTGCGTTTCGATGACGTCACCGTGCTCACTCACCCGTAGTACGACCTGACCTTTTGTAAAATTGGCAAAATGGGGGGCAAGTTATGGAAATGATATATTTGGGGGATATAAGGTGGTCAGATGCGTTTTGTAAAAATACCAGCCATTTTCTTAACAGTGGCAGATGCAGGCTGTGTTGTAATTCGTAAGTGCATGGTACGAGATTCTCAAATACAATTTTATGATAAGAACGCTTTTGTGACAATGCATTTATTTTTCGTGTAATTTTTTTCAATTTCTTGAAGCTCCCAAAGTACTTGGTTTGAAAATTTTTCAAACTGTGTACAAATGCCTGTGCTTTGTGAGCAGAGTCTATAGCCCTATTCAAAAACATTAGCGAAATAACCCACTTTTCAGATAAAAGACGCTAACTTCAGTGTTTTATGTGTACCTGGGCGTTTTCTTAAACTTTCAAAAATCCTTTTTTACATGTTGCATATCAACTTCTGAAGTGAACATCTTTCCGTACAGTTTCATGTTGTATGCTTTTCTATGGTAGCACCGTTGCTTGTGTGAACACCATAACACAACTAATAAGTTCTTGCGTGCAACACTGACTTCAGTTTGCAACGAACATTTTCTAGCTCACGTGAAACTCTTCAAAAATTTTCTCAGTACCTTCTGGACCACTAAGGCTGGCTGTAAGATGACCTCCCGGTTGATTCGATGGCCTTTGATCTAAATATAGCGGGCTGACGAAAAAGTGTGTCTGTTCAATGCAGCTAGAGTTTTTGTGACAATAAAGTGATTGCTATCGTTATTCAAAAGACTAACATTCCTATTAGCACTGCAAACGAAAAAACTCTTGGTATCATCGAAAACTTAAGAGAAATGAGGTGCACGCCAAATTGTTGTTGTTCAACCACTGCATATTCAAACATAGTCTTTGGCACTGGCGATGGTAACAATAATTGAACTAAACACTTTATCCAAGAGAATAATCTTTGCACATTTAATCACTTTAACGATGAAAACTGCTTTACACCAAATGAAATTTAAGAGACTCTCAATCAACAACAATTGTTCCACATATTTTCATCTCCAGCTATCACCCGGTGTTTACAATACACACAAGAACTGCAAACAGTTTATGTGACAAAGATAAAACCATTTACGGACCGTAAAACCACAATAGTGGTTCTAACTTTGTCCAGTCATAACCTGCCGACCGATAAGCTCGAGAGCTCTTGAAACCCTCTGCGGATTCGGAAAAGTCTTGTAGTTTAGATTTTTTTTAAATTAGAAAGTTTTGGGTGTTGAGTTTTTGTTGGTGACGTCACAATGGGCATAGGTTTACACATTTTTTGGCCGAGGTTACCGGGCCCTGGGGACCAACCCAAAAGGCCAGTTTTTTGGCTCAAATTTTGTTTGGAAACTAGGCTATAATCCGAGTCTTTAGAGCCCTTGATCGGCTTTCTAACGTTTTTAGTGCCAAAATTATGGCTCAAAAAACAAATTCTTGGTTTTTCAACAAAATACCACAAAAAGTATACTTGGTCAATTTGGCCAAATGCCATAACTCTCCAGCCGATTGAGCTAGAGAGCTGTTCAAACCCTCAAAAGACTCGGAAAGTCTTCTAGATTCGACTAAACAAATTGGGAAGCTTTGGATTTGAGGTTTCTTGTGGGTAACGTCATATTAGGGCTTGGTTGAGGCGTTTTTGGCTTACGTCATCAAGCCCTGCGACCCCAACCCCAAGGGGTAATTTCTTTTCGTTTTTTTTAAAGGTCAAGATCCACGTCTTTAGAGCCCTTGATTGGCCTTCCAGCGTTTGTGATTGAGAAGTTATGACCTGAAAACCACAAGATAAACAAACAAAAATATAATAAATAAACAAAGAAATAATTATATAATTTGTTGTTTTTAGACCATAACTTCCAAACCACAAACGCTAGAAAGCCAACCAAGGGCTCTAAAGAAGCCGATTTTCACTTAGTTTTTCTCTCTAGCTCTATCGGTCGGCAAGTATGACTGGCCAAAGTTGGAGACACTATTGTGGTTTTGCGGTCCTTTAGCCAATTACTTCTGGCGGCTTAAATTTGCCTACATCGCATTTTACAGCAAGACCCATAATAGAGAATGAAAAAACAAGACCTATTTTAGTTTGCGAGTGTTTGATTCTGATGTTCAAAGTGCTTTATTATTCATCATATCTTTAACAAGCACAAACCATGATCTTCTTTCGTTTTAAATTGTTGTGAGCAAATTTAAGGAGTGGAAAAGGCAACATTTTTGTGGTCGGCCCCTAACGACACTTAGTATCGCCACGCCACTGAGTACAGTAGTTCAGGCNACAACNCCATCTACGCCGGTTTCACGATTATTAGCCAAAGAAATACTAATACAGATCACGTTTGGTCGACGGACGATGGTNTATATNACTAAACAAAGAAACAGGGAAAACAGAGCAACAGTGAGTTTTGCTAAGCCACAAGTAACAAATTGCCCTTATTTTTGGCCTTAAATACTGTATTTGGCCGACCTTAATGAACTTTGCTAAAGGAACTGTCCTGACAAGATTCACTACTAGAGTCATTATAATTTTAGAAGTTCTATGTTAGTTCTTTTTGCAGTTACTGCAAGATATGTATTTTTAAAATACGGGCTTGGAGCAGTGATTTTTAACTTACCGGCCTCTTAGGCCTCTGGTAAATTTGCAGTAAATATCGGCCGGGCCGGTGAATTATGGTTGCCTCTGGCAACCATGTTTGGGGGCCATGGTCCAAGTGCCCCCCCTTTCTACGCCCATGGTGGTGGTATAGCAACCGGTATTGCACAATGGTGCTATATCTATCACAGCATTTAATATGAAAACACATTAATTATGAGAATTGGGCTTAAAAAATGTAATTATGCTCAACAATTGAGATAATCAATTCAAATTTGGTTAGTTCAGAAATACAATTTACTGCTACTAAAAACACAAAATTATCACTATCACTAAGCCACATAGATCAAATGAAAAACCAAAAGATATTTTGGTAAATACTAGCAGTGGCAACCGTGTTCTGTATATTGCAGGCTACCGACCAGCGCAGAAATTCGACTCACAAGAACATGACACGAATCAGTCACGTGATTGAGCGGCATTTATGTACACACTGATTCGGTTCATTCATATCAACCAACACAATTGTCAACAATCATGATAATTCAATTTACATAGTAAATCCGTACATTATGTCTATAGACAATCCAGTGATAATGTCAGTTTTTCTAATTTATTTCCTGACGTTATTCTGGGGTTTTCCAACAATAATGAAACCATGAAATTTGTACAACTACAATATTTTTATCACAAAATATTTGGGGCACAAAAGATATTGTGTCCCCCCTTCCTCCCCTTAAACTCGGTCCCTGTGCTGATTATTTAGAAAGAGCTAAGACAATTTTGAAAGTGTGGCATAGGGGTTTTGGGATGAAAATTGTCATCGAAGTAAATAGATGAAATATTTGATTGATAAGCACTTTTCATCGATACGTTGTTCTGTTAAAGAAGAAAAACATATCTAGAATATTTTTTATCTTTCAACAATGCCCAAAACATACAAATTTACAATCCCACAAAATGCCAAAAAACACAGGTTCAGAGCAAATACTTCTGCCATTTCGAAATGCGTGCAAAGTTGAATGTGCTTTAGAGCCGGTAAGAAAATTCTGACAAAGAGGATCTTTTGGCAGTTGCGATCTCGGAGATCATAGAGCAAAGTTGATATGTTTTTCCACGAATTTCTCCATTGTTTTCTCATCCTGAGGCTCAAGGTTGAATCAAATATTTTTGGAATTTCCTAATGGTTCTTTTGTTTTATAAGTTTGTTAGCATTCAGTAAATTCCGATTTTGTGTTCTTTATTTTGTAATGCTCCTTCAGCAAGTACCTTTCATTGTGATTCATGATTGAGAGGAGGTGAAAGTGTCTGGGGTTTGTGAGAGAGGAGTACAGAAAAAATGTTGAGAACCCTTGCTCTACTGTCAAACCTATTCTGGTTGAAAAATCATGCACAGGTTTCCACAAACTCACCGGGCGTGGTTGCAGAAAGCAAGGATAAAACCCAAACGACACCGATTCCTTTGTGTACGGATTTCACCTCCTGCATTTTGTAACGGATAGGCCAGTTGATCGCGTATATCCTTTGCTGCCCAAGAAGAACCAGGTGATACAATGATGAAGAAAAACCAAGCAGATAAAACATTCCNCCGATTGTTGCTTGAGGAGAACCTCGAAGGCTGAGCTGAATCTTATCAATTTCCTGAATTGTGGAATGCAAAGTCCATCTCAGGTTGTACAGAGAAATAATTAAAGGCTGAAAACCTGTGCAAGAAAAAACTCAACGTTAGCTTATCTTTTCGATTAAAAAAGTGTCCATTATGTAATATAAACAAAAATATCTTCACTCAAGAACATCAATTGAGTACTCAAATACAAGCGTTCAACAAAACAGTAGTACATTTGCTACTTTTTGCATTACGAAAAACACAGCAACAGACTTGAGAATGAAAGGCATCCTAGTTTTATCATGATGGATGAGTTTCCAAAAACAAACTTAAAATTTACCTGTCAGAATATCTGCCACCGCTAGTGATGCCTTTATTTTGTCGTAATAAGTCTGCTTGTTTTTAAACAAGCAGTACCATAGTGTGAGAGAATTCAACACTATTATACTGAGTCCCAGTGCGCCAAGAAAGATGCCGAATATCACAGCAATGCCCAAGTTGCATTGGTCGCAGTTGATCAACGTAATGTTGGAACAACGCATTTGCGCCTCTCGGGAGCAGAATGAAGGAAAAGGGCAAAGGGCTGAATGCCCCTGAAAGTTGTTGATTGCTATAAGTGATCCATTGATGCTGGAGTTTGTCTGACTTGTGTTTTTTGCCAGGTCGGTACCATTTTGTCGGTGAGGAATGTTGAGGAGTGGAAACCTATCTTTAATGAACGTAATTCTTCCCTGACCTGTACAAAATACCACGTTAACGTTATTTTAAACAAAAATATCTATGGTCGAAAGCTGAAATAATTTTAGAGTTGAAATATCAGCGAAAACAGAGGTGGAAAACGTTGCAAATATAAATAAATGATAATAAATGATGTAGTGAATGCATATGGCCTTACCGCTTTTGTGCTTTTTAAATGAGTGATTTGGGGCATGTTCTGTTTGTGATTCGATGCAACGCATTTTTTCGTGAATAACTTAAACAGGTGGCATGATAAATTGCCAACAGGCATCTCAGTGATTGGTTGCAGTTTCCAGTCGCTCCTGTGAACGCTCCTTCCTTTTATTCAATTGGAAAACCAAAGCCTCAAAATAATGAAAGGTCTTCTAAAACGAAAAACTCTAAGAAGTTTTTCACCACTTTCCGCTGGAGAGCGGCATATCACTCTGTGTATTGTCGTGTTATTAGCAACGAAAAGCGTGCTTATACAAAAAACTGATATGCCACCTTTACGGAAAGCGAGTATATAGTCGCTGTCATGAACATAGACAAACAGCCGCATTCGCTGGGCATTTCAGACTCGGGGAATANCCAACAGTGGTTTTGCGACTGGTGACCTCAGGCTGTAGGATATTTCTTATTTCTTCGGGTCACATTTTCAGGTGTCATTGGCAGGTGGGGCACACATTAGCTCATGTAAGAAAAAGTAACATTTCTTGACTCGCTGTGCTTTGTTGAAAAAACTTAAATACTTAATTTTTGCTGATTTTGTATAGCCAAAAATTTATCTGCATGAAAAGTTTCACAAGGCCACGGGCCAACATAAGCAGGCCCGGCGGCCACAAGTGACCCGCGGGACAGACTTGCCTACGACAGGATTAGTCTACTGAGCTCAAAACTACTAGATGTTATTCAAAATTTTCACTTGGCTCGGCTAATGCGAAATCAAGGTTTTTTCATTGGCAATGAAGTACTATGCATCTTTTAAATGTGTTTAGGTTTATATTGGTAAAGACGGCTGCTAATAGGTTACCTCATGTATCTGCTGAAACTGCTTTGCAACAGATTTTGCCAATTACATCAGAGGGTGAGTCTGACTCTGAAGTTGCAGATCCAGAGTCGAAGAGTGGTTTGGATGATGTATATTCTCATTGAGCTCGTAATAACAATAGTGACAATGAAAGTGATGATGGCACTGATGATAGTTGGACTAGCCCATGGGATTCAACACAGGCATCTCAGCGAAGTACAATGGGATTGGGATTCAACCGAGCTTCAACCAAACAGCTTTCTCTTTGCTGGCAATAGTGGTACCGAGGCATCATTGGATGAAAATAGTACGAAACACGAAAAAAATTTTTACATCTGCAAAGTCTTCTTTGCTACAAGCATTATGACAAGGGTAATCAGAAAGCCTAATTGGCATCTTTATCGGAGTAGGGATGGTGTGCTAGAAACACCGATTTGTGACTTTGTCCACTTTTTATTCTCTTCGGTGATAAATGCCAAAGACACAGTATGAATATATTCTGTTCTCAGCAAACCATCTCCCAAGTAGATACTGTTGAATACTTGGGGATCCTTATTGACTCTAAACTAACGTGGACCCCCACTTAGAAAATTTAGGTAAAAAAGTTGCTAATAGAGTCAGAGTTTTATTTAAACTCCTACCTTTTGCTGATGTGCATTAGTTAAGAATAGTATATTTTTCTCTGGTCTACTCCCATCTAAATTACGGTATTTTGAATTGGGCTACAGCCAATCGGTCAAGTATTGCTGATCTAGTAAAGTTAAATAATAGAGCTATCCGTAGTCTACTTACAGTTAATCGTAGAGAGCGTATTCCACTTAGAGATCTATTTTATTCAGCACGGATACTACAGATCAAGGATCTTTACAATTATCAATTAGCAAAACATATGTACAAAATTTATCACAATATCCTTCCTGATTTAATCATGACGGTTTCAACATTTTTTGCTACTACCAAAATCAGAGAAACGAGACAAATTTCCAAATTACATATGAAATTCCCCTAGCGAAGACACTTAATGAACGATGTCACACATCTTTTCGAATACCCTCAATATGGAATGATATTCCAAAAAGTTTTAAACTAGTCAATTATTTTCGATTCTGTCCGTTACAGAAAAAGTATTTAAATTGAACATCCTCACATATTATAAAAACTTAATTTTTCCGCTTGCCTGCAATTGTGTTGCAGCGCGTCTTGTTTGTGCTTATGTCCTGCTTGTTTGTACTTATTGTCCTGTGGTTATGTCTGCGCCATCTTTGCAGATACATGTATAGAATTATGTAGATTATAACTTGTCTTCTGTGCGGTTCGACTTGTATTTCGCGGGGGAGGATGACTCAAAGACCCTACGGTCATTCTCCTCTCTCTGATATCTGATTTTTTCAAATATCAAATAAAAATGTCTGTCTGTCTGTCACAAAAATGTGCATTTCCTCGAAGTTTTCGTAGCAAAACAAAGATAAACCGATGACAACCAATCGAAACATTTGTCTCTAAAAAATTGCTTTATTATATTTAAATGAATCAAAAGATGATTACAGTGGACAACCTCGGGGTTTGAGTTTTTGCTGATCGTATAGGCTGTAGCATAACAAGCCAAGAACGTCGACAAACTTTGCATAAACAATACTTACGAAAGTTGAAATCCGAAATGTTTTTCCCAAGGATGGAGTTTGGTCCAGACAGAATGCTGGGAGGAATAAACGGTAACTTCACTGTTTGGTTCATTGCCCTTAATCCAAAATAGCTACCTGCTTTCTACAGCCCTGCTTGAAGATAACTTAATCTCAGATTTTCTTACTTGGCTTGTTACGCCTGATAAAAACAAATGGACTCTCGGTTGCACTTGGATTTGGCAGTTTAAGCACGTGATGTAACGCGTGGTTGATGTTAAGATTAAACACATGATATCAGGACATATAGAAACAAATTGTCAACGTTATAACTTGTCCTGGAAAGGTCACTGAACTTTCGAAGTGACCTATGATGTAATACTTCTAAGTGATGGAAGATTTTTAAAACCTCCTGCAGAAACAAACTTATTTTTTTCATCCAGTGAAGTTTGTACTCTTCAGTTATTTTGATCTTATCAGAAAATAAAGCCATCTAATTTTGGTTATTCAGCATGCGTTATGTTGTTTGGTATGAAAAAATAGTTCAACTGCTATCGTGTGCAGTTTTTTCCTTTTTTCGTAATATATTCGTGTCTTGCTCTTTGTTGCAACACATACACAGGTTTAGCAGAACAGGATTATTATAGCTATTTCTTTCCTGTTAACCACATGAGTGCTTCAACATAATGTTTGTAAAATGTTTACCAAAAATTTTAAGTTATCGATTTCGCTTTGTTAATCAGTGCTTCACACCAATGCAATTTTCCTATCGTTTTCACTCAAAATTCCATTTCAATCTTGTTGCCTCGAAATATTAGCATACCTAAGCGCATTGCAAATCGGATTGGAATTCTCAAACATGCACTAAACAGCGGAATGTTGGAGACAAGTTTACATGAAAAGTTTAATATTTTACAGAAAGCTTCGGTTACAAAACTAGGAGTCGTCTCGTAACCAATCAAATATAGTTTATACTACAGGCTCGCTGTGGCCAGAAATTTCCAAAATTTTCTTAACTCACAATCGTTTCCCACATTTGCTCTTTTCAGTTCCTTTCACAAACTTTTAACCTGCACATCCACACAAGTCATACGAAAACCTGAGCAATAGTTTATGACTGCGGCCGCACTAATTGGGTGTAACTGCGTTCGATGCCGTATCCATAATGCTTCGTTCAATGACATGATTTAGACATGTACAGGAACTAGACCACCTTAATAATTGTTTTGTACGATCATGGTTAATTTGAAAACATGGGTATATACAGATACAGCTGTCTACTACAGTACATTCGTGGATGTTGGAAGAACTGAATTTTTTAGAACGAACACAAAGTTTGTGTTTTGTAACAACGAAAGTATTTTCTGTTTGATGGTTCACGATACAGGAAGTGTGCAACAATTTCTCTTTTTTGCGCAACAACTGAAACAAATCTTCGGCGCACCCTACCAGGCTTTCTATTTATCATTTAACTCAAATTGATTTCATACCTTGATTTGGAGGTTTACGGAAATTATAGCATGATCATGTTCCCACAAAAATCTGCCCGGAGTGAGCAGTTGGTACAGTGTAGGCAGATCCCGAAGACCTTTTGCACCAGCCAGTCACATGACGTCTGTTTAGGAAGACCTAAAACTAGTCACAGATATATTTAGCTGAATCTNGATACTCCGAGGCGGTCTGNTTTGTGACCGCGTTGTAACATAATTTTGCAGCTTAATGTGACAACGAAGATGTCATGAATTGACGAAATTCTTTTCTTAGATTTGCTATCGTAAACGTTCCATGCATGAGAATTCTGGTTGTACACTATTACTGAGAAATAATTTCAATAATGCTAAAATCTATTACCATTGTTCATTCATTGCTGCTAGACAAAAATCGTAATCATTTATGATGCAAACTTAGTGCAACTTGGTGCAGTTTTCTTTCAGATAATAATTGTGAAATGCGCTTTGCGAAAAACTAGCTTTCAAATGTGATCACGTAAGAGCAGACAAAATTTTGTCTAAAGCGTGTCTTTTAAATTATGTCGATACATCCGACTCCAAGTGTAAGGTGAACTTGGACGGAAAAACAGTTAAGAAACATACGTTAACGGATATTTTTGAAAAATAGTAACTAGGTGATTGAAAACCATGTACTTATTGAGGATGGCTAATGTTTTCAAATATTAATATTTTATGTTTCATTAGCTCAATAAATTGTATTCGATATTTGATTTGATAATAAGGCATATAACGTATGAAGAGACTATATTGATGCTTTTTTGACTAAAGATGACAAGCCACAAGGAGCAGCAACAGTTTAGCTCTTTACCGCAACAGCTCACCTTGAACTAAACAAGTCACAAATGTTATTCTAGTGTTTAGAGCTTTTCAACATTGCCAACTGATCAGACTATGCAATTAGTTCAAATTTGGCCTGGAATCACCGTATAGTTTGAAATCATTCGTTCAAGATCCAAATAAAATATACCTATGTAGATTTCTAAGCATATTCAGCTGTAAGCATTTTCATCTTAAGGCGGTTTGAATGCAACTTTCGTAACCCCTTGCAAATTATATAAGCGTAATATACCCTCACACAGTATGAGGGCTTTTACTGCCTCTTGTGCCAACATATTTACAACACTACCTTGGCTGTTTCAAGAAGTACTCAAAGGGACCCAAAAAACTTCACCCAATACATCCTTCTATACGTTTATCTTGAAATGTGAAAGTTTATTTAGTTAAAACCATTTTTAAATGTTATTGCATTGCTGTTGGACAAACTCTTTTCTTAATCAGTAGAACTCACTAAAAAATCAACCTTGGTAGGAATTATACACGAAATTCCATTTTTATAGTTTTTCCACTTGTTTTGCAAAGGATCCCGTCATTTCTATGTTGTTTATTTTTACATTCTTTAAACCATTTTTCAACTTCCCCAACCTGTTTGTTTTGCAGCTTGGTGTTTATTTGTTGACCTTTGTGTTTAAGTAAATGTTTCTTCAACATATTGCAGTTATTCTACACTCTTCATTTGCAACAGTCATCAACCACAATTTTTTTTTTAATAATGCTAAAATAAAGCGTTGCAACTGTTCGTTACCGGGTAAGATAGCTTAAATCCACAGATCTACAAAAACAACGATCAAGAGGCTTATGTTGTTGGCCATAAAATCAGAGTTGAAATTATGAGGTCCAAAGCCTTGCAAAGGCACTTCGAAATTTCTAAACAGTTTAAGCTTCTGAAAAAATCGTGAAGATTTCTAAACAGTTTCAAGGAGATTTTTAAAACCTTTGTCGAAAGAGAGTAAAACCGTGAGTAGACGGTAAGGAAATTATATACAAACAACGGTAATCAACTCAGCAACGTTTATTTTGTTGGCATCTCTTTACTTTTAAACTCAATATAATCGTATTTCACAATCAGCAGACTCTAGTCATACTGTAATTCTTTCTTCAGATCCCAAGTTTTTCTATTTCGCTTTTCTAACTTTGTTTTAATATGTTAAAATCATCGCAACCACGAACACAAAAGTGAAATGACACATTATATGCCAAAAAGCAACATCTTCTAAAGTCTTTCACAAACGCCGCAGTCCGGTGATTTAGCTGTCTAAAGAGATTGTCCTTTAGACCAAATCAAAACTAAAGCTTGTCTAAGAATGATTGCAAATATACAGAATAGCATAACAAGGTAAACTGAAAGCCTGAACACAATTACTAACGTTTCTTCCAAACCGGTCTGCGTACACTAAGACATTATTTTTAAAATAAATATTTTTAAAAAAATTTTGTGACTACATCGAACATTTACTGCAATTAGTGCAACAAGTCTGTCTCATCGACTAATCGGGTCGAAACTGACAAAACACTAGCGCCCAAACAAAACCGTTTTCGCGTAGATTTGAGTCACTTTGAGTCATCAAAAGGATAAATACGAGTAATCACATGAGCAGCAGAGCGTGGGTGACGATCGGCACGTGCACCAGTATCCGGAAGGTTTTCAGGGTGAAAACGCCAGTCAGGTTTTTGATTTTGCGCTGGTTGTCAATTAATCCCGAAGTCATCTGGCGATTTAAAGCATGTTGGTCAGCGTTAGGCAATTGAGGGTTCGAAATTTTATTTTAGTCAGTGCCGAATTAAGGTAGAGCGGGGCCTGTAGCATTTCTAGAGCGCGGGACCCAAGTAAAAAAACATCTCGACATCTGCTAAACCATAAAGCATGTGGGCAAGGCATCCGTGTTTCTAGCACCACTACGAAAGGGTTCACAAGGGCGCATCACAAACTTGTCACACTAAACAGATACTTGTTACAAAACCTTTCTGTTAGCAAAAATGAACCATTAACCAACCAACGACTTCCAGATTTTAACCTAGACTGCACATTCTAAAGTGTGGTGCGTAAGCCTAAGACTATGTCAAGCTAATTGTTGTAATTAGTTCATTATTTGTGATTCATAAGCAACAGACAATGAGTCATTATCAATTGAATTATGTAGCTGAGTTACTGAATTTGGGTACTTGCTTATTTAGGCCAGGGTACATACAGACATGGGCGCCATTAGGTGGGGGGCATGGGGGACGTGTCAGTAAACAGGGTGCATGAGTTCATCAAAACAACTTTAAGGGTGCACCATAACCAAAAAGGTTGAAGAGCGCTGCAGTAGAACAATGCTCGGCGATAAACAATCTGAGCATAGCTTCAGCCCTACAACTTTCGAAATCTGGTGTTTGTAACTTAAAACCTTGTGTTACATTAGGAATCATGCAAAAAGTTCTTTAGTCTTATCTGAGTGCTTTTGCTACCAGTTATGCCTTTTAAGCTCACAATATTTCGCTATGATTGCATTATTGCAAACTTCACAAAAGGCTTTTGTTGAATCAGCAGGATAGAGGCAATAGGCATTAAGCCAACTTTTAAGTTCTGAATCTTGCAACCACATATGTTGAAACTTTTGGCAGCTTTGGTTTACCAGGAAGTTCTTTACCAGACATTACTACTTACTAGTGTAACTGAATCACTTGGAAATATCGTGCTGTGGGATAAAAAACATATTCTACCAATCCTGTCTTTTAACCTAACGCGCTCAGTAAGCACACAAGCAAATCATGTAGGCTTCACCAAGCCATCTAATTACTTGTTATTATGATACAATCACCTGCTTGAAGCAGCTTTTTGCATCATAATAAAAATTCTAAATAATTGCAGGTGGCTGGCTGTACTTTGTCCTGGTGTTACCCAATTAAAAACGATTCAATTGAAATTAAAAACGATTTCAACGATTTTTTTAAAAAATTAAATTAAAAACGATTTAAACAATTAAAAACGATTCAATTGAAATTCACTTTCCGTGATATCTGCTTTGTTGCCACTGGGTGGCTAATTATGAAAAAGCGAATTGCAGCAGCGACACGATTGACGATTGTAAAACTGCATTTCTGTTATTATATCGATTGTTATCATAATGCAAAAATGGAATATCCACTTTCTAAAGTGAAATTATGCTTGTTAACAAGAACATAGAACGTCTTCCAAAGCAGGTCGGCTTGTGCCAAGACGTAAATACTAGCAATTTGTCTTACCGGAACAAATGTGAGACTTTTTTATTCTGCAACTGTGTTTGCCAACTCACTACTGTATTCACTGATAGTCCATCAAAATGTAGGATTCACTTTGATAGAAAATTACGCAGTTCAAACAGTTTAACACCTGGCTTTTCAAAAATTGAAATTTGTTTCATCAGAGCATTTTTGAATTGGTTAATTGATCCCAGGAGCAGCAAACTTGACTCTATTCACGGTATGCACAAACAAGTTTCCCATTGGTAGAACAGTAAATATTCGAAATCGATGTTTTGCAAATTGCAAAAATAGCAAGAACAAAAGAAAGAGCGGTGGTTGGGAAAAAAACATTTTTTCTTCTCTAAGTAATTTGTATTCATTTTGCATACACCTGCAATGAACTTCACAACTATATAGTTCTAACGATGTAAACTTTTTACGCAAAATAGAAAAGCAAATGTAGCAAAAACGTCAAAAAACTCGAATGTTGGCATAAGAGACGAATGATTGATGAAATAAACATACATCATGGGAATATCTGCACCAATCAAAACGAAAATGTTTATGAAACCAATTTTGCAAACACCTGACCTTCGGGCAACAATTCTGTGTTGGTTCAGAAATTCCCTACATTAATACAAGGATGATGCAAGGACATCGACAGTATTCTCACCAGCAATTGTCATAGGATGATTGATATGACTGAGTAATTGTAGCTGTCTAGCTAGACACTGCGTCTCAAACGAAATTTGAGTTAAATCAATCAGCGTCTCGCCCAATAGCAAATGAATTTAAAAATTTCGGGAATGTTTCATTACTTTCATAAAATAAAAAAATAATGTTTTGAAACTTTCCGGGGAGGCAATTGCCCGATTGCCCTCTCCCCGATTGCGGGCCTGACAGTAGGAATAGTTTTCCATAGCAGGCCAGCCCGCCAAGGACTAGAAACGCGATACTTTGATCCCAACAGACCAGCATAGCCTTTCTGCAAACATCACAGTACAGCTGGAATTGCGACTAATCAGTTTCTGTACTTTAACACCATAATATAGGCCTTTTACCCCCAGCACCAGTCTCCAACACCTCTTAAAACTGAAAACTACAACGTCAATAAACGCTGCGATGCAACTCTAAAAAAAGACCAAACGTATAAATTAATAGTTTTCAACAAGAGTTTTTCTTATGTGTCAGGAGCTGACACAAGTTATAACCAACAATCGTCCATGTGACCGAGTTTCCAAGCAGTAACTTAAAGAATGTTTCCACAAAGTGACGAGACACTGTTACGCATATTCCCCCATGGACACTATGGGGTGCCGTTCGTAAAAAATTTTATCGGCATGTTTAGCACAAGAAGCTGCTAAATCGGACAGATTTAGTTAAATTGGAGCAGATTTAGTCTCTGCGGCCTGCGAGTGTGGCGCAGAAGAGCAAACCGTCGACCATGTTGCCCTCCAATGTCTAATACATCCACAACCCCATGGACTGCAGGGCCTAACGGTTCTGGACGATGAGACAATCGAATGGCTGCTCAACATCTGACCCGAGATCTAGTGCGGCCNAGCAGTGGACAGTAACAACTCGCTCAAAATAAGAAGACTTAGTGAAAGTAGAAAAGGTTTAGTTAATTGGAACCAGATTTAGATAAATCAGATGCATCTAAATAACGAAAAGTAAACGCCCGACGGCGACAGCAGACTCTTGAGTACCCCACGAGATATCCTTTTGTATGAAGATTTGAAAGCCCTTATTTTGATACATTGCATTCTGTTATGCAAATAATTTGAGAATAGTTTATGTGGAACACCTCTTAAAAAGAGTTAATCAAGTACTATTAAAAGAATTAAACAAGTACTATTTCATGGTCACAACAGTCAGGCGCCTTCCATAAATATAAATATAACGAATGGGTTATTAATTACAGTATTATCAAAGTTATTAAGTAGAAACAGAAGTAGCGATTGTTTTTATTGCCCAAACCGGCCAGATCTCAGGTGCTACGGCACCATTTTNCTGGCAGCCTGTACACTACGAAAATAAAATTTTCAATGAAAATAAAAGCATGCAAATAAAGTCCGCAAACAAAATTTGGTGAGTACAGGTTCACACAGAGAGTAGTTGTAATGTAATAGCCTCTCATAACAAATTGTTTGAGCCTTCCGTGATTTTCTCAATGTTCACACGAGATTCTATGGCTTCTTTGGCGATAGATCGTCCAGGACTTTTCGTTCGATCTGTTTCCTTTGAGCAACGAACGACCAACAACCTCTTTGAAAAAAGCACAGCAATCCATTTTCGAAAACTTTTGTCCCGAATACTGTACACCAATACGTTGACCAAGCTGTGAAACGGAAAAATTGTTGTACGTGTTCATAAAATCATTTGAATCTTCTCGATGTTACGATAAATCCTCTCGGTATAAACCGAAATTAACTTTGTTCAGTTCTTCTCCCGGGTTTCCTGCTGCACATGAAATCATATACGCAATTTCAGAGATTTAAAATTACTTTCCTTAATTTGAGTGAAAACCTTAGAGCAAACTTTTTTTGCAACAAACTCAATGGTCTAGGTCAGCGTTTCACAAAGCGGGCTCCGTGGAACCCTAGGGTTCCATAGACAAATCTAAAGGGTTCCACGAGCTATACTTTCCAGTTTTAAGAAAAAAACTGCTGATATATCCTTTAGCCGTTTGGGCGTGTGGAACCCATATATCGCTTGATCTAGCTTGGATCTAGCTTGCTTTATGGTCACTTTTGTTGTGTATACTTTTGTTTACGGTACGAAACCTTTCATAACGGCAATTTGGGTGAAAAAAAGCGTTTATGGTTACTTGGCAGATCTGGCGAGGGTTCCTTGTCCACTTAAAATAACCTTGCAGTGTTCAGCGGACAAAAAAGTTTGGAAGCCACTGGTCTAGGTTAACAGTCCTTTCTACATTGATTGATAATAATGGCAAACTCACGAGTTTATGAAAAATCCAAAACACGCTAAATTCAACAATCGTAAGGGTAACAACTGTGACCCATAAGTTTTGGTACACGGTTGGACTGGAGTATTCACGGTTTTGCGTTAATTTGGCGGCAATCGGCAGCATTTGACGATATTCACAAATCGCAAAGATAAAATGTTGCTTATGCCAGGTGCATCAGGAAATAAATTCCTATACAACCAGGGTTGCGCAGTGTCGGTGTCGGAGTCACAAGGAGTTGGAGTTTTTTGGGTGGAAACGGAATTCTAAGAACACTAGGAGTCGGATTTTTCGTCCGACTCCGACTCCTGAAGTCCAATTGAATCATTTTTTTACATCACATTGCTTTTTTGGGAATTCTGGTTGAAATGGAACAATTTATTTTGAAACTTTTATTGAAACAGAGAATACTTGCTCTATGTACCACGATTTCCATTGATTGCTAGTTGCTACAAAATTGTTGACAGCCAAACTTCATTCATGTTATGTCAAAGGAGCCGGAGTCGAATATTTTACCTCCGACTCCACAACCCTGCCTACAACAAACTTTGTCCCAATTAAATAAACTGCAGATAGGAACAAATACGTTTCCCCTATGCAAGAAGTGAATTACTGACCCAGTAGATGATGGAATAGCAATGAAGCAAATACACTTGTAACACCTTTTAATGCTACATAGAAAGTCAAGGAGTGCCACATGCAATAGGTGAGATTCATTAGCGCGCAAAATCTGCAGTAAATTGATTTGGTTATTTAATGAACGTAATCATTTCGCAAACATCGCCTAAAACACCATAGCACTTGCATCAAACCTACAGTATTTACAAGCACCAATTGCGTAAAAGTAAATAACAGGGTTGATGTAGTTTTCATCGCGAAAGAAATGTAACCGATCAAGATAATTGCAGATTCACCATTCAAACTCACAGGATAAATTTGTTGCCTATTTTCACAGAGCTCTTTCAAAGTGGAACCACTACAATCATCGCCCTACGGTTTTACAGTGCTGAAGATGCGTTTAAAAACGCGAAACTAGTTTTCCTGTGAAATAAAATGTGAACGTTTCGCTTTCGTTGTTTTTTGTGGCTTACAACTATGGAAAAATAGCTATGTACAAGTTCTAATCATCACAAAAGTATGAAAACAGAAACAAGCAGGCAGAATCCTCAGAAATTTGCCGCAAGGTTATAGAGTTGATTCTATTGTCGTTACAACCATCTTTTACCAATCATCTTTTACAATTTCATTTCCAGATATCACTACAAAACTGCACAAGTAAAATGACCTGTTGCTCATGCTCACGTAGAAGCAAATTACGTATGGCTTGGAAATATTCGAACAATCCAGAACGTTGGTGTAGTCCAATAAAAGCAAGACCACAATAGGAACTGAAAATAAGCACCGTTGGAACAAATGATAAAATATTTTATGTCCTGAGAAGTACTGCAGTTCATCGTTGCAAAAGTAGAAGTTTGCAAAGTTCACAATGCATACTTTGCAAAAGCAAGTTTCATTTCACTGATACTCTGCTTAAGCTGATAAACCTAAAGGTGTTCCGACAGGTAATCGCGGATCCAGAAATTTCCAATATACCTAGGTTTTGTAAATTTTCAGTAAAAATTAAAGTGAAAAGCAACGTCATCGATTTAAATAGGCTTGCTTTTTCCAGGCAAGAGCTTCGCTTCATGAGCGTTAGGAGCAAAATATTCACCACTGGCATCACGGTTTACACAAGCACGCTCTGTTTATTTTATAAATATTAACTAAAATAGCGTTTACCTTCCTAAACGCCATGGAGGCCAAGGCCTAAAAACTTACGTACTACTTATGTTGCCAGGGAGCTATGCCGAAGTCGCTATATGCTCTGAAGCAATTGGTAACTTTAAGCATACACCTTCTCAAACCATTGCAGAAAAACTACGATTATGTTTAGCTGCAGCAAATTTGCAGTACGTAAAAACTGCGATAAATTAATACTGTAATCAGTTGCCAGAAATTCGGAATTTTGCATTAAAGAACAGATCTTCTTCTGGAAAACATTTGTTTTACTTTCTTCTTACCCAGAGTGACAGTAAATCCCAGTTGCATCAAGGCCACTGTTTTTAAGACGGATGCTTCTTTCTGTCTGAAAGCTTCTTCGCTTTTTCCAGGTATGGGTTGTGAAATTTTTTAGTCCTAGCAAGTTTTATTCGAACAAGTGTGACTGAAGTAAGTGTTAGGCTTGTCTGCAAAAAAAATTTAACTGTTAGCTCAATGTTTAACAGGTTTCAACAGGTTTTCTAAATGAAAGTCCATTTTGCGTCATGCGCCTAAATCTACAGAAAATCGTTGCACCGTGAATAAATAAAATGTGTCCTTTCATGAAATGTTGTAGGCCTAACTGATGTGGTCAAGTTTGATGAGAGCTTTGCGTAGCAAGTGGTAACGTATCGTCGCTTCAAAAATTAGACCACTCCAATTAGTGGCGCACCTAGTGTTTCCCACGCCCGGGGACAAAGTCAGTTTTAGCGCCACCCCCCACTCAGATCTTTCGTGGCAGCATAGATGCGAAGAGTGAGTTAAGAGTTAATGGGCGTCGAAAGCTGACTCGGGCCCATAGTTTTTGTAGAACCGCCTGAAAATTTCGTATGACTGTGACGTCACAGATTTGACGTCAAGCTCTTGGCATCTTGGAAATCATTAACTGTCGTAGAGTTAAGAATCTAATCGTTTAGCGCGAAGCTATTACCACTTTGAATTTTAGGTCACGATTGAACACTCAAACTGTTGTATTGTGACATTCCCAATTGCAGTAATACATTCGAATTTTAGCAATTAGTGAAAGAAAAAGCAGAATCCAGGCAAAAAGCTCCTATCATCTGTAAAAATCTTCATGAATCTTAATGGCAGAATTTTAGTGGGACAAAAACCTTCTGACAACACAGCACAAAACTGATCAGAGTTGCATCGTTGTTTTTTAAAGCATGATTTGTCGGAGCCTGTTTATGATCCGATATGCAGCCCACCCGCTTGTTCCCATATCTCTCGTCAGGTCTTGTCACAGTCACCGGTGGTGCCAGCTGTAGGGCAAGGTGGCCAGCCTGTGGCGCATGCGCCAAGTTTTGCGCATTGGATGAGTTCAACTGGCGCTTTTTGTGATCGTAATAAAGCAAAATAACCTCCTCGATATTTTATCGGCTTTTTGTTTCGTACAAATCCCTTCTGAGTTACCAGTAATCATCTTGAAGCAAGCTGTTCATGATGTTCCGGAAGAAAAAAAAACGAGCCACCTGAGGAACGAGCTCTTTTATGTGATAATATTTGATCTGAAATTTTAGTTAATGTTACTGACCATCTCGTTCATGTACATATCAAACTGCAGGGCAAGAATAAATTGTTTCCTTACTTAATAAATCACATCAATGCATTCAAGATGAAGTTAAAACTGTTCATTTCGCAGTTAGGAAATGAGGATACGAGCCAGTTTCCATATTTAAAGAAGCACACTGAAGGTGCTGTTGATAATGACAATTGAGAAAATGCACTGAAAAGATCAAGTTATTGCAAGACGTTTTGATTTTGCTGAAGAAGACTGAATTTTGGCACTTATAAACCCATTCTCACGTCGTGAACAAGAGAATATGAAAATGCCAATAACATACAAGGTGGAAATCATTCACGTCAAAGCAAATTCAATATTGAAAACGTAATTTGGAGGACTTTCCTTCAGTCCAGCCCCTGGTGTTTCTGATGTGATTCATTTCTGGCGATCCTTACCATGTGAAAATTTCCCAGAGCTACGAAAATTCTCTTAGAGTTGTATTTCGTTTTGAAATAAAGTTTAATGCGAACAAGCATTTTTGTCCATGAAACCGATTAAAAGCAAAACGAAGTCGCGCCTTACCGATTCAAATTTGAAGAATTTTCTGCAGCTCAGTGCTT
>JGI24022J15233_10000483_pt1 | contig 25537 bp, 19 predicted proteins | sample Ectturendosymbi2_FD_15233 | JGI IMG/M metagenome (IMG submission 15233)
TAACCCAAGTGTCACGATATATTAAGCAGTTTTTTGAGGCGTTTTAGGGACCCGATTTGGGTCCCTAGAATTGGAAATTGGGTCCCTAGAATCAGAGAAAATTATCATCTGGTTCCTAGAATCAGAGAAATCGGGTCCGTACAGGTCCACACCGGGTACCTAACATTTTCCTAAAAAAAACTATTATGTATTCGCCGGTTAAACTTACAAGGGGCCACAGCTCATGAAAGTTTGAGAACCACTGTTTTGGTGCATCACAGGGGTGTACAGGTTTTTGAGTAAACTTAAAAGTGTGTACCATTACAAAAAAGGTTGACAACCACTGGTTTAGACACAATCTCCTTTATGCATCCCGATTATCACATGTAGTCAAGTCCGGTTTTCTTGCGGACCATTTCATGTGTGCTGTGGATGTTACAGAAGCACGACCTATCCATTTATCAGGAAAAATATCATTATCCCGCACACTGAGGACATGAGCTAGAGCTCCATCGTGTTGAAAATAAACCTACTCTCTGATTCCAAGTTCATTGAGCTTCGGTACAAACCAGGGGTGGAAACCCATTTACTATTACGGGCCGCATGAAATGTGCATTATCGCTAGTGGGCCGCAAATAAGAATAGAATTTATCCTAAGATTCTACCATTATCTAACTATGAGGAAGAGTAACTTCTCTTGACTTACTGTCTACGTTCTTGCTTATCATGGAGCTTCGTTTTGACGTGATATTGTACTCTAACTTGGGTAACGAAGATTCTGATGCGGGTATATGTGAATAATAATGTGAATGCGTCACAGTGGCTTTGTCTCGGCTGGACTGGCTTTTTCCAACTCGGTTATCTGCGGATCATGATACCAGTAAAGCATGAACTTTCCTTAAAAAATATGCACATACAGTTAGTAACCCACTGTAACATTAAACAGGCTGACACGGTATCTGGTGCGTAACAAAACTACGAATACTTGAAGCGGCAAACACATATTTTGTTTACCGCACAAACTCGAGGTGTACCAGTTGATTCCAGTTTTTTTTCAACAGTGTCAAAACTCCATTTGCCATTATTCCATTGCTCATATTTCGACAGGCCAGTAGCTAATTTCCTCGGGATTTTGAAGCACGTTTCAAGAGTTGGGAAAAATTGGAATGGTAGAAGTTACACTTAACGAGATATCCGTTTTGATTTACGGAACACTTTTGACTGAGGCATTCGCCTGCATACCTTCGTTTTAAGGAATACGTCACTGGTGGAGGCTGCTAGTCTGGAATATATGTTGATTTTGGTGGAAAGAAATGAATAATATTTTAAAAAACATGGGCAACACTCATTTATTCACGCGAAAATCTAATGAATTTTAGAAGCTACAATAAAAAGTAAACTCTGCACACATGAATTCACAGCTTTAGTTCAGCGCCAAATCATCCAAAAGTGCATGAAGCTTTAATCTGTTTGCTAAGGGTTCACGAAGGAGACTCTCACGTTTTTTCGGAGCGAGATTTCAGTTATGATGACCATGCTTTGTATTTGAGCCTACTTCGTATCACAAGCTGTTTCCAGGTTGCTTATTCTGTAAGCATTAAGCTTCAGCTTCCTTATAAACGTTTCATTTGAACAGCAGAAACGCAAACCACTAACCTATGGCAATCTCAAAATGTAAATCAAAGTTGAGTGCTCTTTTCTATCACGTCACAGCCACATTTCAAAAATTAAAGAGCCGTGAAAATAAGTACTTCAACAAGCACTACTTTGGAGCAAACACATAGCGGACCTAACTGGACATTTACAATACTTTCCATTCAAGAATTTAGTATGTAACGGAAATAGAAAAACACACTCCAGAAAAGCTGAACATGATAACCAGTATTTATCAGAGCAACAACAAATTAAAGGTAAGCTTTTATGGTTTCACACTTAATCCTACCAGGAAACGTGAATTTATTGAAAGTAAGGGATCCTGTTTCGCTCATCCCGAATTTTCCAAATATCATACTTGATGGGCATTTGAATCGAGCTTTATTTGGTGGACAAACTGATATAGAAGCTCAGGCTGGAACAGCGCAAATAAGACTTTTTTGACATCTATTAGTTTAACTATGCGTGCACGCGCACACATCTCAACGAGATTCTGCGTCCTCTTAAGGTTTAGAACCTGGGTTCTTAAACTGGGGGTCCTGAAAAGTTCGCAAGGGGGACGCGAGCATGGCAGCGGCATGCTGTTGAAAAGCAGTATGATGGAAAATGAACCGTCGTTCTGTTTTTTCTCTTTGGCTGCGAGATTAGGTGAGACGCGTGAAAAAGTTTAAGAAGCTCTGGTTTAGAATGTTGTTCGAAGAAGCTATGGCGAGCGCGCATGGCTGTAGATTGTTAGTCACGGATGCGGCGGAAGGCCCACATGTGGCTGATATCTATTAGGGATTTTTGTGTGCGGAAAATCGTGGTTTCGGAGCTTTGCACATTTTTTGAAGAGAACTTAGGTTTGATCGAGTTGGACAAGTAATTTCGCTCGCAAGCACTGCCGTCGCGCTGCACGTGTCGCAGCATTTCACGTTGCATTGTGCCTTGCCTTTCCTCGCAGCGACTTCGTCATTACCTGTGTTGCTTTAAGACAGTGTTGCAAATTAGTACATGAGGACATTTCTTCTGGTGAAAAGAGGCCTTGACCTCATTTCGTGTCGACAGGTCAGACGAGTCTGTTTGTTGTTGCACTGATTCTGCTACAGTTACTGCTGGACTGCAGTCTAAGCTGAGTGAGAGTTCGCGTCACCTAGCTCGTAAGTCTCAGTCAAAGCCTTTTGGCACCGTGAACTTTTCTACAGAAATAGTGTGCCCATCATAAACCATCACATGGGTACATAACAATCGCTTCGCTAACGCTCTGCACCAAAGTAAAAAACTTCTTTTTTCCGCTGATACGGATGGGGACTTGAAAGCGTTGTTTGAAGTTCAGGATGGATTCAACTTTCGACAACATGAAACTTTAGCCTGATCAAAAACAAAGCGTCTTCAGAAGCTTACGTTTTCAACAAATGGCATCAAAAGCTGGACAGTCGAGAAGTCGAAATCAAAATATAATCAAATTTGAGACTGAACTGTACTGACGTTGACAGTCAAGAAGAAACAGTGATAATGACACCCACTTGGCTCAGTGAAGAGAAGCTTGCTTCGCTAGTTTCACATGAGGCAACATCTTTCACTTTCTTGACTTCGTTATTACTGACAACGTATTTCACGTCGCACAAACCCGACGGGTCTTCCTGGAAAACAAACGAAGGTTTGAAGATATTTTTCAACTTTCTTATTTTTAACAAAGACTGTTTGCACAGAATAAACATGTTGGGATAACCTACTGCAAATGGCTCCAAACGAAAAAGCAGCTGGTTGGTAAAATTCATCAACTTCTCTCCGGTTGACGTAGTCGTTCACCTTAATGCAGTGGGGGGAACCTATTTACTATCGGGGCCGCACAAATTGTGGCTTATCGCTGGCGGGCGGCAAATAACAATTGATTTTATCCTAGAATTCTACTTTTATCTTACTACGAGGGACAGAGGCTACTTATGGCATACTATCTAAGGGACAGAGGCTTCTGACTTACTAAGTACCTCTTTATTATGGATGGAGCTTCGTTTTGATGCGATTTTGTACTCGAAACTGGATAACGAAAATTCTGATGCGGACCATATCAAATGTTCACGCGGGTCGCAGGTTCCCCACCCCTGCCTTAATGCATTGTGTACATTTACAAGATACAGTAACCATTAGCACATGCCAGTTTTTTTCGCTGAGACATTTCGGTCATTTTTCTCATAGTATTAGAACTCGCCGTAAACAGCATTCACAAGNCTATTTTTTCGGACATTATGACCGAATTGATTTATTTTGNGGTCATTAAAAAAACTTCGGTCTTTAACCGAAAAAANCGAGGCACAAAGCAGTATTTGGCGTCCGACTCCTGCCAAACTGTTTTAACAATGATTGTGCCGCTGGCATTTAGTATANCCTCCGTTAGATGAGCAAACTCAGTAAAGCGCAACACAAATATGTATTCTTTTCCACAAGTACGTTTTTCTTCACCTTCAATAAACTATTTAAAACTGAGAAAGGGCATCACCAGGTATCTTGATGAGTTATACTCATACATGGTTCGATAGATATCAAATTTGGTAGTGACCTTGTTTTGTAGCACAATATAGGGTTTGTTTTTATACATGTATGGTGTCGGAACAAATCAAATTTAATGATGGGGAAAGCGTGGATAGTGAAGCGAAAAAACATAAACAATGGAGCACCACATATGCCGAAAAAATGATTTGGTGGAAGGCAATGGTCACCATCAAACCTGCAGCACGAAAAAAGTGTTGAAAATCTGCAACACGGGTAATATCGCTGAAAAATTGGACCGACGCACTTTTTATAGCCGTTTGTAGGGAAACATTGAAAAAATCATGTTTCCAACAGTAACTTTCTCATTAATAATAAAAACACTGGCCAAAGTAGACGTTTCGGTAAACATAGCAACCACCATCAGCACGGTGAAGAACGAACTGCAGTGAGCTTGCCTCATGTGTTTTGCAGTCATTAGGTTTATTAGCGCTGTAAATCTGAACGAAACACGCGAAAGACCGTTACGGCAGTGACGTGGGGGCCATTTTCCCCACTGGCTACATAAGACTTGCAGCAAGCTCACTGCAGTTCATATTTACTCGTACTGATGAAGGTAGCAGTGTTTGCTGAAAAGTCNACGTTATGTCTCTGACTTCGTTTGCTTTGGCCTTCAGTTTGTCATTAGACTGTTCAACANTTCTTTTACCGTAGGCCAAATGTTCCCGTGATTGTCAGTAAACAAACATATTCAGATTTATTTCTCAGATAAACGTCGCGGTATTTTCTACAAGATTGCAAGAACTGTGACCAACAACCTTTGTTCCGAAACCGAACGGCGCTAGCAATGCCGCGCTTGACAAACAGGACAGAGTAAACAAAGGCTTCTTGCGATTTTACAACAGCCTGAGAAAATTCAGCTTTCCTACGTTCTTTGCTGAAAGCAATCCACGTTGGATTACCAGCTAAAGCTACAATGTACGGTTTCGTAGTTTTTTTATAGAGATCCTGGAATAATGACAACGCCATATTTGAGATTTAGTTCTTTTTCTCCTATGTGACTGTTGTGCACGCATTCCACAAGATGCATTCCAACATTCACAGCAAACGAGAACGCCTATTGTAGAAGTTCTTATGTTGTTCTAAAGTAGGGTTATCATACGTCCTCTTTTAGGACACGTCCTCTTTTTTAATGAAAGATAATTAGTCCTCTGAGGACGTTTAAAAATGTCCAAATATTCTCCATTTTGCATTTTGAACGGTTAAAATTAAATGTATACTCATGCAACTTGATTCTTGATGGAAGACACATCGATTAGGTAGCAGCACATGGTAAAACCTTTTTGATGGGTATAGGTTAAGAATTGTTATCAAAAATGTCCTTGTTGAAGGTGATGAAAGGGCAACCCTATTCTAAAGCTGGATTGCGGAGTCGGTATCGGAGGTTTTTGGGTGGAGTCGGATTCCTAACAGCACTAGAAGTCGGAGACAAATTTTTGTCCGGCTTCGGAAATCCACTTGAATCATTTTTCACATCACACCTCTTAGTTGGGAATTCCTGTTGAAATCATACAATTTCATTTGAAACTTTTATTGAAACAGATAATTCTTGCCGTATACCAGGATTTCCATTGATTGTTAGTTGCTACAAAATTATTGACAGCCAAACTTCGTTCACGTTATGTGTTAAGGAGTCGGCGTCGGAAATTTTGGAAAGGCCGGAGTCGGACATTTTACCTCCGATTCCGTAACCCTATTCTAAAGTGAGGTCAATGAATGATTACTGATAATATCATAAAGTTAAGTGATAACACAATTTTTCGAGATGTATACATAATGGCAAATATGACATCACTGATGAGTTTTTCTGCACACACCCACAGATGGCAGGTTGTTCAACCTTACGAGATTACGTGACAAAACGAAAACTTTCGTTTCACACAACGCAACGGGACTTCAATCAATAGACCGTTTTGCTGCTCCTTGTGAGGCCTTTTCTCTGGTCGTCAACAGCAAAAAATGTTGTTATGGAAATCTCTGTCGGAAGAAATCCTTTTCCAGCAAAGAATCAGACACTAAGACATTATCAGAGTATATACTTCGCCTACTAAGTACGCATCATCAGCTCTTATTCAAATAGATTCAAATAGTAATGGAAACCTTTTCCAACTCATTGTAAACATTTTGTGATCAAGGTTTTGCGACATCATAAAAGTAGTATTATCTTACAGCAGAGCCGTAAAGCATTATCATGCATTGTTAGCCCTGTATGCTGGTTAGGATTCTTAGGATGGCTAATTTTTTAGTGGAGGTTTAGCATTCAATTGAATAAAGAAATGAGCAAGCGACAAAAAACGTTTTCCGTTACGAGTACGATAAAGAATTCGAGATGCATGAAGTGGTTTCTAAGAATAACGAATTGCCGAAGCAGATTGTTCGTGGTGATAAATATATGCAGTGATATCATTTGAGGTTAGTTAGTCGTACAGAAACATATAATTTCACCAAAAATTGTTCATTTTGGGTACGAAAATCGAATTTCCCCAGTGGTCCTTGCTTGCGGATCTAGAGGGTGGTAGCCCTTGCTATAAGTAACTAGTTACTAGGGTGACCAGACGGGACGTTTCGGTTTCTTGGGATGACCTGGTCCACTACTTGGTTTCACCGGAAATGCAGACCGGTTAGACTTAGAGGTTGCGGGAAATTCGGGAACGAAGCGTATAAATCTGTCGGAAGCAACAGAGATCAGCCGTGTCCGTTTCCGCTTTTGTTTCGGAAATGAACTTTTTTGCTGCTCTTCACTTCATTTCTAACCAGAAATCATCGAATGTGAAGCGGATTTATCGACCTTGTTCTACATCAAGATGCACAGAAGTTGGCATTAATGTTACTCCGAGGTCCCACAAACTGTGCTGCGCAACGCTTCGGGTTGTGACCAGTGGCGTTTTCCTAAAAAAAAGTGTGGGTTCTGTCTCAAGACTCGATGAAAACCTGAGGCAAATTAAACCTGTCGTTTTTCAGAGTAGAAAAAATATCTTTTGAATTCGGAGAAGGCGTACAAATAACAACGACACCGAGTTCAGATTATAATAAGGGAATACATGAAAGCACGGGATGCCAGTCTGCGTTCAAAAAAGTGGGCAGTGATGCCAGGTAATTTTACAAAAACAAGCAAGTAAATTAAAAAAAAAGGGCAAATCTGTAAAAACAAGCCCAAAATGATTAAATGTACATAAAAACACGCCCAAATTGCGTTTTACTGTAAATTGAAGCAGCGAAAGTTTCGTAAGATTTGGAAAAAAGGCAATCCGCAAAATAGAAACTTGCAAAAAACAAGCAACTTACAAATAAAATAAGCCCAAAAACAAGCAACTCGCAAGTCTTCAAAAAAATCTCGTAAATTCGGAAAAAAGCCCAAATTCGCGAGAAAACCGTGAGTTTGGCAACACTGCAAGTCGGAGGCGACGATCCTCCTTTAAAGCACCACTGCTTGTGACACTAAATCGGGGCCACCCCAACAATAAGCAACGTTACTGTGACCATCACGAGGTATTGCGCAAGTTTAAGAAACGGTTGTAAATCGCTTTGTCGAAACTCGCCATTGTGATGAAACAACGGTCGCTACAAGCAGCACCAGAAAAGTAGCAACCTATCAGAAAAGGCGTCGTCAGTCTTACGCTAATTGCCACAATGTCGCAATTGCACATGTTATCAATTTACACTGTAAAGAGTAAATATTGATGAGGAGAATACCTCACTACGCTTGCCGGTCTTTGTTTGCGCTTGCAGCAACCCCAGTATGCCACGTTTCACGTTCAACGAGGTCACAGTTTCGCCGCTATTCACATAAAGTTCTTCCACCTGCGCACAGTTCAGCAAGATAAAGCTGGCTTTAAAATTATCAACCTATATATGGGATCATTCCCACGTTACAGAAACCAAACACGAACACAGCAAAGTAGTAAGCGTCTAAGCGAACTTGTATCACGTTTTAAACAAAACTTTATCTTCGAAATTTTCCGTTCACCCTCACATACTTGGGTATTGGGATGAAGTTACTATAGACACGTTCGAGTACCTTTCCGTCAATCCACCGAAACACCAACGGTTTGGTTATACTTCTCAGTGCTTTGCTTCTTCTCACAGAATGAAAGCTGTTGTCCTTTTGCAAACGATCGCTCACGTTGAAAATTTCAGCTTCTTGAAACTGAAATTAGCAGCGGTATAGTGTAAGTTCATTATTACTGATAACAGGTGGCTGTATCATTCATGGCAAGAAACTTAATGAAAGGAGACTAAAACCGAAGAAATAAAACGAAGGCACCTTTAAGAGACAACAAAAGCATGTTACGTAGCTTCAATAGCAACGAAATCTTGCGTAACACAGTCTTATGTTCATTGTTCATACCCATGAAAAACGTGAATATGCAGCCAAGTAGCTGGCGTAAAGTTAGTCCTTTATCTAATTCGCACAAAACTTTTGTTTTAACAAGGTGTACTCTGTTTCTACAATTTGATACTATTTTACAAAACCTAACACCATGTTCACGTCCATCCTCGACCACATTGCCGATATAACTTGCCAGGTAGAAAAGGGTTAACATACATGCATTTCTATCACTTGGTCATTGGGGTTACTAGCGCTTGTCCATCGAGAATGAACCTCAAACACGGCACCGACTTTAATTCCTGCAACGAAACAAGCGTTGGTTACGTTTTGCAGTTGCTTTCTGTGCTAAGATCATGGACAACACAGATCTTGAAGCTTTCAAGATACGGAAAACTTTTATCATATGGTGCTTGCATTACTACAGAGTACTTAACGACAACAATCAGCATGCTCAATGCTTTACCACATATATATGCGATGATATTACAGCATACTTGCAGGTGCTCAGTGGACACACACTGGATCTTAACAAGATGTGCTTTGCATAAATTATTCACGGACGCCAGAGAGCGGATGCATGACGGGGCATTATCCCCCTGCCCTTTCATAAGGGGGGCAATGGGGGCAGATATGCCTTTTTATAAAAGTATCACACGTAATTTCATGGCTTATCAAGATCGAATTCAAGCAAATTTATTGCAGCTATTCGTGCACCCAGGAACTTCAGAATGGTTCTCTACAATTTCTGGTATTATTTTTGAGGTCAATATGATTGCTGAACAGAAACTGGCATAATTGGTAACAATTTTTTTGTTTTTTACACGTTTGCATTGCTCTCAACTGTTTTTCTGCCTCCCCTGCCTTACCGCTGTTCCTACGTCCCTGATTATTCTTGCCAAAAAAACTAATGTGTAACTAAACTGCTAAGCCTTGAAACTTTGGTCAAAACTTTGACCCAATGTAAATCTCAAATCCTTAACCACAACCAAAAACAAGGCTTATTCATTCGAAATCATAACATTAGCAAGTTCGGCTTAGAAAAAGCAAACACCTCATACAACAATTAGTTGCTGGTGGCAGCAACAAATGCAACTGATGATTATATTTTCAATGATAACGTTAAACTGGAAAAGTACTACAAATTGTAAGCAATTACAAAGATAACATTGTGTATTTGATATTTTCAGTGATCTTTAGAGTAAGACTTATTTCTCAATGATGATACAGGCTATGGTAGTAGCGGGAACTCAGTGTTACCAGTGCAATGCAATTATCCGACATTGTCCATCCTCTCATCAAGCGAAGCATGCAAAATAAGGTTTCAGTTAAGCATGACTAAAAATCAAACACCAGATTTTAACTTTTGTCATTTAAATGTCAATAAGAAAACATTCACGGACGACCATATCTTGCCAAATTATTCTAACCTCTTTTAATTCAGTGCAGCAGAGAAATTATTGGAAACATCATTTATGAATCAAGTTTGTCAAGTACTGCAGTCTAAAACTCGTTGATGTGTCCGTATGACTTACCAATGTCAGCATGACTTCTGTCAGTTTTATCATCTGAGGCCAAATCAGCATGATTCAAAGTAACTTCTGCCTCATAACTATACTTGTAGCTCCGTGTGGGATTAAAGTGCAAACCAGAGGAACCAACAGGAACTGCAAGATGCACAAAAGATTATAAAATGACTCCTGAAGTAACAATGTTTATAGATATATCTACATTTGTTAGGATTTTTCATGCAACCATTGTTTCACACACTAACACATCCATTAGGCACTTGTCAAGCAACAGCTTTCCACAACTATTCAAAGAAGGATTGGCTACGATAGNTCGTTTGAAAAAATTGAAGAAATTTCAACAGGTAGGTAGTACTGCATTTTTATTCGTTTTAGTGCAATGCTAAAGTTGAATATCATGTTATCTATTTTATTGAAGAAGGCAATATGGCACAGATCTAATGTTAAGAATTTACACGCTATGTACAAATTACCTTCAACTGCACTGCTAATTTATTATCGCTGAAGACATATGGTAGTTTGAACTTCATTGAAAACTTACTCATATTGGATCAGCATGGCAAAACCTAACATAACCTTAAACACAATGATTTTTTCCATGTGTATGACAAATAAATGACAGTGGAGATAAACATACCTAATACATTGTTAGACCAATGTAACCAAGCCACAATGTACTCACCAGTTATGCAGCAATAGACACAAAGCACAAGACAAACAAATTCAACAAGAAATAATTGCATTGTGATTGATATGTGCAACAATCAGTGGACAGGCAGTGAAACAGCAAAACTTTATTTATTTGCACTGTTATATATCACTGTCAACAAATAATAAATATGAAGTTGGTTTATTCCTACAATAATAGATGTGTTGCTTTGAAAAGTGTTTCAACACTTCAAACTCCATTACTTAAAAAAATTATACTGTATCATGAAATATTTTGACATCCACACTTTTGAATTGTGCCCGTGCAATTTACCCACTAAACACTCCGCTTGTAAAAATCAATTCCTTATGCAAACAAAATTCAAATGATACAAAACAAGTTGAAACTATGCTAGTTTATTAGTGATTGCCATCTGGAAATTATATTCTACTCACACACTTTGCCTATACAGTGTATTTAAGCTGATAGTAATAATGCTACTGTTCAAAAGTTCACACTTGGGATTTATTTTTTATTTGTCAATTTTTCTAAAAATATTTTCTATTGCAAACACTTGGTTATTACTTAAAACTGGACAGGTGTTTACTTGATTCTAAAAAATACGAGAATCTTGCCTTCTGCAGTTTTCATACAATGAAAAATTGTTCATTCTTATTTATTCAGGATGAGCCCTAGCATATCAACAATTTTACTACAGCAGAATTCTGTGATTTCAAGTGATTATGTATGGTTATCATTTAATCTTACTACCATGCAGTCTAAACTTCTTGCACTGGAGTCTAATCAATCTAGCACTAGGCTACTGCAAGTTATCCTTGTTATCAAAGTGGCAGGTGTGTCTGTTCCTTTTATCATTAACATTTTCCATAACAGTATGAGCCTATACCAAACATATCTGTTGTTATGCATTGTAATGAATGGCCAATGCAACATTTGGTTGTTAAGTTTAAGATAATAAATAACGAGTGATAAATCTATTTAAATTCAAATAATTTTGCTCCAATAGCTAGTGGTACAAAGATTTACTGGATTTGTGATCCAGTGATGCAGACCACAGTCTTTCGAACATTACATCATTTTTTGTTCTTCATGCAATCTATCTGAGTTGAATATATTGGGCCAAACACTAAACAGTGTCATTCAAGATAGGATCATCAAAAAACCTGCTTACCAGATTGTCTCACTAAATACCCCTCAACAGTTAAATAATTTCTTCTTAGGGTTTTAAATTGAGAGACAATCATATTTAACTGTGGAGTAAAGTTAACTGCAAACAAATTTTAATGAGGGTGAAGTCTGCTGGATGATCAACCTAGTAGAACCGAGCATTGTTGCACTTCATGGTCTGCTTAACTTTTTTATTTGTTTGGTATGCTTGTTTTGTCTCATAAGGCAAAAGCTGTGGTGGGGCTATATTGTCTTTGGTCAAACACAATTGGTTGAAGAGGTCATGTGACTTAGTACAATACGTAAAGAGACAAGGGTTAGGTTTAGTGTTAGGTTTGTCGGAGCAACCTTGCTCCATCATCCTGAGCCAATCAATGAGAGAGCTGAACAACCTTCTACACAGCAACAATAGAGATTCTTTGCTCGACCAGGTTCACTCTTATAACGCTGCCATGAACTGAGTGTTATATGTGGTGTAATTACCTCACCACAGGGTTTAATGTGATGATGTAGTTTTAGAGTTTAGGGTTAGGGGTAAGGATTTAGACTAGTTTTTTTTGCAACATGGACAAGCAACCATTTATAGCTTGCCAGCACTGAAGTCATAAGAATACTCGCCCAGCATGTCAGTCTGAACTGTTACAGATGTCACAGTCAAGGGTCAACTAAGCAAGCCATTGTTCTGAACTTGTCATGCGTTCTAAACTTTTCATGTGATCATTTCAACCAATCGTGTTCGGCTGAATAGCTATAGCAGTGTTATTGTATCATGAGGCAAAATAGACATTTCCTTTTTTATTTTTAGGAAGAAACAAATAACCAAAAAAAACAACTTTTCCAATTAACAAACTTCATAAATAGACAGGCTGCTTATATTTGCAAAATTTATACTTAATTTATTTTGTTGCAGTGATTGTGCTGAACTTTTATATTGAACGTATGTAGCAGAACTCATGTAAGTTGCCACTTTAGAGGGAAAAAGTGGCCACTTGGACAAATTGGTTAAGGCAAATACATAACACATTAATATGCACTGTTTTCTCTTAACTGTCATATCTAGGCTAATATACATTGATAGCTTAAATGTAACTGTCATAGTTACAGTTAAGCAGCTCCATCTAGCAGTAACATTGCATGAATAAGAAGTAACTACAAACTAGTCTCCACAAAGGTGACACTAGCGAATCAGTTGATCACATGTTTTCATAGGAAATTGATTTCATGATACGCTATGCATCATAGATGCTGAGATTGAAGTTTCTACGAGCATGCAAATCCATAAAGTCACAAAATATAACGTCAAAACCTGCTTTAATTGGTAAAATAACACTGGTTGAAATATCCCAAAAGTACTTCTCACAAAAACAGGCAATTCACAGTTATTCAGTTGCTTGTAATTTCTTAAAAACTTTTATAGCACGTTCACCACAAATTAAACTGCAATCATGACAAGTTGAAAACACACAATTGCCCAAAAGTATTTATGCAAACTGCAGCCTTATCAATCCAAACGTCCATCAATCTTTCACCATGAAGTACATCTGTCACAGCTAGGATTACAAATGAGCACTTAATGGATTACATACATGGATTATAAACAAGCATTGTGATGTCACAAATTAATCACTAATGAACTACAAATTTTGTAGCTGCGTGAAAACAGATGAGTGTTTAAAAAGAACGTGAAAATTTTAAATGGGAGCAATGCATGCCCCATTGCACGCATTCCCATATTCAGGACCTACGCTTATGCAATGCATTCTCAGTCCTTGACAAATTAATTGGTCCATAATATCCACTGTGATGCATAATGCCCAGTTATGTTACATTTAGCAACAATTGTAGACAGTTAAGCAAAACAACTATAGTTGTAGCATATGTAATGATGCTCATGAAATTTTTTAAACCGTTGTGGCAACTTTTGCAAAGTATTCCAGTCATACATAGGAAAAACATCAATGAGTTAAGCCAGGGGTACGCAACCTGTGGCCCGCGAGCTTAAGTTTTGTGACCTGCGGAAAGGTTCAGATTTTGAAATAAGGTATTGCCAATTTTCCGTGGTTGGCTAGTGAGTGGTCTATTAACCCGCAGAGCTTGACACATGCAGCTGTGGCTTGTGCAGCAATACGGTTATATGCATTTGGCCCGGCAGTGTTGCACAATTGTGCACCCTGAGTTAGGCAATTAAACAAATTAGGTGAAGAAAACTTCACCAAACTTGATAACACACAAAACATTAATAGGCTTGGTAAGATCAAGCAATATATGTGGTGATGTAGCTAAGTAACTACTACTATGTTACATGTATTGCCTTTTACTTAGAAGCAAAATAGTTTTTTGGTGTAAGCTACAATAGTTATTTCCCAAAGATTAAGACCAGTGCTGTTTTGGTTATTGCAGACCATTCTTAAATTAGAAAAAACATTTTTAAGAGACTTTGGCAAATGAAAGTCATTAATTAACAGCCACAGTTTTTGACTGTGTGATCCATGGTCTGCTCATCACTGAAGGTAGTAACTGACAAGCACAGATCAGTATTTTAAGTGAGCTTGCGCTAAGCCTTTCACTAACTGTTATTTTTTGTGTCTGTAACACCTTACTTCAGTGATTTTAACCTTTTTCCTCATATAAAACTTTCTGTGCTAAAAGAGGAAATAACTTTCTTAATATAAGGCTACTGTACTTAAAAAATAGATCATATCATCATCAGAGTTACAAAACTAGCAATGGCAATTGAATAGCTAGCTGCAGGTACCTTACAGCTACACTAACACATTTTGATTGATTTAATTCGTTGTTTCATATGACTCAGCTCATAAACAGAAATACAAAACTTAGCCAAGTGAACAATTACCGGGCATAGCATAACTTATTTATTCATTCATAACAACCTAAACACCCAATTTAAACTGTCACAATCAATCAGCTATCTATTCTCATTATTCACATGAAGAAATACTACAGCACTCGGCGTGAATGCTTAGGGACACATTTCGTAAAACAGCTGTTTCAACAACTTGAAATAGCGCGATGCAGCAATGAATCAATAACGAATGCATGAAAACTTGCCCATGCCACTATCTTTCAATGTGCATCGAGTCATGTCGATTTAGTGAAGCTATCTTAAATTAGGCTGCAGCTCCATGGATGTGCAGTGCACGATGGTAGCTTCATACAGTACTTAGTTATAGTCTTGGTGCATTGGGAATCATGACTCGACATGGCCGGCTTCACCTAAATTGGACTTTGATTTGGGAGTACGCGTAGCACCGAATAGCAATCTTTTGCACGGATGAGTAAGCAAAACTCGCTGACTTGTCTCACAGTGCAATAGTGAACACGTCGGCTTACCGAACGACAGCGAACGAAGACAGCAAGACCAATCAATCCACTCCAGCAGAAACTTGCTTTTCTCACCGAGTTCAAAGTCTACGTTGGTCAAACGCTGAGTGAGGTTTTTCAAAAACGGAAAATCAAAAGTAAGCAACTTACATGCTCCTATTCGAGTATCAGTAGAACGTATAACAAGACGCTGCAAATAGTAACCTAAACATGTCTTGTTTTTTCCTTATTACTTTATGGTGAAATAAATTTATTGTGCAGCAAAAATCTTGAAGGCACCTTCGCGCAGTGTTCAGCTGCAGAAAAATACTTTGTTTCCTGCTTATTGCAAAACAATGCATGCTTGCCAATCGTGAAGTAAGTAGCAGGTAAGCTACACCTAGAGTTGCCAGATCACTGGAAAATTTTTCAAGGGCGTATTGTTGTTGTGTGACTATTGAAATTTTACTTCACACCTATTTTGAATACTTTTTAGATATAGTGGTGTAGCACATTTTTTCAAACAAACATTGCTGAATAACAATGGGTACTTTTTACTACGCAACTGTTTAGGATGTAACAAATCTTCACGTTATTTTGTTTAATTACTTTGTTTAATTTTGATTCTTGAATGTTGTATGTAAGCAATAGTTAAATAGTTAACAATTTAACAACCGTTCAAGAACTTTCGAGGGCGCCAAAAATCTTCAAGGACAACAAAATGTTTTATAAAGATCAAGGATATAACCAGTTTTGAAAGCAAATTCAAGGAAAGTCCTTGGCGCTCAAGGACGTCTGGCAACCTTAGCTACACCCAATGTGGTGTTAAACCTCTCCGCATTGCCTACACTAAGGAGGGGTCTTGCGGCCAGCGTGAACTGGCCAGATCAGAATTTTCGCCAACTAAATTAGAACACAATTTTTCCTCACCATGTTCTGCTTTTGTTTGTTTTGTTTTCTAACTGTGCTAATTTTTTGAAAACTTGAACGGGTTGATTGACTAGACTAGATGACCACCATGGTCCTTCACCAATCCTATGTGATACAGTACTCGTGTTTACGTAATGAGTTAATTTGCCATTGTGTTTTCATTTGTTGTGATCACCACTGCCAATTGCTTACCTTTTTGCGCGATGGCTCTCAGTATTGCTTCTGTTTGGTAGCTGAGTCACAGAAAACAATAAACTTGAACTTTTTGCTTCCTAGTTCCTATTTGCCAATAACTAATAAATGGGGTTGGTTCACTACAGGGTGGTCCATAAGCCCACACCCATTCACATGTTATCATGCTGTAGTTTGTTATGCATGTATTTTTTTTTAATTCTTGCGTTTCAGAGAAAAAATATTATATATGAAATTATAATACATAAAAAATATGGCAGATCAAATTCCATTTAAACTTGAAGAGCAGATTGTAACAAGCACGTGGGTACATGAACGACACAATACTGGTGACACCTTGAATACAATCAGCGCCAAATTTGAAGAAAGATTTAAGAAGAATCTACCGACACGCGAAACGATGTCAAAATGGGAAAGCAAGTTGTTCGAAACTGGCAATGCAAAGGATGCTTCTCGTTCAGGAAAAACAGTGAAACGTCGAGAATCATGCGAGAACTTGGAACAGTCCGGACTTGACAACGTGTGATAACTCCCATTGGGATTACATAAAAGATATTGTGTCTAAACAACGTTATCACTCTAACGACGAATTGAAGACAACTGTTACTGCGGCATTTAGAACATCAACCCCTGCAATGTTGAGAAAAATGTCTCATAGAACCAGTTTTTTTTTTAAGGTTTAGTTTAAGGAAACACCAAGAAATTTTATGAGGCCACTATTTTTAGCAAAACGTACAAAATAATTACTAAACGTATTGTTTATTAGAGTAACAATATTGGCAGTCATAGTGCACAATTAGTACTACTGTATTTACAAAAAGTTCAACACAAATTTTTCAATTTCAACTTCATTAAACAGCTGTTGTTCATCAGTGAAAGCATCGGTTTCTTGCTCGCCATCTGCTGATTCTGGGGTCTTCAGTGCTCACTGTGTCACTCTCCGTTTATTATTTGCTTTTATCCATTTCAAACACAAATTTCATGAGCAATCTCAAGAACGCCCTCATCATGGAGCTGCTCTGGACCCAGTCTCGTTGCCATGGGGGGGTTGTTCGGTTATTTCCCTCAAAAAAGCTCCCAGCCCCCAAAATTGAAATATGAAATACTATAAATCACTGCAGTTTTGCTTTTAAATTCAAAACTCTCACTTTCTGTGAATTCCGATGTGTTTTGTTATGAATAACGTTCTCTCTGAATGGAGATGAAACTGACTTTTTCGCGTGTTGAGAGGGTGGGATGTAGTTTCGCTTGTTTAGGGGGTGGGATAACTGTAGCTTGCTTGCGCCACGCACTAAGTACGGAATACGCGCTAGTTGCATTTTATGCTGATTTATGCTAGTCAGTGCTGCAGTGATCGATACGCATGCTGAAGCATTTCTGCGTCAGGCACAGAATTCCCAAACTTTTCTTGATCAACTTCCAATTCGCGTAGGGGAAATGTGGGACCAATGGGACAATTTTGACATTTTTGCTTGTTTTGGAAAACTGGCTGATACATTCAAAGTCAGGTGATGTTTTTCTTGTAGTTTGGGTTATTATGCATAATTTAAAATAAAAAAGTTCAATCGTCGGACATGTTTCGACAGTTTTATTTGCATTTAAAAATTTCCACTAAAACGTCCCATTGGTCCACACCCATGGGGACGTTTGGGACAATAGGGTGTGACCAATGGGACATGAACAAAGTATGCTTGTCTCAGGTAACCAAACCTTATCATGGAGCGTTGCTCGATTTCCATTTTAAGAAACCAATGAAATGCAAATTCACCATGCATTTTATGTTTACGAAATTCGGTGAAACCTAATTCTTTTTTGTGATCCATTTCTCATGTTTCATTGGAAAGAAAGATCGATAGGATCTTGGTTTAACCTGCATGTCTTGCTTGTCAATAATTGCATCCAAAACATTTATAAACAGTAGAATGACAGTGTTTGAAAAGTGGTTTGCATTGCATCTGTTAAAATGTCAAACAAAATTTCAAAATTCCAGAGAAGTGTTTGGTTATTGAGTGAAGTGCACGATGGGGCAAGACTTCAACCATATCACTGAGTTTGACTGATGCTATGTCATCTTTTTCTGAAAATTAGAATTATTTTTTTTATCTCATTATGAGCCAAACGTCAAAGTCTCCATGTGCAACAAAATTTGGTGCCTCTTTTCCTTTAAATAAACTTTTACTACATCGTACGAACGAATGGGTGTTTCAATTGTCCTGTTTAGTGAATTGAAACTTTTTCTTCAACAAAGTCTTCCCCTTTAGAATTAATTTCTTCATCATCTTCATTATCTGAGTCAAGCAGTATTAGATCCTCACTTTTACTTCTGGAGGATGAGTATTCCCGACGTCTTGAAAACAAAGTGTTTTGGGGGGCAACTGCAATCTCTTTTTTTCAAGGGTGACGGTTAGTATGGTGGACTTGGATTTTTCTGTTGTTACTGCCTGTTGTAGTAGAGGACACTTTTGGGTGCAGAGAAATAAGATTTAGGAACGTCTATGCTTATGACATTTTTCCAATGTCCGGCACCTGTGTGAATCTGCTCGCATCTATCAGAATGTTACTTTTTCTGGCTGTTGTAGAATTTCAGTCGCGACTGAATGGAAGAACATATCATGTGTGATCATATCTGGGTTAAGAAGGGAAGTGGCTCTGAATGAGGAAAAACTTTTTCAATTGTAAATGACCTTGCAAAGGCCTTCGCAGTTAATTCAGCAGCTTTGTATAAAGTGGGTCGTCCAGGATGTGAAGTAGGTGTCCCAAAGGCCCCCAACCTATTTTTTCCCAAAGGTCCGCAGGCAGCCATTTGGAAAATATTGACTGATCATTTGCAAGTTCATCAAGTGATTACATCATAATCCGCCCTGTGCAATCTGCCGTAGTCATACGTGTCCCGAAAACATGCGACTTTCATTTTAACCTCTTTGCTACCAGTCAAAACTGAAACGACACTGACCTCACTTTTTCTACTAAAAATCAATAAAACTAGTTTTTTCCCATTCAAACGTCACTGCAATTGTTGTCTGCGACGAAAACACATGTGAAACATCTAACCAAGATGTTGGTTCCACAATGTGAAAATGAGAAAAAAGTAATCACAGGAAGGTGCTGTTTTTCCAGGTTTAAATTTGTCAAAGTGTCCCAGTGGCCCCACATTTCCCCTACATTATCCTACTGGGTTTGGTTTGGCTATTACAAGTTCTGTTTGACTACAAGCAAGCCTAACACCAGTCCAATGTTCCCTCTAAGATGCTCAACTGCGCAGTACCACCAAATCATTTGCGCAGTGAAATCTGATTCTCGTACACTTGCAACATTCCAAAACGTTGGAAAAGCAAGAAAACAGTGAGAAGCTATTTGAAATAAATGTGTAGGCCCTACTTCGTATTTTCATAAGACTTCATGCTTATCCTAAATTCCAATAATTCAAGAAATTTGTAATTCATTAAGAATTCTGGCAATTCAGCTATATTCATGTTCATGCTCACTAAAACCAACATTTGCTAAAATTTTCTCAGAGGGAACGCTGGCTAAGTCTTTATATTATAACATTACCATAGCCGGCTTGATAGTGCCATGGCGTTCACGCTAACAGAGAGGACTGCAGAAATGGTTTCGAAAGACTGTCTCCAGTGACTGCGACGTCACAAATCGAAAGTGTTGCCAGTGTCGACATTCTTTAATACAATTTATTTTGTAAAATTGAGGTTACTTTTTAACGCATCGTGCGGTTGTGTTGCGAGTTGGGGTAAAGGTTAAACAGATTGAAAACAAGCATTTGTACAATTGATTAATTTTTCCAGTTTGAATCATTTGGGGGGGCACAAACAAAATTTGGGGGGGAACTGCCCCGAATGCCCCCCCGTGGCTATGGGCCTGTGATGTAGGTCGCAGAGCCGATCATTATGGCCAATGCGGTCTATCAAAGTTTGCAAGGAAGTTACTTTTCGATTCACTATCTCTTTCAAAACCCAACAAATCAGATGTAGGCACTCAACTACCATGTTAACTTTATCTGAAATGCGATTCTGATGAATAGCATGAAATAGTGAAATGCATTGAGTTTTTCCAAGCTATTGGCTTTTTGGATTTAATCAGACCTGAGATGATTATCCAGGCAGTTTGGGCGTAGAGGCCTGGCAGGCTCTGAGGTGTGAATATTACCATTCTTTCCTCAGTCGGTGCTCGGTGGTAACTGCTGGATGCTTTCAGCATAGCAAATATATCATTCAGCATGCGGAACACATTCATTTGTGGAGATTCATCAAAACCTTTCAGCTTAATTTGATTGAAAAGTCTGATTGTTAGATGCTTATGACTGACTGTCAGCTGAAACTGACGATGCTTTTGAGATTCTAACAGTTGAATGCTGTACTCCCTGCACAACAGAATCGACAGAACCTTTGCATTCATTGCTGCTGGCATTTACACTTTCTGGCTGGCTAACAGCAAGGAAGTTTTGTTTAGGTTACTACAAAAGTACCACTTTATTCTTGGATGGCTAGCTTTACATTTATGCTGTGACATTTATCAGCTGAAAATACCCACACAAGAAAGTAAATGAATAAAATCTGGAAAAGGCTTGGCTTGCTGAAAACGTTTGACACCGTGGAAAAGACTTGGCTTGCTAAAAGCGCCAGATTCAGTGGCATTCAAAGCGTTAATTATTACGTAACGTCAGTTTTTGTTTGAGGTGTTTTAGGGGCCCGATTCGGATCCTTATGAATCAGAGAAAATCGGGTCCTTAGAATCAGAGAAATCGGGTCCGCACAGGTCCATCCTGGGTACCTGACATTTTCCTTAATAAAACCTACGTAACGTAATTGTTTATCTCGTATAACCTGTCAAATTATAAATTGTTTCTTTGTATGGGATTTCAAAAAAGATTAGCGAGGTTACTGTCTGAGCTGCACTTATTTGGTGTGAGACGAATCGGTTTTAGACGTTAATTGAAGCAACAATTCCACTCAGCTAAAACTTTTCGCAGTTGTCCAGATTTAATGTGAAAGTACCAATTTTATGGGTCCGCACAGGAAATTTATGGGTACGTTTTGAGCTCATAAAACGCCTTAAAAAAAACCTGCATGGAACATGACGTCGCGTAATATTATGCAGTGAAAATGAAGGACAGCATACAGATGTAGTGGAGGCTTTAGATATGTTTGTGGGTGTGGACTTTTAGACCACCCTGTAGATGACCGCCAGGGTATTTCACCAATCCAACGTGACAGTGACACAATGACAATCTTTGTTAACATTGATCAATTCTCTTACTATTGTGTTTTCGCTTTTCTAATTTCCATTGACAATTGACTACTTTTTTGCATGATGGCTTTTTTTATTGTTTCTCTTCATTAACTGAGTCATACGAAACAATAAATAAATCAATCAAACAACATAACGTCAAAACTTCACGATAAGCAGAAAGCTAGGACATAGGCGCAGGACGCGGGGGACTGAAGGCTGCAGCCCACAACTATTCCGCTTTCGGAAAAAAATAATTTTAAACACAAAATAAATTTTTGTGAACGTTTGCTGCATTATCATAATCTTTGGTTTTGTAAGTAATAATTAGGCGAAATTGAACTCTTCTAATATTAATGGGATTAAAATTGGATTAGATGTGTCTTTTTATTACTTAGAGAGGTTAATCGTATATTTTTTTAAATTTACCTTTGGGGCAAGAAGATACTTTTTCGGGGAAGCTCTATAGGCCCCCAGGTTTTTTGGACCCAACGCCTATGACCTGGGTAGTGAATAAGTCAGAGAGAGAAACTGTCATGGTTTTCCTTTATGGTGTATTAAACTAAAAAAACTTTGTGTAATTTGTTGCATTTTCACCACAAGACAAAAGAACAATTTATTTGCTTTGCAGCCCAACTGTGATATTCCGCAGTTCGTGCAGCATGTGGCGGTAAATATTTCCCCCAGCCCTGGTCTACAAGAACCCCTCGCAACTTTCGATCATTTTTACAAGAGCTCCGCAGCCATGGGCAGCACTGCTTTTGAACGCAGACATTGTGGCAGGTAATCCGGCAAGGCAGTGATTGGCTGCTGATAGCGGCAAGCCACACAATTTGGCGCTGTGTGAAAAGAAGCCCAAGTGAATATGTAGCCATGGGCGTCCTCGAGGGGGAAAACAGCGTTTGACCCCCTTAGGTATTTGGTCTAAGAACTGTCAAAAAGTCAATCGGGCAACCCTAGTTACAGAACTTGTGAGCGGATTGTTCGATTGTTAGCCTTTATTGCGTAACAATATGGCAACAAATCTTCAGAGGTTCTCTTCAAGTTACGGTAGTAGGCGTTTTGGCACATATGTGATTGTTGAACGCAGACATCTTTGGCAGAAAAAGCTGCGACACAGTGACTGCTGACAGCGGTAAGCTTCGTAGTTTTGTACTGCGTGAAAAGAAGCACGAATGAAAAAGGAGAATTGCTGCGCCAACTAAGCGCGATTTTTGCGACTGTTGTCGTAACTCGTAACACGGCGCAATTTCGTTTTGGTGCAGAAAGGGCAAAGCCTTTTGTGAACGCACATTTGCATTGCATCGTCAGCAACCTGAACAGGATAAGCAAAATGTCGAGGTTGCTCCCCCTGGAAAAATTTATGCGGACGCCCATGCCTTTGTGATATATTATGGACCACGAGCCGGAGTCAACAACGAAAATAAATAAAATAAAATTTACAATTTACCTTCGGGACAGACTTAATGAGAAACTACCGCTGTGTTTATGCATTTCTGATCAAGGTTGGCACTTTGCAAGGAAAGGCTGCACGTAATTTTTTCACACAGTATGTGGCATCTGCAAAGTTTTCAGCTTTTCATGCAAATACTTCTAAAATAATTTGTTAATTTAAGTGCTAAATTTTCTCCTACTGCCTAAGGTTTTTGTATTTTATTTGTTTATTTGTTCATTTTCCTCAGACGCATGGTCCAAATCACAGGAGTACAGAAACGCTAAGACTCAACACATCGCAACCAGAAGGGGCAACCGGGCAATAGCCCTCCACTATAATTTCAAGTACATTGTGAAAGCGCCAATAAAGTTTTTGGTTGTTAGGTACAACAACAACTAAACCAGTTACAATCGTTTTGCTCCCCCCACGAAAATTTCAGCTAATTACGGCTCTGTATTGTATGGCATTGAATTTGCAATTCTAGTCTTTCGAAAAAAGTTTATTTCAATTTAGATTTTCGCCACATTTGGTGTAGGTCACCGATTTGTGTCAATCGCTTGTTCACGTAATAAATTTTCTGATAAAAACCAGTCAGCACAGTCGATTGTCATCGTGCTTTTCAATTGCGTGGTTTCGATTTGCAGCTTATTACAAAATAAATGACAACGGCTCATTGCACGATACAGGCGTTGATTTATGTTTTTCGAGAAACTCCACATTCAGTTTTAACACATCCTGTGTGTTTACCAAAGTGTTACAGCAAAGTGTTCCTGCACCATCTGTTTCCACAGTAGTCTAATTGCCTAATGGCATGGCTCATTTTCATTTTCTATAATTTCTACCCTCAAGTTTCTAGCAATTTCTACTTGCATTGTTGTGACCTCATAGGCTATGGTGCCCATTTTTTCATGTCATAAGTTTGCGGACCTTTTATATAATTTAAATGAATTGAACTGCAACACAGAACTTGCAACGTTGCAAGTAATGTTGCCTTTTTACCAATGTCTCCAGCACGGAACAATGAAACATTTTGTATGCACATGCCAATTCCATTTATCTGTTGTGCATGACGCTTTACATTCAAATCAGCATTAAAGAAAGTCCATTTTCAATCTTTGTTCAATCCCTAACGCAATATTGCAACAAGCTACACTGATGTTGACTTTTTAGGAGAGTCTACCCAAAACAGTCTGGAGCACTTGTCAAGGTACGTTGGCCCTTGGCCTATAGGATCCAAAACATGTGTAGGTGCTGATCAGCTCTCGCGTCTCGATATAAGCACCATAAACGAAAGATACGTTTTCACAGGTTAGATCCCATCGCGTACGTATATGGGTAAGATCATACTTTTAGGGATCATTTCTATAGTATGCATCTTGAAAACGTCATCCAACGATGACAGAACCCAAACCGCGATGATGAGTCGCAGTGAGGTCTCCTGAGCATGAAGCTTGCTCTGTCGGGATAGCAACCACGGTTGCTGTCTAGCAGAGCTTGAGGAGTGTTCTGCTTACCCATTGTGCGTAAGTGGAGGGAGACCTCGCAGTCTGAGCGGTTTCAGCTCAAAAGCACTATGTGGAATTTATGTAACGTAAGAGACGAAGAGTGTGAATTAATCATTTTAATGAATATAATTGTCGCAGGTTTTTGGAATCCGAAGACATGTTCAACTGCCCATTATCTGGCCCAATTTGCTTTGAAAGGACTCATCTTATCCAAGTACGTTGGAAAGCAGGTAAGTCACGAAGATGTGTCCGGTGGCCTAACGAGGGGGAGCAAGGGGGGAGAAATTCCCCGGGATCCGAGTAACTATGGGGGCGCCAAATCACAATGCGAGGCACCGAATGGCTGCGGGGGCGCCGGAAAGTCCCAATGATATCACAAGTACTTTCTTCAACACAGTACATTTGCTTCCGGAAAACCTCAGTTTCGAACATTGGGGCGCCAAACTTGCTTCTTGCCCCGGGCGCCATCCAACTTCGTTACCCCCATGGATGTGTACTACGATTGCTTCACGGTTGGTCAAGTCGAAGACCACAGAAAAGTTACGATGGAAATCAAAAGTCAGCTCGATGATATTTTGGACGTTTTACAGCCAAGCCGACTAACGTTTGGCTATAAAGTTAACAAAAAATGCAATAAAAGTGTTTGTGGTATTGATTTACAAATAAACACTTGAACCGAACGTGGAGGATAGCCAGTGCGGCTTTCGTCCCGGCTGTAACAGTACAGACAAAATTTTCAATGTGGCATGATGTCATTCCAGAAACCCAACAGCGCACGCTGCATAGATGAGCTTCAATACACTGCAGTAGGTCGAGAAGTTCAAGTAACTCGAGGTCATATTCAAGCATGGCGTAAAATGGAATAAGGAGATTGATACATGGATTGGTAAATCAAATGCAGCTTTGCATGAGCTGCAGTTTTACGTGAGCTTTATCGTTCTGTGGTGGTAAAACAGGAGCTTATTCAAACACCGCAAAGCTATCAGTTTATGTATCGGTCTTTGGCTGGATCCTCACCGATGGTCAGCAGTGGTACTTCGCGAAAAAGTGATAATCTGT
>JGI24022J15233_10000487_pt1 | contig 25495 bp, 20 predicted proteins | sample Ectturendosymbi2_FD_15233 | JGI IMG/M metagenome (IMG submission 15233)
CNGGATGCGTAATTTTACGTGAAATCGATTTCCTATTAAAAATTTGCTGATAGATTCCTTGCTTACACCCATCGTGGAAAGTACATACTTATATTGGAGAAGGTATTTCACAATACGTTGGAAGTGAAAGGTGAAAACAAAATACATTTATAAATTATAGCAACCTGGCTAAATCCCATTCGTTCCTTGTTTAAATTTAAAAACGCGGTGAGCTTATGATGAGCTCTTCATGCGTCATCAACGTTTGCAGATATTTCGGAATAAATGAAAAATGGGACATAGTGAGGATTAGGATCAAACCTAACGTTTTGCATAGTTTGAAGATTTGCTTTGTAGTAGTGAATAGTTTCCATGATTTCAACTCGAAACATAAATTGCTTTTCTAGAATTCAAAACTAATTTCTTATAGGCAATAAACTTCCGCTGATAGTGTTTAGTTAGATTCGCAGGCGAGTGCACGACAATTTCTAAATGTACATTTCATAGAAGAACGATTTCCGTCAAAGCAGAGGAAAGCATATCGAAAACTAGTGCAGTATTACAATTGAAAAAATATATTTCAATAGGCTTTTCGGAAATTTTTTCACGGTCAAAAATTGATTATCCCACAATTAATCGCACATTTTTTTGACATTTGTGTAAATTGTTACGTGTATCTTCTAATTATATTGCCAATCATATTTAGAATAAATATAATAGAATAATACGTGTATCTTCTAATAATATTGCCAATCATCTTTAGAATAATCTATTTCGCAAAAAGCAAACATTTCGGTAAATTCCTAGTTCTGTAAAAGTTCGTACGTTGCGCGGTGATTTTGATCTAAAGAGTCGGAATGAAGGAAATAAAGGCAATAGATTGAAGCCCTACTCAGGTAACCTGAGGCAAATCAAACTAAGTCATATTTAATGGTATGGTATGGTTTATTCATGCATTTTTGTGACACAAATCACGAAGTTACACGAATGCAGCATTGCAGCAAGAGGAGATACAATAACATCAAAGATCACAAATTGATTTCGTGTGAATGAAAATGTAAAAACAAAAATTTCAGGTTTCCCAGTTTAAACCCTTTGATCGTCTTCTAACATGTTGAATCACAAAGGGTTGGCGAACGAACACCTGGCAAGGGCGTACGCAAGGGGGTTGGGTTTAACCCCCCCCCTCCTTGAACTTGATATTTTACAAAAACTTTATTACCTGCGCAAAGGAGATTTAGTGTTTTCGCATACTTTTGCTTGTTGATTTGTCGACTTATTGCAAATACCACGGAATGAATATGCATGCAAATTTCAACGAACATTGTAAATGGGCTAAAAAGTAATAATTAGGTTTTAGTGGGAATCTGGGTTATCGTCTGCATCCAAAAACCATCTCACCACCACTTTTTGCAGACCTTTCGTCCAATAAGCATGTTTAAGATTGTGTTCCGCGATAGTTCACTTTATCCGAAACAATCAGCGACGTACGCGAGGGGGGTTAGGGGTTAACCCCCCTTGAGTTTGATATTTTACAAAAACTTTATTACCCGCACAAACGAGATTGCTTAATTGTTTTCGCATACTTTTTGCTTGTCAATTTGTTGACTTAATGCAAATACCACGGAATGAAGTTGTATGCAAATTTCAAGGAACATTGTAAATGGGCCAAAAAGTAGTAATTAGATTTTGATGGGAATCCGGGTCATCGTCTGCGTCCAGGAACCATCTCACAACTTTTTGCAGACCTTTCGTCCACTGCGCATATTTAAGATTGTGTTCCACGATAGTTCACTTTATACGAAACCATTTATTTTGTCTGCTAAGGCTGATCAGCGCAAGCGCTGATCCCATTGGCTACAATCAGGGGTCTCCAAACTTTTTGTCCGAGGGTCACATATGTTGTTACACAATAGTTTGAGAGCCGGACTTCTTACGTAATGTGATTGTTTCGGGAAAGATTGCATTCCACCAAATTACAAATTTATCGTTAACATATTATTTATTCATCATTGACAAAATGCCTTCGCGGGCCGTAGTTTGGAGACCCTGGGCTACATTACAACTTCTGTATCATGATAGAAATGTTGCACGAGCTCAAAAACAGCAATTGTTAACATAGAAGCATTCAGGCATTTGATAATGTTTGAGCTGGGAAAAAGGAAAACTAAATGTTTGCTGGACTTCTATAAATAGCAAAAAATCGAAAATTTTCTTGCGTACTTTATGCGCATTCTCAATTCTTGTGCAGTTTAGCAAGATTCGATCTTTCAAATGGGGTTGTGCGTCAGCCAGTCCAGCCGCACTTTTTCTATGCTCCACTGCTCGTATTCGACAAGACATTATAGCGCAGTCTCATTTTGTAGTAAATTGCGCTGACGCATTGATGAATGTGTTTTACTCCCCTGTTTTAACGTGCAGCCTGATATTTTTGCAGTAATGGACTGCTGTGTCGTAGCGTTGAGTGTATTTTCTTCCGATATCCTAACTTGGAGCGCTAATAGTTTGTATTCAGTGCAGTGACATATAAAATAAGGGGAGTGGATGTAGAAAAATATGCATATTATGTCAACAAACTACGCCAAACGATTGGTTTGGAAATATGAATATGACGTCAAATTGTGACGTCACAAACAGCGCACACCAAACATAAATGACCACCATATGCCGCTGAATGAAACCACTCCCATCAAAATTTTCTGCGTACGCCACTGCCACCTGGGTCAAGTTCTCAGCCAGCCCTGTTGCTAGTAAAAACAAATTTTGATTGAAGATGTTTTACAAGTAGTAAAAACGTAATAAAAAGCATCAAGTCAACATCAGGTAAAATAAGCAAAATAACAACAAAAAAACAGTGGGGAAAAGCATCCCTATGTGCAGGGGGGTGGGGTGAGTAACTGTAGAAGTAGAAAGGAGGGAAAACACTGGCATCAACGCAATAATACAGAATGTGACAAGCATATGAAACGAAGATCAACGGGAATTCTGGCAAGATAGCAGGACGTTTATATAATGTTTTTCAAATGAATTAGACGAAGACGATTTCAAATTTTCAGGAGTGCTAGACCAAATTTTCGACCAATATACTTTAAAGAAAGCTGAACCAGAGATGTTTTCATTATGGATAGATAATATTTTTGCAAAGAAGCAAGTCTTGTTTGCAGGGCCGGCCTTTAGACGATTGGACCGATTGCTTCCAATCGGGCCCCGCGCCGAAGGGGGTCCGCAGTACGCTTACTAGCCTACACAAAGCTACATTTTCTATTGAAGCTGCGTGTGTAGCGGCCGCGGGGTCCACATTTGTTTAAGTATGGGGTTCGTTGTCAACGAATGTCAAGGTGAACTGCACGGTTTTTTAACATCTTCGTTCATCATAATGTTCCAGAATTGTAACAGTGGTCATTGTTTTTCGATGTGTGGTCTAGTCTTTTCAATAGCAGCTAATTAAGGCAGAGAGGTTTTACGTTTTTAAGCTGTTTTTTTTTGTTTCAGTTGTAAGCGTTTCGTTCCTAGCAGGTTTTTCCTGTTTCAACAGTTTCAGCCACTTGTCTTCTGAAAGTTAAATTTATTTCGTAATTACAAGTGTGTGCTGCTTAGTCGATCTTGCATTAGCGTTATACATTTTCCCTCCCACAGATCTGATGTGGGAGACTCTTTCCTTAATTTGTTCATTGCCATCAGGATTTACAGTTGACCACCCCAGTGATCGTGGAATCCGGAGAAAGGAATTTTCTAAGCTGAAACTGATTAAAACAAGTTTGAGATCATCCATTAGACAAGAGCGCCTAAAAGTTTGACGATTATGTCCATTGAATGCGAAATTAGCAGAGGCTCAAACTTGGACAAAGTTCTAAAAGACATTACTATTGCTAAAGCACGAAAAATAGGTTTCTCCTAGCAAATGCATTTTGTGTTTCGTAGGCTGCAATAACCTAAAGCAGGGTTGTGGAGCCGGAACAGAAATTTCAGGTTACGGCTCCGTCATCCAAAGTTTTAGGCTCGAGCTCCGGCTCCAAAGTTATTTGTTCCATTGAAAACTGAAAAACATTTTCCTATTATTTGTATAATTATATTATTACACAACGTAGATGAGGTGTTGTGAGATGATATATTTGATGGATAGTGGGACATGTGAAAAACATTTTGAAAAACCCTGATCTACCCATTAATGAGCTTGGGCGTATGAAGAATTTTTCTAGGGGTGGAGCAATAGTGGATTTCTCCAAGTAGTGGTCAAAAGCATTTTTCCAGGGGGAATAGTAATGTTTTAAGTGTCATCTTAAGAATTCAAAACTACGAGATTAATATTTTTCACATTTCAAAATCCAGGAGTTCCAAGACCTCCCCACACCCACTTCCGACGCCCATGCAAACGAGGAAAACGATGTACACATACGGCAAACTACGCTCATCCCGCAGTAAGTTAACTCGCTTGTCCCACAAACTTAGGAACTCAAATATCGAACTCCGGCTCCATCATTGTAAAGTTTTTGTTTTGGCTCCAGCTGCAATCATCCAAAATTGCTTGGGTTCGAGCTCCCATTCCACAACCCATCTGCCTATTTTATTCGGCTCTGCCTTTATTTTGCAGCATTATGATAATGCAATGTTGCACAACAGATTTTGTGAGCTGTCCTGTTGTCACGTTCTTCCGTTTGTTGATGTTTTGTTGCTAAGCCGTTACGTCTTATCTTTTCTAATCTTTCTTGGCTGATTATATCAAGCAGTGTTGCTAATTTCATTTAGCACATGTCCAGCTGGCCTGCCGCACACTGCGTAAGTATCTGGCCAGAGAGGAAATATTGAGTGTAGTAATTCAGGGTTATGTTGGGTGTTACAGAGATGTCAGTGAAATGGATATATGGGAAGTCTCTGCAGGAAAAATGAAAGTGGAGGTTATGCTCCCGAAAACCCGAAGCTTGGCATTACCCTTTTCGGGACTCTCTCTTTCACATACCTCATAATTTCTATCATGATGACTTGATGCCCATACTATAAAAATTCTGCATACGCCACAGTGTGAGGCCCCGCAAAAGTGCGTCCAATCTGGCCCCGCACTAGCTAAGGCCGGCCCTGCTTGTTTGATATTTGCGGGCTGATGCAATCTCAGCAAAGTAGTTATCGAAGTGATTAGGGAATCCACCATCATAAAAGCAGTACATGAATTTGACAACTGGCAGGTCTGCTATTACTAAAATTTTGTGCTAAGAATAGAGTACAGCTGTTTCAGTTTTGTTATATTCAAGGATTCTCACAGCTTTGTTCTGCAATCTGATTAAAGTGAGTAAAGTCGTCTTGTTGGCCCTTCCCCAATTAAGTATTGAATAAGTTAAATAAGGAGGGAAAAGAACAAAGTAAACAGATCTGAGCAATCCAAATATTGGTATAGTGTTTTAATTTGAATAACGTTCCACATGATTTGGAGAGTTGTGTCACCAATGATTGTACACAGACTGAAGTTTAAAACCTGCAAAGTGCTTGAGGTTTAGTGGATCTTTGTAGGATTTAATAAAATTTTAATGGATGCAGTTTTTTTGGGGGTCACCCTGTATGTTTTCATCGCAGCGGATCTGCAGATGTTTGAAAACAAGATTAAGTGGCGATCAATGACATCCATGAACCTCACACCTGTTTTCTACGTTAGTGGAAAGGTTCCGGTTAGTATCGCTATGGCATTCAACATTCGACCGTCCCACCAGACACTTACCATAGTAGGCTTTCCATGAAACTGTTAATAATCGAGAGACGGTGCGGTTTCCTCCATTCAGTGCAATTCCCTGCTGTTCGATATGACCTTCGAACCCGAATTGTGTGAAACGTGTCACAGCAACACGGCGCGGAAGCTCCCGCACTTTGTTCTTTACTGATGCAACAACACGACTGGGTGTGTCGTTGTAGCACACGTTGTAAAATATACTTATGTTCAATCGGCTTGAATTTTCAGTGGCATTAGTACGAACAGACGAAGTTCCTTCCTGGTAACCTGAAATCCAAACAGATGTTTGCCCCATGCAAGTAGCAAAAAGCTTTATGAATAACTTGTAAAGAACTATTTCTCACAACGCTTTGGTTTATTCAAAGTTGTAAAGCATCCCAACTGCCTCGTTTCGTTTAAGGTTTTTGTTTTTGTCATGCCAAAGTTGGCAGAACGTGCAAACTTTTTGATGCTTTCTGTTCCAATTCTACGTAAATTTCATAAATATGAAAGTAGGTGGTCTGATGTAAAAAAGTCAATTAATGATTCTGCAAAAACATATGTTGCAAAGCAAAGTGCATTCTTAGCAATACAAAAAATTGAAAATTTCCCCCTAAAGAAAACTATTAATCCGAAAAGCATCATAACCAACGAGCGCTGTTATTGTTTGAAAGACCCTAGAAACGATTCAAGATTTTTAATCCCACATATTTTGTGGATTGATTTAAACACAAACAGCAAACATCAAACCATATACTTTTTCAAAAGTTTACAAAGCAGGCTTACGTTTCGAGCAAAAACGTCCCCAATATCCTGGCTGACAACTGCAGTGAAATCTGTTTCGTCTTTCTGCACACTGTCCGCCATTTCTGCATGGGTTTGGATAACAGTGACGCAGGCCTTGAAAATATCGTTGTTTTATGTCATTTGTTTTTGCGAACATTTGCTGCAACGAGCTACGAAATACCACTAAAAAAACAAACTTATCGCAGGCTGTCATACGTTGGTTGAATAGTGTTTCTGGTTTCTTGGTGATCAGTTTGCGATCCTGTATATAATCTGAGTAACATTATCAGATATCCATTTTAAATTTATGTTGGTTGGCACTTGCAATGCAGCTTGATTGATCGCCCATCACAAGATCTGATGAAAACGATCTTACCACTTTATTTGCTGCGCCAATTCGTTTGAGTAAAAGGCGTCGAGCAAAGGTTTAAGTTAATTCATGCAGTTTTGTGTCTAAACCACGAAATAACAGAAATGCAATAAAAAGAACAAAGAGCGGAACACGTAAGGGCAGAAAAATTAATTGCATATCAATGAAAATAAAATGATGAGAAAAACAGCTTCAAATAATATTCAGGGCACTTGTGTTTGAATCCTTCGTATATGCATATGTACCGTAACTACGGGGGGGCATTTGTTGAACGTAAATTTGTGCATCGGCTGCTGCAGCAAGACCGTACACTTTGGATATCGATAACGTCCAGGAACATAATCAACATTAAAGCGGGATTAGCTCAGAGGGACGTCCCTGCCACCAAGGTCGTTGCGGCTGTCCAGCTTTCGCACCTGCGGTCTCCCTGCCTTTCTCTACTGGTGCAGTGAATTGATTTTTGTTCAGACAATCTTCCAGCAAAGTAGCGTAATTAGGAATAGTCAGTTGTTTCTCTTCAAAATTTTCTCATATAAATTAATTACTATCCATGAGAAAAAACGTTTCATAAATCAATTCGTAAATCATCGATATACAGATGCCAGTTTCCAGTCGATTCATAAATCATAGATATGCAGAGGCTGATTTCCAATAGATTCACAAGTCATAGATATACTGTACAGAAGCCAGTTTCCAATCGATTTATACATCATGCATAAACGGAGGTGGGCCTGCAAGTGATTCATAAATCATATTAGATATACAGACCCACTTTCCAGCCAATTCATAAATCCAAGACATGCAGAAGCCAGTTTCCAATTGGTTTATAAATCATAGATAAACAGAAGCTGGTTTCCAACCGATTCATAAATCATATATATGCAGTGGGCAGTTTCCAGTCAATTAATAAATCATAGATACACAGAGGCCACTTTCTAACCGTTTCATAGATCATATATATGAGGAGGCCGGCCTCCAATCGATTCATAAATCATATTAGATGTACAGACCCCAGTTTCCAATCGATTCATAAATCATAGATGTAGGGAGGCCAGTTTCCAATCGATTTGTAATGTATATGCGTAAAACCGTTTTGCTCCAAAATTTTCTGTTAGCCATAAATGATCCCACAAAATGAGATAAGAAGTCCATCATCTAACTTCTTGCCTCAATGATACGCCAAACCAGAGATAGAAAGGGATAGATCACTTTGTTTCAAACTCCTATAAGCATTTTTACTATATGCCATTTTGCAGCAAATTTCTAATGCGCAGTGATTATGCAAAATACAAAGACAAAAATGTTGCGAGTTCCAGTCAAATCGAATTCAACCGCTAGACCAGGGTCGGATTCAGCCAGTAAGGTTAGGGGGGACGATTTCAGTATTATTTGGTAGACAAGTCTCATAAGAGCTTCGCTACTAGAGAGATGAAGTATACTTCACAACACTGCTGTGACAAACAATGGACGACAAAATGTTCTCATATCGCGAATGGTGTTTTCCAAATTTTAGAAATTCATTGTGAAAAAAGATACCTTCGCAAGTTTTAGAGGGGTCGATCGCCCCAATCGTCCCCCTCTGGATCCGCCCCTGCGCAAGACCATTATTTTTTGCCTAACTGGTGCGGGATTCCCGTGCTGAAAATGGAGCTATCTCCTTTCAAACTCATATTTGTCGAATTAACGCTTGCTACACAAACACTTTGCATTTCTGTTTTGGCGCACTTATGCAGATTACAAGTATAAACGCGTTGAGGGTTACATTGAAATTGCTTTATAACGCAAGACGGTATCATTCACCTAGTCTTTGCAACACTGATAAAGGCAAAAGAATGGCTGAAATGGAAGCTATCTGCTTCTTACTTCAAGTTGAAACTCATGTTAGACAGCTTGCTAGACTCTGTCAATATAATATCTATTTCTTTGCGTGTATTTTCGGCATGGTCATCTTGGAATTCAATGTTTGTTTTTTTTTGTGCAAGCACTCTGTGGAAATGCAAACGCAAACAAACACAAATTGCTAAAAGCAAAAATGTTTTTATAATTTTCAAATCAGTGCAATCGCAGTACATTCATGTATATCGGCATTGACTGTTTTGCTCTCTTTATCTAATTAATTACTTTTGAAAGTTGATCTGATTTACGCTTCTCAGTTGTGCTTGGGTTAAATCACATTAACAATTGCTTGGGGCGTTTTGAGTTACCTTTATGTAGAACAAATGATGTTCAAAAAAACTACTTTTACAATAATTTCGAAACATAAAAACGTATTTACGTCTGTACCGAAAAGATGATGACATATGTTGACCACACACGTAAGCTTTTCAGAATGAGCCCACAAATAAAAAATATGGTCCTGAATAGAAAAATCCGAGTCGGGTAACCACGCAGAAATAGTATGCTAAGTAAAAGCTCTAATTTCAGCCATGCAGCCTAAACTGCAACAGACAAAGCTTCGCAGTTTTTCCTATTGATGCTTGCTTTAAAACTTGTCGGAAATGAAAACCAAACAAGCAAAAGTTGCTTTTTTATTCACACACATCTTTTCAAACACTGTACATAGGCTATTTTCAAACAGCCTGCTGTATTTCCAGTTTGCATGCTTCATGTGAACGGAGAGTGCAATGAGTAAGCAGGCTCATACCCGAGTATGCTTCGCGATTTTTCGTATATTTGCTGCATGATTTGCGTTGCAGTTCAAGCACACGGACCAAGAATGCAAAAACAAGCAATATTTTTATTTGCACACTTTCCGTTGATTGCTTCTAAAGTTTTTATGCTTTTCACAATGGTTGGATACACACATGAAGCATGTCAATATTTTTTACTGACGCTTGTCTTCTAAAACCAGTTGGAATTGATGTGCAAACAAGCAACAGTTATTTACGAGAGTAAAATATGTTGCTGGTGACGTTGATGATCATTCTATGGGCAAACCGTTTCATCAACAAACTGAGTTATTTCGTTTATTTAACATGTTTAATTTCACCAGGTGATACAATCACCCACTAGGTGTGCTAATATTCTTGATTGGTTTGTCATTAACAACCTTCGCCTAGTCATAAATTCTGATGTTTTACCTCCTTTAGGAAATGTTGACCACTCTCCTATTTTTTTAGAATTAAATTTCGATCTCTGTGCGCATTTCCCTTCATTCATCAAATGCTGGGATATTCTCAAACGGACTTCAGGAAATTAAATGAAATTTTACTTATAGCACCCTGGTAAGGCATCAAAGCTGCATTTCATACACCAGACATCGTCTTTACTAATATTGCTGACATAATAAACCAAAGTGCTTGTCCTTGTATTCCCTTCAGAATAATTGAATCGAACAAGTCAGCATCCGTATATGTTAAACCCAGCGTTCATCAAAATCTAAAGAAAATGATCCGCAAAAGGCGCAGATTGTTTCCTAAATGGCGACAGACGCAATGTCGCCATCACCGTCTTGCCTATGCTCGCCTTCCAAGTAAAATTCAGAAATACATCAAGGATCGTAAGAATCAATATAACAAATTTTTTCGCAGTAAGCTTGATTCATTATCGACATATCGACCTGACTTCTGGAAAACAGTCAAAGATTTGCTTGGCAAACGTCGTTACCAAATGCTCCTTTGATCAGTGGTGACACCATTTACTATGACATGACATCAAAAGCAAATCTTTTTAACCAATATTTGACCTCCATTTCTAACGCTCCTCACTCCATACTGTCTAAAATAATTCCTAGGTTTCATATGTATACTGATTTATGCATTCCTACCCTCTCAATCGAGCCCCTTGATGTTTACCATGTGATATCATCTCTTAATCCTAATGAATCGAAAGGCTTTGATAATTTGCCCATCCGACTGTAGTTAAAGGATGCTCTTGTAAGGTGCATACAGACGTTTCCTTGTAGCATGAAGGCGCTGTAGCCAAGAATTTACAACTCTCTATAGCCGTTCCTTTATCTTGCACGTTTTCAACAAGCAAAAAAAATTACTTAATTGCTATAAGAATGATAGAGCTTGATAACTATTTTACTACCTAGAAGTCGGACACAAACATTTGAAATAATAACTACTTTTGCAGATGTCAAAAATATTTTACCACCATACTTTGCGAGAAACCATGTTTACTTGAACAGCCATTTAAAAAGATTTTCGAGCATTGGATAACAAGATCAATACGGTTTAACATATGCTACTTTATGAAAAGCTTGTCATCAGTTCACGAGAAAAAAGAACGTTATTGCTTACGTTTCTGACAGTGCTTTCCACTAAATTTTGGTGTACAGAAGCAATCTTGTCCTCCTGCTCTGTTTCTGCATGAACCTCCGTTACGGCACGGATTGTGCATGAAGAAAGACTTTCCAGAATCTGAAATGAAATCAATCGTGCTACGTTTATTTAGAGATTTCACCAATTGTCAACGTTTGAAATGTTTCCTCCTCACCAGGAAATTTCAACTAACAGAGTATCTGTAAATTCGTGAGTTGTGAGCACTTTGACAAGCTTTTCCAAGGATACGTTTCAGTTTTAAAAACATTGCCTGGACCTTAAACACTTCAGTCAGCCTTGGTGATGATGGGAACAATTTTTCCCTAGTTCGGGCAACGACACCAACTGGTCGATCCTTTTACGCGACCTGAGCAGGGAAATAAACAAATGTAAATACTTCCTGGAACACTCCTTTTGGTTTGAACAAGCATATTGGATATTTATGGTCTTTTCCTAGCAGATCAAACAGATTTAGATATCAATAAAATAGGTAGATTTCTCAGATGTCATTGCCGAAAAACTGTTAGCAAAAAACAAAATGAATCTTGCCGTAGAATGTTCTCCACTGTAGATATGCATATCTCCGTCCCGAACCACTTGTTCTGTTAATTAGCGCGCTGAATCCAGATCTGGTGAGATCATATATAGTAACTGTGAAGCGGTCAGAAGAGTATCTCACTGATACAGTTGCTATGATCTTGGACGGTGTGTCTCTCAGACACGCAGGAAAAACTTTTTGAACGATTTTAGTTTGGCCTCCAACAACACGACCGACATAAATTCGTCCATGTAGATATTCTGGAAAAAATAAATATGTTTTAGCTGAAAATTTCCTTCCGTCTTTAAATTCATCTTGGCTGATGATGCATGGTAAGTGTAGAAGAGATCGATGCTTAACTTGAACCACTGATGAAACAATATGGCTGTTCATAAACTTTCGTAGTTGTTTGTGAATAAATACTCTCTCTGCGTACAGTGCTTTCGGCGAAAACGGTGGATTGACTGGAAACGTCTAATAAACCTATTGTGACTGGAAACGTCTAATAAACCTATTGTGAACAAGTTGATTGTGTTTTTTGATCGAACGCGATTTTATTTAGATTTTAAATTCGTAAAATCGATTTTTGTTGTTTTCAATTCCTTCAACTAAAATCTATGTTTTTTGTAGTTACTTTTCATAACTTTGACACTTTTTCTTCAAACTTTTGAAGTCTGTTCAAAATTGGTCTTTTTTGATGTGGACAAAAACACTAATTTTGTTTCTGAGAAACATTTTGTAATCACTAAATGATTGTTGTTGCAGTTATGCTTGGAATACTACTGAATAATATGAAGAATTCAATAGAAATATTTTGGAAAACATTATTAGATCTGTGTTTCTGCGAAATTATGCGAAATTCCTGCAAAGTATCCACTGTTGCAAACAATCTAGTTTTAATTTTCTAACTTTATGAAAAACACTACTGATGGTCTTCAGGTTACTACAAAAATATTCTACTTGGGAAAAAATGAAGTGAGTCACACTTTCCCTGCAAAATGGCTTCTTTTCTGTATTGAGTTTACTTTCCGAAGAATATGATATTTGAAGTCTGAGGGGAATGTCACTAATATCCTTCAAGTATCGACCGTTCTTCTTTGTTATCACCTTCGAACGTGTTGTGATCTGGTTGGCTGATTGGTGCAAATAAAATACATGTGCTAAAGAGTGACGATTACTAGTTCACCTAAAAGGTTGTAAATTAAGCTTTTTCTGGAAGACAATGAGCTTTTCGAGAACTTGAAGGAATGACATCAACAAAAATCATGTGATCAAAACTACTCACAAGCTTGAAGAAAGCAACCAAAAAAAAACACTAATGGAAAATAACAAGCTGGTACGGTTGCACTTGTATCTTAAATGTGGCATTATGATGACGAGCTTCTAAATGTTGTTGCAACTGCAATGGCTCTTATTTGGGACAATTCTTCTTCTGCTATCTCCATTATTTTCATCCCGTTTCTGGACCTGAAATGCACTTCCAAATCCCTTCTACTGATAGAACATTTTTTCTATATTAGATTCTTATCTCAGTGCTCACCTTGTTACAAAATTATGGACTAGAAACTTCATTCCTAAAACTCAACAGTAAAGTATAAATATAAAGATCTCTATTTCAGAAGCAACTTCTCGGTAGTCTTACTTTCATTTTGTGCTTTTGTTCCATTGTTCAGGAAAAGTAGAACAATCAATGCTAGTTTCATGGCTGACCTGATGAAATTCGTATCAGAGGTTTAGCTGTGCTAAGCCAACAAAACATTAACTTTGCGTGATCAGAAAGCTGCGAGAATGCCGATTTGAGTTGCAAATGTACGTCGTACTCGCCGATTGCATCGGATGGCATCTGTAGCCTCGGGTTGGCGTCAAAGCCTCAGATTGTTTATCGTCGCTAAGTTGTTGCGGTTATCAGTTTGGCGAAAAGCCCTGGGCAGTGACAGCAGTTACTGCCTCCACTTTCTTGTGGTTCATGCTCAGATCAACTTCCTGTATGAATCATGCAAGACGACTCCAAATATCTTCATCTTGAACCCACGCAAAAGCCATGCATTTCTTCTCAAAAAACATGCAGAGCTTCACTGCGCAGGATTCAAGATGTTGACGACAAACTAGCTTCGATTTCGCGAAGGCGGCATTGATTCATATCTTACAAGATTGTGGGCCATCGCGGAGATGAAAGAAGCTGGCCGTGCAAAGGTTTTCCTTTATGTTTTGGGAAGTAATCGACCAAATAATGATTTTGGTCAAATATCAGGATTTCTAAGCTACAGTGCATTTGCAAATCTGAAATTGTGGTTTTTAGTCCATTTACAAAAATTAAGAAATCAAAATCTTGTGCTCAGATATATTATAACAATGATCATAATTTTAGTTGTTACCATCGTTTCGTGCGTGTAAGAGTTCTTCAAGCACTGACGTCAATAAAATATGAACATGGAAACGATGCGATGTCAGCATGTGCTCTAAAGGATAAATGAAGCTAACCAATATTAAGAAGTCGAACGTTTCTCTAAGGGTTGTAAAGAGCGAAATCAAACAAACACTCTCTAGCTGTGAAAACAAATTGTCAAATTGATCTGAACGTCAAGACAAAAAGTCTGTCTTTTCTGATTGCTGATTCATTTTAAGCTTTATTGTTGTGTTGAGGATCAGATTATTTAGTTTTTGCCGACGTTAATGCCTAACAAGGATATCCGCGCAAACTTTTAGCAACATCCCAAATTACATAATATTTGGAACAAATGATATCCAAAGCTCAGCTGGTAAACGCCCAGCTCACTGCAAGAGGAAATTTGAAGGAAGTGTACGTCTTTTTGTATAAAGGCACAAGTAAGCGGGGATGGGCGTCACAGAACACTCGCTGCACGCCAAAGGAAGTACGAAACTAGTGTAATGAAACTAGACTTGAGGAAATGTTTCGGGAAAACTCAAACCTAAAATTTGGTGAACTCTGTAGGACGAAGGGTGTGCCTAACACTCTTGCCGACCAGTATATGACCTTTCAACAACTCTGAAGACATTGTAACTACATGAGGGAAAAACCAGTTTGGATTTCAAAGGTATTGTGTACACACATTTGAGGACATTATTGCTGATTTTAACTAAAAGTATTGAAATCGTGATGCAGTTGGTGCGTTGTTTATCCCAGATGCGGATGATTGAAGACTACGGACTTATCCCGGTCGGCTGTGGGATTGTGAACACAATGTTTATCCTTTACTTCTGCTATTGGATCATGGCATGGACACGATTTCCCAGCACAGCTTTAAGACAATGCGAGGGAAACGTTTGTCCAGCAGCATCTTTTTTATTGTTTTGAAATCTTCCTATATACTTTAGTTTGCTATTAAGTAAGCGTGGTGCAATATTTAGTTACATAACTTTGTCTTTTATACTGTCGATGAAAAGAGCTAGATCATTTTTTTATATATAAACCAATCGATGTAGGTTTTCGGCAGGTGTGGGTGGTTAAACTCAATTTTAATCTTCAAACCAACAACTTAAAAATGTAAGGCAACCGTTGGTGTCAAATTTATAAATAACTTTAATATCTTTTCAACTTGATGGAAATGCATCTGACTATTTGGGAAACGTTAGAGCAGGTGGCACGTGTAAGACACAAAATAGCCCATAGATTGTCGTAATAGAATGACTACAACTTTTATCGATTCATATCGCACCATAAATATATTCGAATAGATTTTAAAAGAACTTTGGACAGTTTCTCCAAGGTCTTGGTGATTTTGCTATTTTTAACTCCTTTACAAAATTTCGTCTGTTTTAATTGGACTTTGAATCAACCACGCGTCATTAAAATGAAGTAACATGAAATTGCTACAGTGTGCTTTTCAAACATACACTGTATCAAATTTATATTCTCTATAGATGAGAACATGTTCGCACTGAAACTCTAAGAAGTTTCCATGTGGAACTTCAACGTCAAAAAAACGCAATGTTGTTTAAACTCCTTCAATTTCGTATTGAAAAAGATGTTACCACATAATCAAAATAATTGTAATCTTTGTTGCCACTACCACCATGCAAATATTTCACTAAGTGACAAGACTCACTAGATATAGCAACTGAAGGTGTAGTTGTGGATGACTCTGGTGGAGTAGTTTCAGTAGATTAATTTTTATCCTACTGACTAATTCCCTCTGGGCACAGGTCATCACAGAACGAAATCACAAAAAAGCGAATGCATGTAAGCGTGTGGTACAGTAAAAGAAGAGGTTAGATACTAAAACCACCAACAAAGATTCGTTGTCAAGTTGTGCTCAGTTGGTTGACTCAACTTGGCTCAGTTGATGTATTGCAAAGCTTTGACGAGAGTCAGCCACTGACTGATCGAAACGTTGACAATTCACATCATTCAAACGTTTCATGTCTTAAGCTAAAAGTTGTGTTAAAACTTAACATCTCGGTAAATACGTTTTACGCCACATGGAGAAATCTGTCGTCGAAATAATTTGTGTGCAAATTAACTAGTATGTTGTTAATTAGAGCCTTGTCCTTAAACTTGCTTATTTACGTCGTCAATACACCGCTTTTGTGGTTAAACAAGATTGGATATAATTATTCTTTTCAAGATAATTGCTACACTTCGTTTTTACTATTGTCAGGATAAAAATAATAGCTTTACTCAGGTAAGCTGTTGAGAAAAAGGAACATGTTTTTTTGTTGCCTGGAAGTAATGATCAGAAAATAGTAGCTGATTTGATGGAACATTTGCTAAAGAACTGAGCAACGATAATGGTATTGGAGATTTTTCCGTCGGTGTCGACTTTGCAGGTTAGTCAAAGTCTGTGAAATGCAGTGCAACATTTACACTGCAAAGGCCTTCAAATGCAGTCTTTTTTTTCTATAAGGCTGCCATATGTGCTAAATTTGGAGGACATGTTTTTTTTCAAAAAATAAAATGCCCTCCGAGGATCTTAAAAAACACACCAAAATGTCCTTCGGTGTGCACACTTAGTTTTATAGGAGATCATAGGTCACTTTTGCCTGTACGACTAAGAAGAGGCCTACATATAAATATTGCTAAAAACAAATTTTTCTTTCATGACGCCAATTGCTTAACCCTAAAGTTTCTGAAAACAGCGCTGACGTATTATTGATTCCTCGACTGCCATTATCAGCTGGTAGATTGGGGTGGCTGAGGGGTTGTTGTCGCTGAGTTTTCTGAGGTTACCGAGGTTTGTCGTGATAGAGTGAGGAGGTTTGGTTGTCGTGGCCTTTGCTAGCTGAGTGCTTGCTTGCTCATACTTATTGCTTGTTATTATTCTTCATTTCCCTTTGTTTATAGCTTAAGGTTTCGTTAATTGAAGGTTTCCATTATTTCTAACAACCGAGTTCAGACGTTAGCACATAGGTGCTCCCTGCACCTGGCTATGGATGATGAGGCGCTCGATGCGTCTGAATATTACAGGGACACGCAGTCTTTCCGGTGATTAAGAAAACGGAAATCGCAATTAGATTCAAATAATAGTTTAGAACCTACTTCCAAGCAACCAGAACAATGCGGTAGAGTTGCTACCGGTTGTTCTTCAAGCCAAAACTGACAGACTTTTAAAAGCATATAACCCGTGTTTCATTGATAATTGTCTTAAAAATGTATCGGTCCAAACAAAGCTTGCTCTCCGTTGAATAATGGCAATCAAATTGTAACCTGCTCCAATGTTCAGCATGTAAAAACTCTCTTAAGCTGTACCACACTTTCAGACGGCACTGAGACAGTCGAGGTTGTAGCTAGTTCCCTTAAACCCGTTGGAGCTAAGGGTGTATACAACCTTCCGTTAGAAATCTCCAGTGAGGAAATTTTACTGGGTCTCGCAGGCCAAAAGCGTAGCTTTGCGAAACGTTTCCGATTTAAATGTAAGGATTCCTCTGAGTTCAGAGTTTCCACATCAGTTTTCCTCCAAATTTCCACTACCGACTTGCCCGCAGAAGTTCGGCTTGGCTACTTGCTTTTCGGCATTAGGCAGTTCATCCCAAAGCCGCTGCGGTGTTTCAATTGTAATCGTTTCGGTCATGCAGCAAGTCATTGCAGAGGTCGGGCACGTTGTTCAAACTGCGGTGGTGAGCATAAATATAGTGAGTGTGAAGCTGATACCGCGAAGTGCCCAAACTGTGGAGGCAATCACTCCGCCAATGATAAAACCTGTCCTCGATATAAACGTGAATCTGAAATACTTAAATTAAAAACTACATCTAACCTGTCCTATGCTGACGCGTGCAAAGAGTTCTCAGAGTCCAGAGCTATCCCGGTTCCGAATTTACAGTCCAAGTCAGATTTTCCTCCCCTCCCAACACCGATTTTAGGACGACCGACAAACACCAGACCCTCTGATAATAGTACCCAGGTTAATCTTCCAATCAATGTTCCATTTGTACAGGATGAGACTGTTGTTACTGAGCAAATGGATTTTTCTAGTCTACTGTTTGGCAATCCAGTCACTTTTCTTGCCTTTCTCGCTAAGGTAATTAAACGAACCGTTCTGGCAACAGACAGAAATGACACAGTCGATGTATGTCAAATCATCACAGAGGCAGCTGGTGGATGTATGGGCTTACCGGTGGATGCCGAACAGTCGAAATTCTTTTCTAGTTAACACTGGCATTTACAGTTTAGCAATGGAATGCCCGATCTATCTTTAAGAAATGGCCTGAGTTTAAGAAGTATTTATCAACGTTGGACAACTTACCAGACGTAATCTGCATTCAGGAATCTCATCTTACACCGAAATACCGGCCTTCTCTGCCACAATATTGTCTAATCCGCAAAGATCGACCTCCTTCCAGGGGAAAAAGTGGGGGATTACTCGTTTGTGTAAAATCATCCTTAGACTTTTTGGAAATCGATGTGATCCTTCCAGCCGGCAATAATCTTGAGGTCTTAGGTGTTAGCATTCATGGTTTTTCCATATTTAACATCTATAATCCCCTTCCAACATTTTACAATCCACAACTTTCTACTTCTTATCAACCTTTACTAAAGTAATTCTATGTGGTGATTTTAACGCTCATCACGAAATATGGGCAGTAAGTGCACAAACGGTAACGGCAAGGCTATGGTAGATATCATCGACAAACACGATTTTGTTGTCCTAAATACCGCAACACCTATGCATTTCTCACCCACAGGACAAAATATGTGGAGTCTCTTAGATCTTGTCTTTGTATCCTATTCCTCTGCTTCAAACTGCGTCACCACGGTTGCGTCACCACGGTTGCAAACGAGTTTTTGGGCAGTGACCATTCTATCGTCCTCACCGCTGTTAAAGCGACCACCACGCCACAACAAAATGACATCCCAAAATGGAATTTCTCCAAAGCCGATTGGCGAAAATTCTGCGCTTATTGTGATCAAACACTGAATTCATTCTCAATCTCTTTAGATTATTTTTACTGTCTGTTTGAAACCAGTGTTCGTGAGGCCGCACTGGACGCCATCCCTCATTCCAAAAAGTCTCATAAAATTCCTGTACGTTGGTGGAATAAACAGTGTGACATTGCAGTCAATCACAAAAAACATGCTTTTAATAGAATGAAGCGCACCAGATTGCAGTGTGATATTATTATTTTCAAGAGATGCAGAGCCAAGGCTAGGAGTTTCATTCTCGAGGCCAAAACATCTTCTTGGCAACAATACTGCACTTCACTCTCGTCCAACTCCAATCGCTCACGTTTGGCAAGTAATCAAAAGCTTTTTAGGACAACGTTCCTCTCATCACATTCCTACGTAAGTTGCGAATGGTATCTCGGGCAAAAATAACCAACACAAGGCAAACATTCTGGCAAACCAGTTCGTTCTCCCCAGCAGTTCTTCAAACTACACTCCGCATACTGGTCTTTACTTAAAACTGCTTACCTCTGGCATTACCGGTCGCATGTTTCAGTTCATCCGTTCTTTTCTTTCAAATCGCACTTTTCAAGTTAGCGTTGGCTCTACTCTGTCAATGATTAAACTCCTGGAAAATGGGACCCCACAAGGCAGTGTCCTTAGCCCAGTACTTTTCTCCTTGATGATCAATGATCTGCCAAACGCCATCACCTCTCCTGCATTGTACGCAGATGCCTTTTGTTTCTGGGAACATGGATCGGATATAACACTCCTAATTTCCTAAATCAACGATCTTTGACCAAAGTGTGCAAATGGTGTGATGAAAATGGTTTTAAAATTTCTGGTGCAAAATCTGCTGAGATATTATTTACAAAAAAACACAAACCACAACCGATTACTTTGCTTCTACAGGGCAATGCCGAGCTTACCCTGAAAACTGAGTATAAATACTTAAGACTAACATTCCAGAGAAACGGCACATACGCATTGCACATGCAAAAAGTTGCAGCTAAATGCCGGGCTCGCCTGAATGTCATTCGTATATCAAAAGGCACTTCTTGGGGTGCGGCCCACTACTTACAATCTGCAGGTCGCTAGTTAGATCTGTGATAGAATACGGCATGGAAGCATATTTTTTCTCCTCTCCCAATATGTTAAACCCTTCATTTAAGATACAAAATGATGCACTGCGTTTGTGCCTTGGAGCCATGCCTAGCACTCCAGTAGTGTCTCCAGAACGCATGCACAGAAATGCCGTTGTTCATCAGGCACAGGTTGCTATGTCTAAAATATGAAGCCCACCTTTTGAAATTCAGTGATCATCCCTGCTTGTCATTAATCAAAGACTGCTGGCAAGAGGGTTTCCCAGATACATCCGATTTCTGTTCTTTCAACTTGTTCACGAAGACTGAGTTCAGTCAAAACAATTTCACTGGTGACACACTTCAAATCTCTAATCTTCCTACGTGGGTACTCCGAAAACCTGTTGTCGATCTCACTCTCCTACATTTCGTTCATCAAACTCGGTCTGTTTTCATTGCACCTGTTTTTGCATCGCATTTACACAACATGTATGATCAGTTTTTCCGCATCTGCACAGATGGATCCAAAACACTTACAAAAGCAGGTTGCGGCATTTACATTGCAGATAAGAACTTAAAATATTCAATTGCAATTAACCCATTTTCCACTTCCGTCACATCCGAACTTTTCACCGTTCTTCAAGCCTTGTACCTCATCTACTCGCTGAAAACACGCAGAGCTGTCATTGTTGCGAGCAGCCTCAGCTCATTGCAAGCCATCACAAATTGGAACTGGAAAAAACATAGTTTTGTTACGAGATTAAGTTCCTTTGTGTTCCTGCTCATCAAACTATTCCTGGCAATGAATTGGCTGATCAATTGGCAAAACTCTCCACTGCAGAACCCTCAGCTGACACACTCCCAGACGTTCTCTATAAACATGTCACTACTCGGCTTAATGTTTCCGATATGTTTCCCGTACTTTCCGAACTTTGTTTCAAATTGTGGGAATACCATTATGTCACTAACAGGAAGGGCAATGCTTACAAAACCATTTTTCCAATCTTATCCAAACCATCGCTGGTACACAACCGCCAACACTCCCCCACTATATTTGGATTATCTACAGGTCACTGTCGGCTTAACCATCATCTTTTCCGTATTGGACTCCATCCCGACGGGCTGTGTGATTACTGCACAGTCCCAGAAACTGTAGACCATTTCCTCACAACTTGCTCCACGTTTCATGAAGCACGCGAACGTCTAAAACAAGCCATCGCTGACCTGAGACTTGACTTTGACACAACACACATCCCCCAACACACATGTGCTGCAAAACCTGTCGAAACCTCCATCTAAGCCACAGGAAAACGCATACAGACGTCTATTAACCATGACCTGGCACTACAAGACCTTGCTCTCAAAAAGTGCCATTACTCTCACAAATAATAATAATAATAACAAAATTTGGTAGAAACCTTGTACGACGCTATCGTCGTTTCTGTTCGTTGGCCATTGCATTGCATGATGCGTTATTCGGTAGTATTGTTAAACCCGCTGAGAATATATCAAAATCTCACCCCCAATTGTAAGCGGATAGCTACTAAATCTAGACAGTAAAGCCAGGCCTTTAAGTGCTTAATGAAAGAAGAAATCCCGAAACGCTTTGTCGAGGGCATCATTGAACCATCCGTGTCACCTTGGCGAGCTCAGGTTGTAGTCATCAAGAGCGAAACCCATATGAGGCGAATGGTAATAGATTATTCCCGCACACCTATGCGCGACCGTTTGAAGCACGTCCCCGATTGCGGATTGAGTAATGTAGTGGTGGATTAATGCGTTATAGACAACTTTCAATACAGATTGTGTTTTGTAATTGTTACTTTTGTAAAGAACTCCACAAGCTCTTGATAATTGAGTTTTCACCTTTTTGTAGGCTACATGAGGTTTCCAGCTTAGATAAGTGTCAAGGAGAACTAAGTATTTCAGGTTGTCGTTGGGGAAAATGCTGTGGATGTTCATAATAACATCAAATGAAGTAGGATTGTGTTTTTGAGAATAATATAAAAATAACATTTGCAAGTCGGTAGGCATATCATCACGAGTGTAATCTTGGAGTTTTCTCGTATACAGTAATATCCATTAGTTCGTTTTATTACACTTATATTGGTTGAAAGCGTTGAAAGCGACCAATACTAACATAACTATCGGAAAATAACTAATCGGACGAACTCCATTTTAAAGAGGAAAAGCTTCAGTTTCCTTGAAGATACTAAAAATGATCCAACAATCATAGCACTGCTACCACTGAATCATCACATTGACTTTCGCTGCGATTAAGAATATTAATAAAAAGTTATGATTAAGTTTAGCCTATTTATTTTTCACCAGGAACTGTCACAACTCCCTCCCACTCTATATGTTATTGTTAGCAAAATTGCCTTGAAACAAGCGTCTTCGGTCGAACATTGCCAAAGTATTGTTTCCTAGGCAAAATATGTCTTAGTCCATTATCCTGTGTTTTATAAATTTTGATTCGTAACTTGAGTAAAACAGTGAAACCAAGTGTCTTCTATTGAAAAAATACGTAGAAAATGACTGTTGCGAGATGATTTACGTAGCAATTAATGGCTAGTAAAATCAATTACAGTTAGCGGTAAGTTGTACAACGTGCTTATCATGTTTTTCAGTCACTTCGAGCGTCTTATTGTGCTTGTGGATATGCACTGTGCTCATCTCACTAATGACAGAGTATACCAGTACATTAGGCTAGGAAAGGGATAACTTAGACTAGCAAGTAAGTCAAACCACCCCTATTTTGGCTAAACTAACAGTTCCAAAAAAATCATTTTCGCCACCTTTAGTTTGAGGCTCGCTAAGAAGTCCTTCTTCTGATGTGGAGATAAGGCCGAAATTTGGATTGCGTAGAAAGTGACTGGGTGAAATGCCTTTCTCCCAGTTACTGTGACTGACATGAGCAAATGCGATTCCACATCCAGGAACTTTTCATCGACTTTCAAAGCGATGATGAAACCCGTGGCATATTTTATTAACATGGATGTTCAAACTTTTGGATCAAATGCAGTGAGCGTTTCCGGAAGTTTCGAGAAAAGTGAAGCTATTATTATTATTACTGGAGTTCCCCACGACGTATGTTGCTGAGCAAGTCTTCAACCAAATATTGCACATGCGTAATAAATACCGCAATCGTCTTGACATGAGCAAGACTGGTGGATACGCCATACGACTTAAGCTGACCAACTCACAACCTGCATTGAAAAACTTACAGATAAAAATCCAGGGACAAGGTTCGCAGTGGTTGGAACCTGCAACTGTTTGTGGAAATGAATAACATTTTTTCTACAAACGCAAATGCATTCGTTTTGATTGTTCGTTTTTTGTGCTGTCTAGATTGCCCGTTTATTTCATTTGCATTGAAATATTTTCAAATTAAAATCATATTTCATCCAACACTAAAATCATAAGTGGGGGGAGATTTTTAAGCAAAATTCCTGTAGGGAGGCGATTGAACAAAAAAGGTTGAAGACCACTGGTCTACATAAACTAATATGATAAGAAAAATGCACTAATTCAGCCCTGAAAACATCCTGCTTTCAACGACGAGCTTAGCTGTTGTCAAAATTACTATAGCGGTGGACAACTATTCGTCACGGCCGACACGCTTCACCACTAAAGGTGAATAGACCGGAGCTAAATCTGTGTGATTTAGATAAATCGGCTCTAAATCGAAGAATCAAATCTGTTCCGATTTCGATAAATCTGTTCGTATTTAGTTAAATCTGTTCCGATTTAGCTAAATCTGTCCGGTTTAGGAGTTTTTTAGCTAAATGTGTTCGATAGATTTTTTTTACCAACGGTGCCCCATAAATACTGTGGCAGATCTTATCGTATCGATCCGAATCACAGCGCAAATCTTTGATTCGAAGTAACACTAAGCGTCGACCTACACTCCAGTAGATTGAGTGACGCATGTTCAATCCAGGAGTTTGTTTTTTGCACTAATGAATGCGACCAAACACACAGTCGTTTAAACAGCTTTCAGTAGGTTTTAGTCGTTTGCAATTCAAGTCAGAATTGCTGATGCATCCATACATACATACATGTATAAGGTGGGATTTTCATATGTTGCAAAGGTCGATCATTTTTGTACTCGTATGATGCCGTGAGCGAAAATTCATAAACTTACATTCCGGAGGTTTTTCTGCATACACATTTGGACAATCAAATTTCACGATGCATATTGCAGCACACAGAAAGTCAATAATGTAACCACACAATCGATCCAGGTCATGCACCAGAGGAGTGGTCACCGGATCAGCTTGGTGGCAAGGCTCACCACCGTCTTTACATTGCACCTTTAACGCGATTTCTGGACGTACAGCTTCTTTGGCACCGTGAGGCACCAACTGTATCGCAGAGCTTATCAAACAGTTGATCATCGCAACCAGCCTTCACAGAAGCTCAAAGCTGATCTGGGAGACGGTGAATTCTAACATCAGTTTGTACTGACATCTTCATATAAGCCAAGTGACGTGTGCACAGTAAGTATGCGACAACTAACGCGTTTCAAATGACAATGAGAATGGCACAGGAAAGACGGCCAAAGCAATCATTTAATCAATCCCTGCTTATATTTAGTAACTGCCAATTTTGCAATAGTACAGGTGAGGCACAAAACATGAGTTCAAAAACAGAAAATGTGCTCAGTTAAATTAAGCGATTCAAAAACATTTTACAAACTACATGTTACTCACATAAAGGGTCAATATACAGCAAGCAGTTATGATTTCACTTGAGAGAAAACATGCGCAATGATAAAGATTAAGCCTGTTAGAAGCATAATCCCATACAACAGGTCATACATATTACAATATTTTTGGCCATAATCAGTTATAACACGTTTATGATGAAAATCTTCTGATACTTGTTGCCTTGTGGCATGATCATGCATGCTGCGCAGGTTCGAAAAAAATCACCAAAAGAAGAGAGCTGGAAACTGGCATTACACTTGCGCATGCGCATAAACTTTGCCGAATCAAATTGGTAGAAATCACAAACCTTAAGCATTTTTAATTAAATTAAACTTGTTATTTGCACTTGATCTTGTATTGGTGAAAGTCATGTATTAAAAATTCGGTTTTGTAGCTCTTGCGACACATAGCCCACAAGCAAGGAATGAGGCGGTTTTCCGGAACTGAGATTGCCATGCAGAGACGCGCCTTCTTGTCCATAACCGGTGCCTAATCGGTGCCAAATCGTTTCGCGTTCCCACGCGAACACCTGCAGTCATATGCTGTCACATGATGATGCTGCGCTGTTGTTGTCCAAGTTTCCGTCCACCTCACTTCACAGCAGTGGTTTGCAACCTGTATGGGCAGGTGTCGTGCACTCGCCTGCGAATTTTACTAAACACTATCTGCAGAAAGCCAGGCTTTAATTCACTAAGGACACCGCTCAATCATGGAGCTGAACAAGCGAGC
>JGI24022J15233_10000488_pt1 | contig 25493 bp, 12 predicted proteins | sample Ectturendosymbi2_FD_15233 | JGI IMG/M metagenome (IMG submission 15233)
ACCGCAGTCATTCGTTTCGGCGCCCCCACAGTGATTCCGCGCTCCGGGCATTGCTCCCCTCTTGCCCCCCCCTCGTTATGCCCCTGGTTACTGCTCGTTTTACCGGACTGGATCCAGACACATAACTCTACTGTAGAACCGTTGATTAAATATCGTTATTGTATATGATTTAACACCACTAAGATGATTTCACCAAGAAAATATTGAAACGGCGCAGCGATTGTTGATCACGAAGCTGTTGATGAGCGAAAATTTGTCAGAAAAACATGGAATTGTCTACCTAGACAATAAGGTGTGTTTTACGAAAATATATAACAGCACAGAGTTTTCAAATCCGACCTAGCACAATGTAAAACAGCAGTATTGCTGCCATTTTGAAAAAGGGTGCGAAACTTCTGAATTACGTTAACAACTTTCGAAATTGCTTGGAATTCACCCATGCCACTAGAACACTATAACAGGGGTTTTCAACCTTATTATGCACGTGGCCCAACTGATAACCAAACAGAGGGTCCGTGGCCCAACTGCTGTACAACTTCTCCGTAAATTACCTGTGATACTGTTACCAAAAGGCACCTCGGCCCCTCGTTTCCCCCTTTTGAAAGATAAGGGGCAATGCTCCAGTCATGCCCCCTCTCCGGCGTTCACGGTGTGACACTTCGCGACAAAGTGCGCGGCTGCGAAATTCGCAAAGCCCTGAATGTCGAATCACCTCTTCGAATTGAGAGATCCCATGCAGCTACGTTGGTTCGGCCATCTGTCCAGAATGCCCTTGAAAAGATTGGCGAGGCAGTCCTGCTGGCTACAATTTCGAGTTATGGAGGCAAAACTTTGAAAAGCTGAAAATGAAACAAAATTAACTTGCGTAAAGCAAGTTCAAATCCAATCTGTATAAAAAATCACGCACATGATCTGTTGTTAAGCTCCTAAGATTTTTATAAAAATTTTCTTGAAGTGGTGATCAGCAATACCACCGAAACGTTTGAAAACATTTAAATGATTATCGCACATCTCTTCTTATTCTGGCATCTGGCACCAAAACAGTTATAAACCACGATTTGATATTTTTCATCCTCTCTTAACCTTTCCTGATTACTTGACTGCAGGCAGTGTTCAGTTCCCCCAGACGCCAACAAAGTAGTGTTGCGAAACAGTTTTATTGGTAAAAAACAACCATATAGCAGATCATTGTAGCTGCAACCTGCACCATTATAAGTTTCTCGTTATTGCGCTGAACTTTCAAAACGTAATGTGGATAGACATCAAGTACAAACTAAAACATCCTATATATTGATCTCAACAAAAAATTTCAGTTCATTCCTACTTATAGTGTTTTACAAAAGAGCTAGTTGCGTTAGTGCAATTTGGGCATTTTGCACACAACTCCGACTTTTAATTGTGCGGGCTTACTGTCTCGTTAAATTGATGTTTTGAGATGTTTCTAAGACGTTTTGAGTAAAGAAACACAAAAACGAGCGAAAGAAACTTCACCGTGTTTGTTGCACCAGAAAATTCTTAAGCGAAAAGTGTAACTGACCAATATCTGAAAAATCCACTTCCCAAATTCATCAGTCGGCCTCAACCCCTAACCCAATGCCTTACGGAATTCAAAAGTTTATATGTGATCTCTAGGGCGATAACTTTTTCTTTTATGTAGTCTTCTGTTCTAAAATGTCAGAAAAGTTTGAATCTTTTCAAAATCAAGTCAATTAGATTATGTCACGCTTCTTATCTGCAAAAGAAATTGCGCAGAGATCGTTCGCATGTTGAATAGAAATTGCCGTAAAAATGGTGTCGGAAAAAAGCGGAATCGGATTGTCACATGCACTACTACAGCTTGCCAATGCAGACCCCAGATTTTTGTGCTACATGTTCATTATGCAAGTTTGTTAGTTGCGTTCTATCACGAGAACTGGAGCAAGCACACTATAAGTCTCGCAAGAAGCCATCAGAAAAAATCGGATCACGGTTGACTAGCAACGGAAGTCAGACTATCGTCAGTTCCGAATAGAATAAAATTCCAAAACCTGGAAGACAATGAGTCAAAGCGATAAAATCGCTGAAAGTGCGACCCAGTGCAACGCTATAGAGTAAAAAGGCGTCGGGAACTTGAACAGTTATCCTGTTGTTTTTATCTCAAGCTCAACCAGGCAAAAACACACAGAAATCATTTGCGGATATTTCAAAGGATATTTTTGTCTTACCCAAGCTCAAAGATTAGAGTATCAAGTTTTTTTATAGGAAGTGAGTCTCGTTCTCAAAGTAATTCACATTTACTTTGTCAGAAGTATTTCAACTTTTGTGTTTGGCTTATAAAACAGCATGGCACAAAACTTATTTGGAAAAGGGAATTTTCTGTACATGTCCACGCCAGTTTTCTATGACTGGAAGACACTCCACTGGCTTCATATTTCGTAAATAAGCTAACTATTGCGGCAAATTTGCGCCAATCTTAAAAGAGAATTTCACCGATATGTCATCACAGTTGGCCGAATTTTGAGAGATCCGTCTAGCCAGCACAAGTTTACGAATATCAAAAATACTTTTGTCACATGGTCATGGGTCATAGCTGCTGTTGGATTTAGTTACGTTTGTACTCAGTAACCTGTTGACTGAAAAACGTATGGGTCTTTCGCTACAAGATGTCTGCACGCCACGCTAACTTATCCACTTAATCATGCGTGCATAACATCGTAATGGAACATAATGGCTGTGTACAGACCTGCATAGTCATTTGCGATTTATACTTGTATGGTTTTCAAAGAGTTGTCAACCCAGACAGCTCAATTTATCGATTTCTGAAAACCTAGGTGAATGAGAAAAATTTCCAAGTGTTTCAATAAAGGTATATTCAAATCCGTAGAAACACACTTTCTTTACACTTTCACCAAACAGCCACTTAAAGAAATAAAATCCTAAAAATTCCCAAGCTATTTTTTAAGTCATGACACTGGAGTTATTTTTTCAAATTTGAAACATTCAAAGCGTAAAGAGCTAAGTGGTCTGAGAAGACGGCTCGTGTTAGCTATTTTATCGCAGTTGTTAACGATCATCTTCCTTTAATAAAATTATCCAAGAACAGTTTGCTTTCTCAAAAGCAAAATTATTTCGGATAAATTATATATTTTTCATTTTGCTGGTTGTTAAATTTACGAAAAAATTAAGTGAATAAATAATTAAAAATAAAACCAATACTTGACTGCCACAGCAAATTCTTGCAATATTACATGTACGGTTCAGTCTGTCAGAGGTTTCTTCGAAATTCTTGTTCCCAAACTATCACCCTTCCTGTGAAAGATGTTGGCATTTCTTGTGCTTCTTGCTGTACGTGAAAAAAATTCAAAAATCCCAAATAAATATCCTTGTGTTCATGTTTCCTGAAACCTTCTCCATGCAATGAATCCTTGCTGCGTAGAACCTGTTTCGCCCAAAAAACTTAACAGGAATAAACACGAAGGTGCCGAGATTTGCTACAGGAATAGCTAAAATTGAGCAAACCTTTAAAATTGACCAGGACGAGGCGTTGATCGTTGGGAACACAAACTACTTTCACATTAACATCATGTTATAAGCTGTAATTTTCAGGTTTATTGCTTTTAATGTGGTCAATTTAAATCATAATTTGATTTTATGTAAGAAGAAACGAAATTGCATTTTATTCGAAAAATTCCCTGAAAACTGTTAATAACTGCTGTCGCTGGTGGCACCAAACGTTATTCAAGGTAAGTTGCGCACGATTTTACTTACTTTGATTGATTTGGGCATCATTTTTGTTAACAGCTCATAATTCACAACAGTGATGATTCAAGAGTATTAGAGCACCAATGCACATTCGAAATACAGTTGCATAGAAGAAAGCCCTGCGTTGGCTTATCTTTATTTCATAGAGTACATTTTCTTTAAGAAACAACTTACAGTCGGCAGCATTGGTAAAGTATTCAAAAAAATTTGAAGTCTGTTACCAAAAAATTGAAGTTGGTAATATTTGCAAAAGGGTACCAACTCCCTTACGTAACCCACCTAGTATCCATGCTCGCGTTAGCAATGGAAATATTTTCTTTTTAAAATAACAAGTTAATGACCAATATTGGAAAACAAACAATGAACACGACGAGCTGGTTCAAATACTTTTTGCCCATTGCGTTGAGGAATTGGTGTTCTATCGATTGGTGTTCGAATTGTTAAGTAAGACAGATTCAACCACTTAGATTGTTGGAACTCACCAAAACTACTGTTTTTTAATATTTGAATCTGAATTATAAGAACATATTGACAGACAAATGTCTGCAGTGCGCTGGCTTTCCATCATGCGTAATTTGTTTTGTGAATAAGTTGAGTTGGAACAGTTTCCACGCGATTTGGAAACTGCAGTGTCTAAGAAAGCCAGTGACACTGGAAAGGGGCCTGCGTTTTCGGCTGTAAAGGCTGTCATTCGTAATAATTTTGAAGAAACTGCAGTAATTACATTGGGAATTAGTAATGAATTTAAAATGTTCTGTTCAAACCTTTGCGAACTAGCTGAGGTGTGTAGCAGATGGAATCGAAACTTCAACATTCCCTGCTGCTGTGGTGAGAAAATCTTCGTACTCCAACTCAACCGAAAGAACGCTCCATAAGCTGTACATCAGTTCTGGTATTTATCCTTGGCAGCTTTGGACTCATTCTCGATGGTGACTCATGAAGCGGTGAATCTCACGATATCCATGTTCGGCCAACCTGCCAGCATTTATACTTTGTTTCCATGGGGCCACATGAGAAACAGAATTATTTTGAAGCGCCGGGCCAAAAATATGTACTTAATTCTGCTTAATGTCAATTGTACCTCATTATAAAAAATAGTAAATAGCATTGTTTTGACAACCTGATAAGACTGGTATGAGTGTATGTTATGACTATGAGAAAGCAATGAAAATATATTTATTTTGTAATTTCCAAATAACCTTACACGGGCTGCATGGTCAGATTTAACCAACGGGCCGCATGTGGCATGGGGGCCGTACAATGTCCAATCCTGGTCTACTGTAATATCAAAGATTGCTTTTTTCACCAATATAAGCAGTTGACATTCTGTTGTCGCTGAAGTTTCCTGCTTTGATTCAAGGCTCCCCTCGCTTTACAACACGGTACTGTAACACAACTAACTCATTTCTGTACAGAATTATAAATAGCCTTTGATGTCAGCAAGCAATCCGTACTGAACCTTGTTGAGTAAAAAATGCAATCGGATTCTTATATTTCCACTGTTGTTGCCAATCAGTTGCGGAAGTTGACGACTCAAAATAGACCAGCAATAACTGTTGCAGCAGTAGAGGCATGAACGTACAGTAGCACCCGTTTGTAAGGGTGATCACATTTGAGCTTAAATGCATTAAATTAGGCTCCAACATAAAAAGATAAGTTTATTTTAAATTACATGAATTCACCAGCACAGATCATTTACGCAAAAACGAAAGATAGCAAGCAATTCATGCTGCCACCATTGTATACGCTAAAAAATCACAAAAAGCGCAAGTAATCTTTCACTTTGAGCGACTAACTTTGTTTCGCATTGAAATTAATCTTAAATTTTATTCGTGACACAGTCTCAACACCAAAAACTGATCAACTTCGATGTTTTACCATCTATTAACAACCTTTGCTTTGTCTCTGCGATAAACACGATACTAAGATGAAAGCAGTATTTTGTACGTTTTCAATGAAAAATACATGAAAATCTAAAGTAAGTGGCCAAAAAAGCTGCTTGCATTGTTTCATATACCCAGTGGACCACGGGTAAGTTGCTCATAGCTGGTATACTGGGTTCGAAACCCGATCGGGTCATACCGAAGACCTGAAACACGGTAGTCGTGGCCGGTCCAGACTCGTGCTCAGCGTTGATCGAAACCGGTTCACGTGCGGTGCTGCGATATTGACTCGCCATATAAGTACAGCATTCACTGCGAAAATAGCGGGCCGGCGCGGAGATGAGCGCCCGCGTGTACCTCGTGACACTCCAAAGGGAGNAGGTCTGTAAATCGAGCAAAAATGAAACTTTCTTTATATGCGCTGGTTTCAGAACTTCGGTTTCAAGTTCGGTTTCAAGGTGTTTCGGTTTCAAGGTCGTGTCATGGTCTGTATCTTGCTTGTAAACAGATGAAAAACAAGCTTGTGAGCCAACGCATTGGTCACCGTTATGTACTTATACTTGGCACTGCTTTTTTACCGGCACTTGTCAACTGTTTAAACATCCACGATGCTGGAAGACCTAACAACGTTAGTTATACCGAGTAAAGTTAAAGATGAACTTTCAAAACATGGACTACTGCAGTGGAATGCGCCGCGCTCGCTTCGCAATAAGTGCAGCGTTTCTAGCCTGAGGCGGGCTCGCGATCAACGTTTGTTGCACGCATCATATTTGCGGAGTTAGTTGGTGCCGGGGCTGTCGTGTTGAACGTGTTCCGGGTTTTGACTTTGACTGTTTGCGCCGTAACAATACAACCACTAGGGCAAACAAACTGTCCATTAATTCCAACAAAACTAAATTCATTACACTAAACAAATCTAAATATAATATTACACATATATGACACATAATATCTCCATTAAACAACAATCAAATTTGTGAAGAAATGACATAAAATATAAAATACCTTGGCATCGTATTTAACAACAGGCTTAGTTGGGAGTCACATATTGTGAAGTTAACCACCCAGCTCTCCAAATCATGTGGAATATTATTCAAATTAAAACATTATACCACCTAACCTGTATTAAAAGCTGTGTACAATGCATTGATACACCTTTGTCTAAATTATGCTGTCTTGAACTGGGGCAGCGCTTCAAAAATTGCTATTAAACCTCTCGTGATTTTACAAACCAAAGCTGTGAAATTTCTTAAAACATCCAACCAAGACACTTTGGATGAACCTTTTATACAAAATCAAATGCTAACAACAAACAAACAATTTAAAATATTTGCTGGTAAGTTCATGCACTCTTATAAAAGCAATCTACTCCCATCACATTTTACCAACTTTTCAAATCTTTTCACACAACTGCAAGACACCACAATGGTGACACAGCCGAATCTGATCGCAAATTGTTTTGCTAGGAAATCGATTTCGTGTCATATACGCATCTTCCGTCCAGCAACCTGCAACCAAAAGCTTACAGGTGAAATGATGAAAAAGACTAAAGCAAGATCAGAGAAAGTGCGCAAACTATAATAAGTAACAAAAACAGCCCATGAAGTTGCTATCTCCAGAGCCAAAAACCAACTAACTCCAGTTCATAATTACCCCACCAGACTTGCAACTTAAAAAAATTTCTTCTTACCAAGAGTAAACTCTTCTCAAGCCAAGCGCAATGCTCCCACAATTCATTCGACCCAAGCTATGGTCAGAAATACCTGACAATATCAAATTTATCAACTCATCTTGTGTTGTTTATTCTTTGTGTTTTCGTACCATGTGATTTTTTCCATTATGACTTTGTATATATTTTGTACTTAACAGACACTGCAAATTTTCCCTTTCTAATATAGGTTTTATTCTTCTTCATCTGTCTGTCATTTGATATATTTCCACTTTGTTCTTTGTCTCATATTGTCACTTGTATTCTCAAATAAATGTACATTAATTTCAGTGTTTTGTTCTCTCCGCACCTGTGTAATTAAATACCTCATCATGATAATTGTGTGTAATGTATGCATAGGCATGATGCACTCACCTGTAAATATAATTTGTGTGATTTTTTTGTCAATTTGTCTTTTATTTTCACATGACCAACGATAGTACTGAAAGTTGTATTGCAGGGTTGGTAGACTAGATGACCTCATGGTCTTTGGCCAATCGTTTGTGACAAAGGAACCCTAAGTGTTGCTACCTGTGTACAGGCGCGGATTTACCATTAGGCTAAAAAGGCTTAAGCCTAGGGCCCCTGATTTTGGGGGGCCCCAAAATTTCAGGAGTAAGGACGATTTCCAGCATTTTTGTAAGCAGCTGTATTTGCATTTTTGTTGTGGTTCAACGCACGTTTTTTACTATGCCGCTAACAAAAGATCTGCGTAGAACAGGGGTTTCCAAACTTTTTCATGCGAGGGCCACATAAGTTATTACACAACAGCGCGAGGGTCGGACATCTTACGTAATGTGATTGTTTCCGGATATGTTACATTCTACCAAATCAAAAAGTTTTTCGTCAATTAATTTTTCGTTATTTACAAAATGTATTCGCGGGCCGGATTTGGCCCGCGGTCCGCAGTTTGGAGAATGGCTTCGCAGGCCGGATGAATAACTTCCCGGGCCGGATTTGACCCGAGGGCTGTAGTTTGGCACCCCTGATATAGAAGAATGAGCGCAAAGGATTGAAGTGAATGACGATGAACATTCTCTTTTCATGGCGTTGAGAATTGGTTGTTGTTACGTATGATGTGTGGAGCAAAATGCCTGAATGCTTTGTCAGATTACATGAGGGCCGCGAGGTACTTCCGTTCAGCCCGGGTCTATCTCTTGTTGCTTTTTATGGGTAAGATACGGCCGAGGCGATCCAAACCTGGGCTGTACATTGTTAAAGTTACCACAACTTGTCTGTGTCCGTTTGTAGCGCAAGTAGCCTACTTGAGAAAAAAGTAGATTGCTGACATTGAAAACGAACTTAGCAACTTACTGCCAAAAATCATCCATATACATTCAGTTAATTTTTTCATGGTAAAAGACGTTGTTTAAGCTTGGGTCGCGAGGTGTTCGCCAAACTTAGATTTGCGCCGCACTCAAAAAATTGGGAACCGCTGTGCTACAGCTTCTGCATTAGATTCTACGCAATACTGTATGATCTATTGACTTGTGTGAACCATCATTTCGTAACGAAAAAGCAATACACCAAAATACTAAATGCGGTGGGAAGAATACGATGACTGAAATACCTTTGTTGTTGCGATGCTTTGTTTCGACACAGTCGCTGGCTTTGGCACTTAAAATCCACAACTGTTTGTAACTTAAAATTCTGCAAAACTCGAGTTTTTCTGAATTTTGTTTAATTTAATCAGTGTTTTTGAAGATGAACACAAATATTTCTTTCACTAGGGAGGAAAATGGCCAGAGTCCAAGATCTGTTACCGTAAAGTATCTTCTGTGATGTTTTGAAATACCGATGAACTAATTTAATGACAAAATTATGGTCACCTTACCTGTATTTCAGTGTAGTCTATTTGACATTTCTTTAAAAGTACGTTGCAGGCCACTGCTGAAAGAAGAGGTGATTCAGAAAGTAAAAACACAATATGAAAAAAACACAAAAAGACAATACCTATGTGCAAAGTAGTGGCGTAGCCAGCGCAAACTTTTGGGAGAGCCAAAATTTTTGACTTTAGGCGAGTAACAGTATTTTGTTTGGGGCACCTCCTCTCAAAGCACAAAATGGCTAGATATGCTAAAAATTGGGGGGGCATGGCACCCTGGACTCCCCTAGCCACAGTGCTACACATATAGTGCAAAGCTACTACACTTGTGCGGAGCTCCTGTACTTCATAAAAACAGGTTTTGGCAAATTCCAAGATCTTGTGTTGTCTGCGACAATGTCATTTAAATCATAATGTAATATTTTGGTTAATTTAAGTCGACAGTTCATGGAAAATAGGGCATAATGAACTCACGAGAAAAACAAGCAATGCTTTGCAAACTCTTTGTTTGTTATTTTGCAAGTCGTACGGCTAAAAATTTGGGACTTGAAAAGTCGGAAGAAGTTTTCTGTCGAACCGCACTCATGACTTAATCTTATCTGAGTGGAGTATCTTCTGTGTCAATACCTTACATCGAGATATTCTTTCGGATGTTGAACGAGTTTTTCGATTTTTTGTTCAACTTTTGATAATTGAATGAGTGTAGCATAAGATGTTTGCCCTTTTAGCAGGACTCTGAAAACTTGCAAAAATGTCTGACACCGACAAAAAAACGCCAAGGGGAAAGAGTTTCAGCTAACCACTCCGTCAAAATAAAAAGTCTGAAAGCCCGGAGTTTTTTATATCACAAAATATTGTTGAATTTAATATCGTCACTTGGATTTTTGCACAAACAACTCACAAAAGAAATTGATTTCACTTGAGCAGTTTGCCGCGATAAATACAGTAGAATTTGCCTAATCCGTCACCTAACGGGAATTAGAAAGTGCCGATTTAGGCGAAGTGACGAATTATGCAAGCAGGTGAAAACTCTGTCATAGATGCTCGTATACTTTATCATAGCAACTCGTATACACAGTGCTTTTATTTGCAGTAAAATACAAGTTTCTGTCGTTATGGTTGAATACAACAATTAATTCCTCTGTCTTGACTCCTCTATTTAATCAAACACCTTTTAAATCTTTAATAAACTTTAAAGACTTTCCGCGTTCTCTCAATGGGGAGTAGGGTCACGCTTCGCACCACGCGTATAAATTCGATAAACAAATTGCGAGGTGCAACAACTCTGAGATAAGATCCTTAATTTGTTTGAATTCCCACACGTACTAGCTGCTTAGACATCAAAAGCGAAACTGGAAATGACGTATTAGCCGAACAAAACGCTTCTAAGGTATAGAAAGAGGTGACGAATTGAGCAAATTGACGAACAGAAATGTACACAAAAGATAGAGACTCTGCCGGCACAGACGAAAATGTGAAGAATCAAACGAAGACGAATTAGACTAGTTCTGCGGTAGTTTCTAGATAAAACAGCGTCAATCGCTCTCCCGTGCTTCATTTTCTTTTGGTATTCCTGTTTTGAACTGAGTTGGGGGCAAAATATTTTGCCTATTTTCGCTCACAGTGCCTAAACCACTTTGATTCCGCTCGGTAACTTTTTTGCATTATTTTATTGCTAGCATTTAAAAGCAACATATGTCTTCGGAAAAAAACTTGTTTTTAAACAAGTCAAAGGATAAATACATTTTGAGATCTCAGAGCTTCTGTGGATTTAAGTCTGAATGCAGAAGATATTTATAAAAAACTTAGGTCTAGGAGAAGCTATCATTTTGCTTATTACTGAGTACGAAAAGCAAAGCATATGACAGACTTGGACTGACGGTCGGCTGTTTTGGAACTTTAAAAATTTTTCACAAAAAACATATCGCAAAAAAACACACAAAAAGCATATCGCATTCATCAGCATTAGAGGTTTGTTGTGGAAAACCGTTCAATAAGACAACTTTTAGTACTTTCCGTGGACCACTCGTTTCTCTCTCGGTTCGCACGAGGTAGTATGCCATGATTGCCGACACTAATCATACATGAGGTTTGTTTAAATGATCCACACTGGCTCTAAAAATAAAGCGATTCGCTATTCGAAAGACCTGGGCGAAAAAAACGAAACTGAAATACTACACTAGCCTAAGGTAAAAAAATTCGCTTCGTAATCAGAGACTCTGAAGAGCCAAGGATTGCAGCGCAAACCAAAAGTGGAGAGATACACATGAGGTTAACTTTTTTAGCAAACACGCGTTTTTGGGTTGCTGTGGCACGGTTTTAATTAAAGACTTACTCGCGGTGAGACTGTGACCACATCGCCGTGCGTCTATGTACGCGACGCCGTCATAGTTTAAACGCAGTGTAGTTAAATCACGGCAAAAAATAGTGGGCAGAAAAAGGCAGGAGAGTATAAAACCATGAGCACCCAAGCTCTGAAAGACGGACGAGTGTGGCTTGGCCCACTAACGTACAACTTTGTATCGCTATTTCGCATGTAGCGGGTGTCAATTTCGGTAGGCAATTCAGATATGAAAGAGCGTTCATTGTTTAATGCAGTACAAAGTTTTTTGCATTATCTCACATATGTTAGGTGCTAAAAACGTTCTTTGCAGTGGTCAAAAGTCTCATGAAAATAATTAAGTTATTTTATAATTTATTTAATTTGACAATTTTTGTCTTATAGATACCTAGAAACGTGAAATTATTATTGCAAAGCTGCATTTCACTTAATTGGCGTAGGTGCAACATGATGACGAGTGTAACCTTTCTTCGCCTGATGCTGTGTCTGACAATTTTCATCGTTTCCACTGCGGCAGTTGGTGGTAAGTTGAAATGCGTTTATTGGTAAAGCTGCAAATGTCTTTCAACAAGTTCCCTGGCGAAACACTTTTCTGTATTGTTCATCGTACTCCGTACAAGTCCGTGATGTTTTGCAATAACGATGTGGGTCCTTTACCTTCGTGTAAAATCAGAACCGTCGCCAGAAAGTTTTCAATAGGGGGGTTTTGCGTTTCTGCGGTGGGACTTGACATTCTAAAAATTGACAAAAACCCAACTGATTTATAGTGTGTCATGTTTCAATTTGGGGGGCTAAGCCCCCCCGTGGCGACGGGAGTGCGTAAAATGCGAGGTTTCAAATGCACAGTGCAAAGTGGCACACGAAGTGTCGCAGCGTTCCGTAAGATTCAAAAAGCGGAAAGTGTAGCCTAGAGAGTAACGTGTAAATGATTCGACAGACAAGTAACAGCGCATCTGTTGGATGTCTATCATTAATTATGCATTGGTGTAGTTTGTCGAGAAAGGTTATTTAACTTGGATAATTCAACTTTTTACCCACCATTGATAAGCGAACTTTAAGCAAAAGGCTCGCTGTAACAACCAGTAACCGCAGAGCAGCTTAAACAGATAACATTCACTAATTGGAGTGGTAACATTGATCTTTCTTTAAACATTCAACTTCAGTGATTTTTGACAAACTATACAAATGATTACTTCCCTCAAAAAATTGAACCGGTGGCATGCAAGGTCGCACAAAAAATAACTTGACTGTCTGCAGGCATTTTTCCGTCCAGTATGGTTGGTAGATTAATATTTTTGTGGTCGCTTGTCACAGTGAAAGTTGCACAATGCAAATAAGGGCATGTGAAAGTGCGCCAAAGCCTATCCACCTAAAGATAATTAAATACAGGATGTACTAACTTATTCTTCTCTCCCACAGATAGAATTTACCATCACGCAAGTCCAATTGTGTGCAGTCTTCTTTTGAAGAGCTCCCAAATGTCTTACCAGGAAATAAGAAAACACTGCGGTAAGTTACACCATTTCTAAAGCGATTGCAATGGATTATATGGCAAATAAATTATTCATGCTTAAACGGATTACGCGACCTGCTGGCTTCGGTTCACCAGCTTGGGTTTTACTTTCAAGCATGCGTATTCAGGCATACCACCGTTGTTTTTTGTTTCACGCAGGTCATTTTCTCAGCACGAAATATCACAGCAGAAGCAGACTGCGCCAGCACGATCAGATGCCAGAAGGTTTGCGTTCCCATACGGAGGAAAGTGAGACGGAAAGAAGCTCGCCGAAGTTCCCGAGAGCGCTACGCGATGACGTTCAAGTACCGCGGGCCAAGACGTTTCGGCCCGAGTACAGTCTTATACGGCGACTCGCAAGCGCTCTGCAAGAGCGTTATCAGCGAGATGAGGAAGATTTATGGACGGCGGAAGAGGATCCTCAATTAGAAGACAGTGAAAATCAAGATATTGAGAAAGAGTCTATCACGGATCATTACTATGATCATTCCAGTCCTTTGTATCTAATTCGAAAATGGTACAATAGGATAGAAAGCGACTGAAGGCGGATCACATTTTGTTCTTCATTTCGGTTGATAGTACAATTCCTTTTCGTAAACGTGCAATCTTTCCTTTCGGACTCCAGCCTACGACGATGACTAATTTATGAAGTCCGAAACCTGACCAACGTTTGCACTTCCCTTGTCGATATATGTTGAAGTCAGTTTTCTGCGAGCTTCACTGCGAATATGTGGGCGCCGTCAACTAGAAAGCAACCATATGTGGGCATACGAAAGCAAAATTTTGCTCAGGTCGCCCTCCCTGGATTAATCGGTTGCCATAATGCTGCACGAAAATCAGTCGAATGCAGTGCAAGCATCGTGAGAACTGGCTTTGTGGTATTGTCACATGCGTAATTATGCCGTGTTCAGCACACTGTACCCAGTTTATCGCTAGAGGTATTCTTTTAATGTCTATGACGTCGCATCCTTGCCCTAGCCCGAAAACTACACTATTTATTGCTTCTGTGATCGGGGCCTCCGACGGCCCTGGTGTCGCAGACGATTAATATTGGCCGATTCGTCTCTCGTATTGAAGTTTTCAGGTGCTCTACAATTCTTCAAAAACTTGCTGTGCTTTCTTAACTGCGATATTTATTAATGATTTCTCTACGCCTACACTGTAACCGTTTTTTGCTCAGTAGCAATTCCCAGTAGAAGCCTTTCTATCCTGCAAACGTGTTCATACCTTTGCTGGAAGCACTTACTATGTTTCCAGTCTTTGCGGCCGAGTCAACGTCGTAACCAAATGCTACACACTTATTGTGGCTTTCAACTGAATGATCATTCGTCCGCATTGCTGCTTACCGACGCCACATGCTTTAACTTATTGTTCGTTTATTTGTTCCATTACAACAAAAAAGAAAAAAGTTTGTTTCTTTCATCCCTCATGGAAAAACAACATGGGCAACAGTCCTTGGAAAGCGTTCTTCCACCACAGGTTCGCCGACTATCACCGAATGTGAAGTTTGAACCTTTCTGTGCTCCCGCCGATTTAAAACCTATCTGTGTCAGAACCAGAAGAACTTGCGATTTCCCAATCGGAATGCAGGAAGGCGACGTTTTGCTTTGTATCGGAACGTCACGAGCCGCTGAATCCAACCTGATATGCGACCAGGTAGATCTTTTCATTGCTCACAGCATCCTGCCAACAAATAATACCCAATTACACACGTTCAGAATGGAAACTGCTAATGTTTGGGTTCACTCAAGTAATCCAATTATGCAAAGTAAAAATCGTATTTTCGAGACGTCAAAATTAGGAAAAGCTGCAGGGTTTTCGTTCAACATACATTGTAACTTACAAACAGCCAAATATTGCCGTAGTATGACCAATTACAAATCGTTCCAAATAAGCGGTCTGCATCTTGTTTGAAAGTATGTAATTAAAATTGACACCACTTTAGAAGATTTTGAATCGGTCAATAAATCAGAATTGATGCTTCTGTACATAATATTACTTCGGAATCCACGAATCGTGACTTTTATTACTTTTCCTGTTTATTTTGCGTTTTTATAATCAGAACATACTAACAATTTTTTTCTAACACACGGCAGATGTGCTGAGGTCAGTAATCTTCATGCCAGGATCAAAGTAGACAGAATTGCCAAACAATATCTTTCTGTTGCCAATTATCTTTGTGCTTACAAATACAGCAAACAGAGAATCATAAATTAGCATCTTGTTGTTGGAGAAGGGAAGGCGAAAAAATACATGCGTGCGTATTTATTTCTTGGACAAACAGACTTGATACGAATATTGCAGGTGAAACCCAAGGTCTTATCAGTTACAGTTCACCAGTTTAGGGCCACGGCTAATGAATTTCTTCTTATAACCATATTCTCATTAACTGCCCAGTTATTTACCATAACACGATTAAAAATCTTTCAAACAACATACCGAGGGTACCTGTGTTCGGGATTTGATTGTTTGCGTTAGGTTGCATTTTTTAATCAATGGTGCTCGATTCTTGTAACAATTACGACGGTTATTTCTTTAAAAAAAACAAATTTCGCTCTCCATTTTGTTTTTATGGACACCAGCTTACCCACGCGCAAATATAGTGTCTCAACAAGTACTGGTACAGACTAAAGCTCAGGAAGCAGCTCTAATGAGAAAATAACGATTTCACATTATTTCACTGCGTGACGAACGCCAACTGGAAAATTCTGATTGCATGGCGAGACCCCAGCGACCAAACATGGCAAACAGCAGGCGAAAGATCAGGCTTAAGTGGCAAATTTTCCGGTGCATTAAACAAATTCTCGTGCCGTAAAGGTGCATCGATCGGCGTAGTCCTGCCGTATAACTGTGAGAGTGAACGGAATGGAATTTGCGAAACTGATGAGTGGACAAGACGATCGCACGCTGGCCACTTTGCCCACGCCCGCCCGATACAAGATGATGACCGATGACCAACCACTAGCATCCTGGAAAATCGCCGCGACCCGCATAGTATTCAGATGACTGAAGCAATTTAATTAGTGTCCGCATTTTGTTATTGACCGCCAGGACGGCTTAATGCCAACCGAAGCAATCTGCTCACCTGGCAGAGAAACAGGCGCAGCGAGTTAGAACCAGTCTTCCATGTGAGGTTGGTCATGAAATGCAAGTATTTGTCCTCCTGAAAAAAAACATGTTTTGTTAGCGACCATGCCCACAACGGCTAATTTTGAAAAAATGATAAATATTTGAAACACGGATAAAATGCAATGCCAGACACATGCAGCACAGATTAGATTAGTAAAAATTTTTTTGAACGCAAAATTGCGTTCTTGGTGCTGATGACTGATTTCACAGGTGACGATAATTCTACGATCGGCAAACTTGTCAATAAACACTTTGACACGCGTATCCTTTTATTCCAACTTTTCTTCGACCCCATGCTTCTGAAACGTTGGACCACAATCTGATGCGCCAGGCTCGCAGAAAAAATGCCTCCCTCCCGTGCAATAGCGGACAACATGACATCACCACATGCACGGAGTATTCGAACAAATAGTTTAAAATGCAAAGCTGCAATAAGTTTGGCTGCTTGCAAAATAAACATGAGACGATAAGGTCAACAAGAAATTAGCAAACATGAACAAACAAAAACAGGAACGAATTTATCACATGTACCCATTAATTTTTATTTTCGCACAGGCACAAGATTTGTACAGTGCGGGAGCCGGTATGACTGAAGTCACCCACTTGACTCCCAAGAAGAATAATAGCCAAACAAGGATTTTTATAATAAATGACAGGTAACCTAAATGCAAACAAGTAGCTACTAACGAATGGGAAAGTGTAACTAGCAAGCGTGTCTAGGAAGTAATCACCAACAAAAACAATGCACATCCAGACGAAGATCACCTCTAAGTTATGACCAATGACTTCAGGCCAAGCAGACACATCACTTGGCAAATTGCTGACAACCGGTTTTGGTACGTCATTTTCTCCTACGCATCTGCCTATACCTGTCTCAACCGTATCCGTTTGAATACTTCCAGCTTATTGCATTGAATGCTGTTACTTCTTGTTTCATATCTTCCTGAAACTCACCACTCCCTTCAGGATTTTCATTCATTGATGCTACTAAAGAAGAAAGATTGGAAGAGCTGAAAAAATTGGAGGCTCCTTCACATATTTTAGGTTTTCTTCTCTGGCTTTTTTTCTTTCTGAAAGAAGCTCCACTTTCTTTCAACCGCCTCATTTCCGAGTTGTAATGATCGTCTACAATTATCGCGCTTAACAATCAAGCTCTTATAACTAGGTTTTAGGCTCTAACAGCAAGACAAACATAGAGCAAAGCAATGTAGTGCTTTGATTTTTATCACAAGTATAAAATTTATGAAGTTACATGTTACGGGTCATTTGCTATTTACCGTAAGTAAACGTTATTGCGACGTAAAATTTAGCTTGCTTTGAGAAGATAAAACCAAAAATTGCTAGTAATATTTTTTTCTGTTACTGGGTGCTCAACGTAGCGACACTGCGCTCACAGTTTCTCAACAAAACCTGCGCACATCAACTCCAAGACAAACAGTCAAAAGTCATCTCTTACGCAACTTTCCTTTCGTACAAATACAGGGCAACATAGAGTAGAGCTTTCGGGTTAACAGTGGCAGCTAGTTGCTTCATGCTAGACTGGCATAAAGTGAAAGTTGTATTTAAATTCCATTAAATATGAAGGCTGTTGACTGTAAACGTAGTTATAGAACATATTTTAGTCAACATTTTTTGATTTTTTTTTTTAATAATGATTTTTATCAAACCTGATTTGAACTGTAAAAGTATTTGCATATTTGTGTTAACGTGTCCGAAAGTCATTGTAAGAAAAGTTACCAAATGAAAACGTGAAAATGAACGCAAATGTTTGAGTACGACATTCTTGCTAATTCCACACGACGCTTGCAGCAGATCTACGTATCGCAACTTCGACGTTTCAAAAAAACTATTGTCGCACAAACGACGATTGTCAAAATCGTAAAGCGCAACGTAAGCGGAACGTCTTTGAAAAAATAGTAGTGCAGTTTGAGTGACAAACAAGGGCCTCTCTGTTTATTTAATAAAGAACCTATATGTTGCTTTTTAAGGCAATAAATATTTCAATATTTATGCGAATGCAGTTGAAGCCAACGACTACCAAAAAAGCTCTTTCGTAGTCAGTCAGCTTGTATTTCGCGGGGTGGATGACTCGAAGACCTTGCGGTCATTCTCCTCCCCCTGATATCTGATTTTTTCAGATGTTAAATAAAACCGAATTATTGCATGCTCGGATAAGTGAATAATGAACACAGTAGGCCTACTTCCTACTTCCTAGAAATTCCTATGTGTTGAAGAAAATCTCTCTCTGTATATACAGCGTACATTTATATATTTCTTCCAGCCGCTTAACATGCGCACAACTTCGAATGTACGGCGAGCTACTTTTAAACTTGCATCTTTCTAAACTCGGTAGCACAGCAACGTCGAAAAGCAGGCGAAACAACACAACGCCAAACACGCGTGTTCTGAGTCAAAATACCACCGTAAGCCACGATCTGGATTCCTGTTCCAGCAGAATGAGCGAAAAAGATCATTAACAGTTTGCAGCTGAGTGGATCGTAAAAGGTTCAGCAAACCACAAAAAGTTGGGAACTTGGAATGCATCAAAAGAACGTAGGTAGCGGGCAGAGGATAAAGGATCTGCATTGCATCAATAATTGAATAATTGATATAATTATTATATCACAAAGATCCTTAACGTTTTTGTATAGCGTTTGTGGCTCCCTGAAAAACTCGCCGCTTTTAGTCAAGGCCTCCTAAATAGATGTTTTCTAGGAGGCCTTGGTTTTGTCCAATTGTCAATCGAGGCAATACTACCTCAAGTAATTCAAATTTTGGTACGAAAGGTTTCCGCGGTGATAAGCTGCCACGCCATTTACACCTCCACGTTGCAAAACAACTACGTTCTAACAACTTACATCAATTTAATACCGAAAGAGCAGGGCCTTTTTTCACCACTGAAGAGATTTTGGCATGTGACAAACACGCAATTTTAATTTCAACGTGCAGCACATGCAGCAGGGTCAACTGCTATCACGATCTACTGCTTCGGATAACAAACTGACTGAACGTCAGAAGATATCTCGTGACATTGCAGATGATTATATCGCCGTCAGGGAGGGATCTCAGATTCTTACCATCAGCATTCCTTCTAAAAGCTTTCAGACAGCTTTAGCGACAACGATATTGCGTTGCTCAATTATTGTGTCTGAACTGAAAACGTGCCGCACCTTCCAGTGACAGGCCAACCGCTGTTGAGGACTTTCACCTCTTTGTTTCATATTTGTTCCACTCAACCTGGTGAATGATAAGGACTTGGACTGCAACCAAACACAACACAGCGTAGGGTTGCAATAATAGCAGATATATCAATGTTGACCGACCAGGCGCAAATGTTCTGACTAAAAACAGACTATCCCTGAGTCGTCTTTCCACAACAAACACTGGAAGACACTGAAAGATTTTCAAAACCTTCTTACACAACTTTGATGATCTCACTGCAACTAATGTCCTCAAACCCAACCAAAACCGATGAAAGGCGTGAAACACGAGCAATAAATCGCTGTTTCTCATCAAAACATGAAATACAACCAGTTAACATGACAGAACACGCGCAGCAAATTCTACAAGTTTCGTAATGCTGCAGCGCTTGTCTTGCGATGCATTCATGTCGCGGCGTTGACCTTGTAATGCATTCAGAAGTTCAGCACGGGAAGGCGGCCTATCAAGAGCAAAACCGTTGGCGAAAAATGATCACGGCAGTGCTGTGCACGACCGCTGCTAGAGCTAAAGCCACTGCTCTTCGGAAAAATTCCTGCGAAATCCCAAGAAAAGTTGCACAACCTCACGTACTCCCTGTAATTGGCGCAAGTGACAGAGCACTTACAATTGCATTGTAGAACATTAACATACCAGATAAGATTGCGATCAAAAACGTGTTGGCAACCGCAAACAAACGTGATTCAGATCGCATCAAGCAACAACCGACGCCATGACGGGTCGTCGATCAGATTTGATCAGATACTTTTCGAAAATATCTTCAAGATAAGATGCCCGTGAAACGCATGCGTATATTAACACTGTGTTTTGCTTTTTTCACGGCATTTTACACTGAGGATACATATAGTAGTTATTAGCGTTAGATTAGAAATTGAGTGAAACTAATTTTTTCCAAGAGGAATTTACAATAATAGAATAAACAGCGAATTGTTTCATTTCTTTCAAAAACGATGCGTCACGAAATTGATTTTTTTAATGTAAATGTAAAAAAAAAACAGGAATTGTTGGCGTTTGCAGCACATGTATTGCCGCCTCGGACCTGCTCAGCTATAGTACATTTATATAAAACGTTTAAATGGCCATGGTTTTCCATAAGGTCAAGCGTGGATTCGTTACAGAAGATAAATATTCTTAGTTCGTAACTAATCAACGGTTGGCCGCGAGCGCGATACTCCCCGTTGCAAGTTTGCGCGTAAACACGATCGTATTGACAACCAACAAAAGCGATCACGCAGATGTATTGCTACAAATTACGAAACACACCTGCAAAAAGCTAGGCATAAAGCTGTATGCACACGGCATGCTCCTGGTGCGGTGAGCTCAGTGTGCCAGAGCGTGCACACGTCTGCGCATGAAGCGGTGCGTTCATTGCTCACTAATTTTGTACACCACACTGTTGAACAAAGCTACACAAGACTTTTTGCGGTACACTGCACATAACCTTGAAATGATTTGTGAAAGCATCACTACAAAAGAGTGAAATCAGTGTTGCATGCATTCAAATCAAAAGTAAATTGCCGAATTTCACTTCGTGCAATGCCACTCACACATTGTAGTGCTGTCCACATGTCAGAAGAACAAAGTGATACATTTGCATGATTTGTTTGTACAATGTATTGAATGAGATGTGTTGGCCTACTTCCACTGTCATAAAAGCATTGCTTTGAATTATTTGTTTCAAAAGGAGAGGCCAAGTTTCAAAAAATTAAAGCAGCATGGACAATAGGTACAACTAATGTCACACACAATCCCATAACAAAAACATCAACAGTGGAATAAACAGCAATAGCCTTGAATTTGCTTTTGTAAGACAGCAAAACATCTTACCATCAGTTTGCAAAAGTTGTGATGTTTCCGAAATGTTATCCTTCATTTTATTATTCTTGTACTGTACTCCATGAGCTATGTAACAAGGATTTTGCCTGAACAAGACTCATCAACTGTTCATTATTTACAGTTTCATTCAAGTGCTGCAAAAGTGCATTTATTCAGCTTGCCCAACATCTCGAATGGCCTACAGTACAGTAAACGACAGAATATGTCGCACAAACCACGACTTTATTGCGACAAATACTTCAACCAGCATAGCCGATCAGGTAGGCCTAAGCAGTACAGCAGTTTAGTAGCCTATCCCACTGGGCCGACTGTGTGATTATAACTCTACTGTGTAGGTAGACTATGTGATAAATTGATCTTCGCCAATCCAGTGTGTTTCAGCTGTCAACAAACCATTACAATTGTTCTGTGGACGTTCTTCACACTTTTTTTACCTCAATACCAAACAGCGTCAACGAGTACATCACATCACCGCTCTTTCCCGAACTCTGGTCAGTGAGTCAGATGAGGCAATATGGAAACAGGTTTGGCAGGTTCTACTCGAACGCAGATCTCACCAGATGCATCAGAAAAAGATGTGACGTCACGAATCAGACGCATGCGCCCAAAAAACGCACAGGACGCATGCTGCGTGCATATAGCTTTACCCGCAGAGACTGACTTCCCACAAGGCTACACGCTTTACGCATCAACCGTAGCTGTCAAAAGAAATGGAACGGGACTTTTTGGCCTGGCGGATTCGGTCTGAGCCGTTTCGGTCACGGGACTTTTCGCTCTTGGTCGTTTCGTTCTCGAGACATTTCGGTCAGACTATATTGCAAAAATCTTACATGTTAACTTTTCAATGTAAACGTGCTTAAATCAACGAAAGGTTTTATTTAAAAAAAAACTACAAACATGATCCAAGATCCAACAGTTAATCAACATCAACATGTGATTTTCATTATCATCAGCAAGCAAAAACTCACAATTACAATTCAGAATTAATCGCAATCATGACTCGTGTATGTCAATCAAACGAACTTAAATGCGAGATTAAGCACACAACCGGGGGAGCCAAACTGGGGCCAGACAAAAATCTGGGGGGCATGGCCCACCCAGGCCACACCTTAGAATCGCCACTGGGTATAACACCGGCTAGGGTGACATTTCGCCTGCCTATATATATCTAATTATTTAAATATACAAATACTGTATAATCAGTTGTTTATGTACAGAAATGTCGCTACCGAAGTGTCCCCAGGCCGAAATGGCCCGTGACTAAAACGACCCAGACCCAATCGGCCAGACCGAAAAGTCGGGTACCGGTCACAAAAAGGTTCTCATTTCATTTCCATTAGATCTGCATGGCACCAACGACGCGTGCCAAGTGCCACCACCCCTCACATATCAACACTGTGCATGAACTTTGCACGAATTCCTCAGCACCGAGTACGAAGCTGAAGGACCTTTTGCATAGGTCATCGGGATAACCGGACCAGGCACTGATCCTCGTCTACCAGACTGAGGCGCGCGGTATAAATATAAGTAACAATAATGTTCCTCTGTAAAAGCCATGTGTAGATCAACGAAGTTTCCGAACAGAAGCAGCAAGTAGTATCGAAATTCCACGCAAGGCTATAAAAGGACAACTGACATCTATGCGTTTAGCGGTTTGCGGAAATGAGTTGCATTCTCGGCAAATTGTTCAAGAAAAAAAAATTTTCAATTGTAGACAAGTGGATAAGATCCGAAGCACATGATTCATGACGTGAATCAAGATAAGACACCCTAATCTTTGTGGGTCCAGAAGCAGGCAGCGTAAATACGACTTCAAGTGGAATGTATCACGCGGAGGAAGAATATGATACGAGCCTCACCTTCTCCAAGCGACATAACCGTATGTGGTTGTTGTATGCGAGAAGCCGGAGTCAATTACTGTATATCTGTGGTATACGCGCAAAGGAGGTGTGTCTAATTTCTGACGAACGGTAGCTAATTTTGAAAGCAGGCTTTTGAATCACATAACACTGGCTGCAAACCTTACAAACGATAGCATAGGAAGGAAAACTTTTATATCTTGCAAAGTCATGAAACAGTGTTCAACTTCCGCAACACTCAGTGAGTAACGTCTCATATATAATACGTTACAAAATCGTTGGTGTGCTAATTATGTTCCCAAGCATAAACGTGTATTTTAACTTTTACGGCATGGCAAGGCTACTACTGTCTGTCCGTGTAGTGTAAGGGGATTTCGATGATGTGTTTGAACGTTCCAAAAAACAGGGGCTTTGCCAAACAATGGCAGTTCATTTTCTTTTCAAATTGGAGCTATTCCGATCAACCGTATTTGCAACTTGAACCTCTAGATGTAACGATCTTGTCAAATCCTGATCCTTGCACGAGATACGAGCCTTTTATGAGATATTGATACGCATCTCACTCATATGAACAACAACAAGCAGTCGCAAAAAAACCCTTCGTAGTTTCTAAGCTTGCCCGGCGCTATCGATTTTTCTGTCACCACTGCAGCACTTTTTCCGTATCTAACAAGTTTCTGACAGCAGCATAGCTGTTTTCTTGTTGGGGCGCGCAGCAGCTCATTAAATCCGGATGCGTTTATTTGTAGAAAGCAAGAGGTTTGGATAAAATCCGCGTAAAACAAAAAGCACGGAAAGTTTGATAATTATTTGAGGTGCATCAAGATATGAGGCAGGTGATTCCACATTTTAGACCTTCATCTAATTTTGTTCCTCCATGAACTGCATGCACTGGATAAAGTTCATTCCAAATAATAATTTGAACCTTCATCTTGAGGCCGACCTCAAGCCTTCCACAACCGTCAACATTAGCTACAGTCAGAGGTATTACGAGAGCGTAGTAAATATGGAGCAGGCACATCTTGCAAATTGAAACAGCCTTGACATAACGAAAGTCTTCAAAACTAATCTTTTGTTCATGCATCTTCGTTCCAGCCGGTGGAATAAAACTGTTAGGTTTCAACTGCTATTGAAAATGCCAGTCGAGTGCTTCTCTTCGACGGGCTAATCACAATAGGCAATGACAACCCGAAAGAGCATTCCATATATAAAACTGATATAACGTCATGATCCGGACGTGATTCTCGAATAATTCGATCGCGGCGACAACACATTCTTCTGTCATAGTGAAGTTCTGACATATTAGTAACGACTGGTCGATCGCTCCAATCGATCGCTGGGTGTGGAGAAAGTTGTTCGTTCCGACGCGTTCCTATCCAGAAGACTTTTTGCGAATGTTAAACAACCCTCTAAAAGTGGTCGCAATTTTAATCGCCTGTTGAATTTTTCTTCACGATTCCACGTGTTAAGTTGTGCCCCCTCCCCTTAACCCACTGCCAGATCCACGTAACTAAACGTGACTCTTTATACCAAATTTGGAACAAATATCAGAGAACAAAGGCCGCACGCTCTCGACGCTAAAAACATGAACATGAATCCAGGTAATATGCCGCAGCTTAGTTAAGCGATGCAAAATACTGTTGCGCAAGAAGATCAAAGGCAGAGCGGTCAGATGTGTCTAATTATAACCTTGCGCCAAAAGCTGTTGACAGGCAACAACACGCTGTTTTGACGTTCGCATTCTTCTCGACGCTGCTTTTTACCCACCGGCCAAACTTCGAAACCGTTCTCCCTGACATTTCGTACGCATCAAGAAGTACCTCGTTGACGAAATAATATTGATTTATTTTTCTTGCGTTGGACACGCGGCGATCTTTCGCCACGGCAAGCTTACACGCGTCTCAACTGTCGTTTCCCGCCGACCTTTGGGGCCAACGCGCGCGACGCATGTCCGAACATAAGCATTGCTGTGTCGATGAAGTTTGTGGATTCGACGCGACATTTCCATGACGAAGCAATCAAGTTCCCTTTTCGTCACGTCACGCGTCCCTTTTTGAAACATGAGGAAATAATCCCTTGGTTCCAGCCGCACACGAGTGACTCGAAACCACGGCAGCTCCACTGCTCATCGAACAATTAAAATCTCCGAACGCAACGCCTTAAAACTGGTGTATTGTTTATTTGCACGGTAAGCATTCATAGGTCGCTATCGTACTGTATCAAACAAGAAACATAAGCAAGCAAAGTACAATCAGGAAATGACCATCACTGTTGCGGTTCCGACAGGCGCACGGCTCAGACCGCGAGATTCTCAGATTAACTAATCGCGCCGGTTTAATATCGTACGCTTACGCCATTTCAGGGTGGACCGAGATTACCGCATCGGAAGGCGGAAACTTCCTGCTGGGCCACGTCGCGTGCATGGCCTGGTAAGGAAAG
>JGI24022J15233_10000494_pt1 | contig 25446 bp, 14 predicted proteins | sample Ectturendosymbi2_FD_15233 | JGI IMG/M metagenome (IMG submission 15233)
CTAGTCAGGTGTCCCAGCGGAGGGTTAGCGGTGGGCCGTACCTTTGATCGTAAAATAATAAATAAAACATAATCGTACACAGATAAGGTAGTAGTAATTGTTCTTGTGCAAATGCACTTATCCAGCGCAAGCAATTCAGTGAAACGAATATAATCTTACACGCTTTAACACGTTTCAGATTTGAAGATTTTTCCTCAATGCGCCCGCGGGCCTGTAGTTGGACCCAGTGGCGTGCAANGGGGGGGCGACAGCCCCGGGCATCCAAGGCAGGGGGGCATCCAAAGAGTGAAATTACAAACATTTAAATGCTGCAACTAAATGATTTTTCCTATTGTAAGTCTACTAATACATGCTTAATGGATTTAATTTATCGAAACTTTTTTTTATCAGCACTAATTTTTACGTATTCAAATGTCAGTAATTCTCAGCTTCTTCATTATAATGGGCTTTTACTCGCACGGCGCATGCCCAATCAAACTGATAGTGACGTCAGTTGTTCCAGATCGTGGAAAAATCACAAAAAAGGATTGAAAGATAGTCAGGGTTGAGAAAAACCCGTATTCTTCAAAAAATTCCAACTCTCCTGTTTTTTCAAATTCGGGTTTTTTGAAAAGAAGCAGGTTTTTGTTCTTTAAAAAAAAAACATTCTGAATTGTTTTTATTGCATTATGCAATATCACCATTTGCAGAATGACACAATAATAAATTGTAGCTATTATGGCATTCTAATTTGAGGGTAAAGAAATGTACCCCATCACTCTTTGTTTTCGCAGTGTTGCTGGCCAATTCACTTCAAAGTAATAAAGCTTAGCAAGAATGCGCACAGCAAACAGAGAAAAGCCACTCCAACACAAACTCTGCAGTTTCACGTCAAGTTTATGTGCATGCCCTGCTAGTTCAGCATCTACAGTATATTGTGTACTTTTTCAACATATGGTTTTGTATGGTCCAACATCAGAAACAGCTTGGATGCAGAGAAGGCAGAAAAAATGATTAAAATAAATATACCGAATTTACAGAGGTGACGAAGATACCCAGTAGAATTTACTCAAACTTTTGAATTACTGTTCTCTTTTCTTCAAATTTCGTTGCTTTTCGTGTTATTTCATTAAAAAAGATTACAGTTAACTGTACAAGTGTGCTGCTTATTTTACTTTTTACTTCATATTACATTTTCAAAGGAAAAGTTAAGAGTGGGATTTTGGAGAGTTTTATTGTTTTAAGTGGGCCTTTTAAAACGGGTGATTTTTTTGTTTGGGTCCAATTAGATCAACGCTGAAGATAATTATGAACGTTTATTTGATTTCTGAATCAAATTTCAAAACTGTCCAATTTCAACGTGCCTGATTTAGCTGATTTTATGATGCATCACTGGTTTCCCGTTTCATTTTTTGTGTTAATACAGTTGCACACCTGTGCCTCAACATGTGCTTCGTTTCGAGCTTTGTCATCAATTGGCAGTTCAAGCGGATTGATCATAATGGTTCACAAAAGCCATTATCTGTTCTTTTTACTTAGTGAACTGTTCATATAACAGCAACATAATAAACGAAAATTATCTTGCGTACTTCATGCGCATACTCAATTCTTGTGTAATTTACAAGTTTTTAACTGTCAACCCTGGGTTTCCGTCATCCCAGCCGCATACCTTCTGAACTACTGCTATTCGACGAGACATCCCTCTGTCCTTTCAAAAGGGGAGCAATGTTGTGTCAACAAACTTCGCCAAAACGTTGGTTGCAAACCTGAATATGACGTCACACTGTGACGTCACAAACTGCGTACATCCAGTAACAATGATCACCATACACCACTGCTCAATACTACAATTTTGTAGGGGGGCATACAATCAAGCAATCGCCCCGCGCATCACCAGACCTCTGCACGCCACTGGGTGGACCACACTGGACAAAGCTATCTTACTGATCATACCATAAGCCCGGTTGTCACGCCGTTTTCTCAACGTTTACTTTTCGCTGCAAAACACAAGCGACGAATCAACTCGAGAAAAACTCTTCATCAAACATGGGTTCTTCCGGTTGGATCGCAGGCGCGATTGGCTGGTACGACCACTTCGGAAATATCCTTTTGTAGAGCATCATTAAAACAGAGTCTTGCGAGATGAGTTGGGCGTCGAACACACACTTCATATGACCATGTGTTCCTGAAAATTACACAATTTGGAAACCAATTTTGGGTTTGCTGCTAAAATAACACTGGCAGTGCAACAATGTCAACCAGTGAGGCGCTCGTGAAAAATCAAGTCAAACCGCAGCAGGCCCGTACCCAGCTTAGGACACCAGAGGGCGCGAAGAGTTTTCTGAAAGGGGCCCCAAAAGCACGATTAGAAAGACAATAGTTTTAAACTGAGTCCAACACATTTTTTCAGGAGGGGAAAGCGCCTTCCTCAGTTACGGGCTTGAACCGCAGCAGTAAAAAATTTGCTTTATGAAAGTAAAACCGTTGTTCAAACCACTCGGCGCAGAATCGATCGCATTTTATACTGGAGGAAGAACAAATTCAATTAGCTGCTTATGTTTGCATCAGCGTGGTACAGATGGCAGACAACGATTAAGGATAAAATCCCAAAGCACAAAATTGTTTGCAAGTGTCTGCATGTCATCACGCAAAGCTCTTATAACATGTAGTCTATTTAGCAGAGATAGCTTCGTTGCCTTCCCAGGTATTTTTGCCAACACACAGAATTACCCAACGGTTCTTTGATATGTCCTCGCCTGCCCCACTTCGTCCTGAGTTCCACCGGTTTGAACCACAACACATCCGCTGCAAATTGCAAATACAATATATTAACATATCGCTGTTGATTGCCACCGCACAGGGCGGTCAAAATCAATTTTAGAACAAAGAAGTCTAATCATAATAAGATAACAAATAATCCACTTGAGCAGAACAAAGTGGAATTACTGTTCAAGGATGGTTGCTCAGAAAAAAACGGATGAGCAAAACTGCTTTGGCAACACAGTTTGATATGAAAATTAAACTCTCTACAAAATGAAAAGCTTTCAATTCCATCCACTTTACAGTGAAACAAACGCAATACCAGGCTGGAAGAACATGTAGCGAACAGTGACAGCGCGCTTGTTGATTCTGAACGGATGGCCGCTGAGCACAATGCGCTTGACAACCACGCGGTCCGGGTCCACTTTATACAGGGTTCCCGTCGCCACCGGTTCCACGTCGTCTGGACGAAAAGACCAACAAAAACACAATCACAAGCGAAAAAGCATTAACTTGAACTTTCGGGCATAAAAATTCATGGCCGTCAGAAATGCATAGCAAAGATTTCGGAATTTTTAAACTTCAGTTGACTACCAGCCAGGGCAATAGCATCTGTCCAAGTTACAGCTGAATATCAGTGACTGGCTGATCAGCCGATTTTCTCAGCTGGAAGTAACGAACAAGATCGCATACACCGGCTAGGTGGTACACGGCATGCGATTCTTTTCTCACTGACTTGGATGTTAGGTTTTCTGGGATAAATAACAAGTTGGGGAAAATCCTTTCTGATTCCCAGACGTCTTTGCATCGCTGCAGATGCGTTTGAGCGTTCACTGCAAATTTCTCCGGTTGTAGAAGCTAACCCTTTGTGTCTTGAGGGTATCACATGGAATTTACAATCAAGTTTTGTTGCACGTGGTGAGCAGGGTCCGGTCGTAGATTTTAGGAGTTGCTTGTTTGAAACAGTCGGTGTATTCGAAAACTTTATAAAATGGATTCTGAAAGATTATTAAGGGGAAAAAGGCATTCAAAAAGGAGGAAGATTCGTTGGATAAGCATACACGGCCAAGGAGCAACTGCGATTAAGGAACATTCATTCAAAGTTCGTGAAACAACACGAACTGCGGCATTGATTTCAAGAAAAGTGCTGTTTACAAAACGTGAGTTTCCTTCCAAAAACCACCAGCACAGAGCTCACTGCAGTATCTGAACTGGCGCGGGTGACCCAGGAGTGGAACTACGGTGGCAAACCAGGCAATTGCCTCCCAATTACAATGATAGACAGATAGAGTCTGTTGGTGCAAACATTAAACAATTTTATGCAAATTAAAGTTAAGGCGCTGAGACACCGAAAAAAAACTGTTGAACAGGTTGTCTTGTCGGGCGCCTCTCTAAAGTTTCATAAATTTCTATTGTGGTTTAAAGTTGATGGCCGAATTATTGCGAATTTAATGAGTTTATATCTTTTGAAGAGGTTGCAGTCTGCTAAATGATCAACACAATAACTGAAAATTTCGCATTTCAAGCGAAAAGTTCCGACTTCTGAAGGTTCCTGGTGAATGTCCTGCGTTTAATGAAACTGGATACCACACAATTGCTTACTTGGTTGATTTTCTTTGAAAACTATGACGTTTGCTGGCAAGAAGGTGATTGGTGCGTAGACCGACGCAACTGTAACGCTCTGTTTCGGAAGGAATCGCTCCATTTTGTGTTTAGAACCTGCAACAAAATAAGGTTGTTTCTGCATGTTGTCTGAACGAAAGTACAACAATTTTCTTTTGCCCAAAGCTGAAACGTCGTTGTTTTATATATAGTATTGCCTGGCGTCTGGGTTATGCAAAGGAGCGCTAAATCCCAACTCCGCAGATGCCCAATTTGAAGACTTAATTGCTTCACATTGTTTTCGATAGTAAGCTGGTATCCACGCGGAAGCTACACTCGAATAAACCTTTCGCCGGCTTCAGTCTGGTTGAGCTACATGCATTTACTTCTGATTTCGCATTTTCTGTTACGTGCGAAGATGTAATAAACGAATAAAATTTATGGGGGTGCGCAATACCTTCGACCATCACAACACTGCCTCAAAAGTTGGAGCTGCTTTGTTGAAGCCTTTACGTTTTCTGAAATTTTGACGTTTGTCCGATATCTTTTCAGTCCGACAAAGCAATATACAACTTTTACATTTTTACTTGGGCGTAAATATAAGTATACACACACGTAATTTTTATTTGGGTGTGTGTAATCTTATAATATTCATTTTAACTTTTCGCCCAAAAAATCAAATTCTTGCCTAAAAGCGCCTTTTTAAAATATTCAAGTAGGGAGGCTGATCGTTTAGCTCTACCATCTGAACAAGCAACTGTATACTGAACATCTGAACAAGCAACTGTATACTGAAAATTTCGGTAAGTTTTACTTTTGCTCGCTTAATCACGCATTGCTTATGTCCTTTTTCAACATATAGTCTACATATACAACAACAATCGTAAGTTGTTTTTCTAAAGCGAGAAACTTGTTGCACTGAACGGCACCGCATGCCAAGCAAGCCTCGTAGTAACAGCATGCGCTTGAACAAGCGGCTAATCAAGTTTAGTATATCATATTAGACCATAACCCCTGGCTCATCGCCTAATTGAACAACCCTTTCGGAGTGCCGGTGGTTATGGCTCATTTACATTCGCTTAAACTTGTATCAGCGGTTCTTAACCGGAGGTAAACGTATCCCTTGGGGGTGCGAAGAACCAAAACAGGGGGTATGAAGCGCCAAAATTCTCAGGGATGTACGCCCTGGAAATTTATACCAGATTTTCTTGAACATTCATCGTAAATCTCTGTAGTGTGGCGTACCGCTATCCACTGCTTGTTAGAGCAACATGAGACGGCGCACGGGTTCACATCGACATTAACGGTCGGTTAAGACAACTGAGGTTGATCATTGCGTAAGAGTTGCTGATCGGTTTTGAAGAAATTCCATTTGCTATTGTGACTTTTTCGTAATTTCGTAAAATTAATGCTGACGTCTACATTATCCAAAATTACGCACAACGTTCTCGCAATCGTTTACAATAGGGGTCTTAAGCACGCGCTTTGTGCGGCCTGCGATGCTTTTCGGGAATTTTTTGCGACGTTTGCGTTATTTAGTTGATTCACCGGTATTTAAAAGTGCTCGGCCAACGAGTGAACGAACGTAGAGACGGCTAGAAATGATTCGCCTATAACTCATGATACCCTTCGCAGAAAATAAGATGTGAAAGGTGTTTCTAGTGAGGTTCAGGTACAATCATTGTTGCGTCAGCGTCATAATGCGGCCCTCGGATTACTTTATAAGTCCTCATTTGGCGCTCGGAGCAATTGAGTTTGAGAACCCTGCTTTACAAGGCCTGTTCCAAACGGCTTGAAATAAGATTGACGCCAATAAATGAAAACGGTGTTTTTTCCCCACGAACCGAATGCAACAATCAACCGCTCAAATACACCTGAAACACATCAAGCGGTTGACCTTTTTTACGTGATCAACGCGCATCGAATCGGCAACGCGCATCAAAGCACTCATGCGTAACGGTACCTTAGTTACACGGAAATCTGTTCGATGTGCTTGCCAAAAATCACTTAAAATTATGTATTTCTTAAATGTCAGGTTCCTTCAAATCCAAATCTGCCTTGAAAGTCGTTGAAACGCAGCGATACTTTTATGCGTGGGAGGAAGCTCCCAGGTACTACTCGTGGTTTAAGCTAGCATGATTAACACCCGACTTCAAGCCGTAAAAAGCTAAAGTAGCTTGTAACCATTCCAAATGTTTGAAACGAAGTATCTTAAATGCATGCAATCGTTGAATTTTCAGGGGATACAAATGGGGTGGCTGAAAAAGCAAATGTCCCTGCTAATTAATGAAAGCAAATTATATGCAGGGGTCTGTCAATTTATTATGACGATTAAATAATACTGTGGCAGCTTCTACGTAGGCAATATAAATACACTGCATAATCCGTATCTGCGGTTACACGAGTTGGGTCTTATGCAACTACTGAACAAAGAAACTTTTTGTATGTTGGTCAGATGTGGCGAATTTTGTTAGGTATCGTCTAAGTAAGGTCTCACCCTAACCGTTTGTGTTTCGGCTAAACTAGTCTTTTTCTGTCATTATTTGGTCATAGACTGAATTATCTTATGCCGAAAAAAATTACGTCAATTCGGTCACATTGTCCGAAAATATAGACTAGTGAATACTGTTACAGCGAGGTTTAATACTATGATGGGTCAAATGACCGAGATGTCCCAGCGAAAAAAACCCAAAGGCTAAAAGTTCAAAACAGTATTGGACTTGGATGGTATCAAAGTTGATTAAATTCACTCATGCACATGCAGTGCATCACTCTTATGCTGAGCTAACACCATATTCGCGTGAGTTCTTGTGTTGTCAGCCACCTTGTTGCAATCTGGTAGACCTTCCTTGCTCTTAAAGGCAAAGGGAACTTTTTCAAAAAGTTTTCTTTAAAGTTCTTTCACCATCCAAGTAGCATCTGTGCTTTTGAAACTCAGGGTTGAGAAAAACCCGTTTTTTTGTTTTTTTTTAAAGCAAGATTTTGTTCTTTTTTTACAGAAAACAGAATAACCCCATTCTGAATTGTTTTTATTCCATCATGCAATATCACTATTTTCAGAATTACACAATAATAACTTGTTATATCTATTATGGCATCTAAAATTGACGGTACAGAAATGTACCCCATCTTTGATTTCGCAATGTGTTGGTCAGTTCACTCCTAAGTGGTCAGGCTTGGCAAGCATGCGCACAGCAAACAGATAAAACTACCCCCACACAAATTCTGCAGTTTCACATCAAGTTTATGTGCATGCCCTGCTAGTTCAGCATCTATAGAGTGTATTTCTTCAATATGTGATTTGGTATGGTCCAAAATCAGGAAAAGTTCAGATGTACAGAGGGCAGAAAAATTAGTTCAAATATGCCAATTGTGCAGAGCTGAAGAAGATAACCATTAGAATTTACTCTGTTTGGTTTATTCTTCTCTTTTTTGCAAGTCCTTTAAAATTTCGTTGCTGTTCGTTTTGTTTGATTGAAAAAAAATTAGAGATAAATGTACAAGTGTCCTGCTTATTTTTTTACTCCTTAGTAGATCTTTCAAAGGAAAAGTAAAGAGTGGGTTTTTTGGTGGGTTTTATTGTTGTTTTTTTTAAGTGGGTTTAAAAAAAAAAAACGGGTGGGTTTTTTTGGATCGGGTTTTTTTACAACAACGCTGTTGAAACTGCTAGTGAGTTTTTCAAAATAGTTATTTGTTTCGCGTATTTTCTCGTATTTCTTCAGGATATTAAGCTCAACTGATAACCTGGTGAATCAACAGGCTTGTCCACGGGATACTGTTTTTTGTTTCATCCCATTCCGTGGGATTCCCACGAAACTACCAATACGAAGTACATTATATAAGGTGCATATCTTAAGTCTAGCTCCTAAAGAACCGTGTCTGAAATACCGCAACATGTCCAGTTTGGGGGACAATGAAATTTTGGTGACCCCTCATGTAGTTGCAACGCAATAGAATGCCCAGCAACCTCACTTTCGTGGCCTCGCATCACGACGCCATGGCACTGAGCCTCTACATCTAATACTCATGAGCATATAATAATGGTATTCGACTTTAGAAAATTCCTGATATAAAATTCTTAACGATGGAACATGAGAAAAATTTTAAGTCCGTTGTCCCATCCCGTGGGATTCCCATGGACAAGCCATTGAATCAAGAGTAGCCACGGCCTAAAAGCAAAAACGCCGGCTTCCAACCTGTTTCAGGCCATACGCTGAACTTGAAATGATCGCGAAATATATCAGTCATTAATTCAACGGAGAAACTTGTTCGAAAATCACCGAATGTAGGCAGCCGTTGTGCACCACACATCACATTTCTACACGAAAATGAAGGCAGCCACCATCGCAGGGTTAAGCAGGCGCAGAAATAGTCAAGAAGTGTGCCGAGGCGAAAGCACCGGCCAAACCTCGCCGCCATTCGCGTTGATCACCGCTGTATTTAGCCTTTGGAACAAACGAGAGTTGCGCATTGGAAGAGACGCAAATATTCCTCTGATTTGGTTTATGCTAAATAACCGTTGGCCATCACGTTTCAAACACTATGGAAAAAATTTGACTCCACCGTTCACCGAATTCTTGGTACTGCATAAAAATTGCTGACCATATCTTTTTCGACCAAAACGGACTAATTTTTGAAAAGCGAACTTTACTTACCTAGGGTGTGTTGTGAAAAAATAGGTCTTGCTTTAAATTGACGAAATCCAACGTGAAAAATAAGTTCGTCCTTGTTTCGTATAGAATGGTCGCCGCACGGTTTCACAGCAAAATGCAAAACACTCATCTGCAACAAATAACAATCAGTCTCCGCAATGGTGACTCAATCGAATGAATCAGCATTTTTTTTCAATAGGAAATCCACTTCACGCAACTCCACCGCATCTTAGTCCCACAATCTGCAAGCAATGCTTGCGGGTGAAATGCTGAAGGGCTAAAGCAAGAGCAGAGAAAGCAGGCAAACTAATACCTGTACTAATATGAGACAAACGAAAAAGTCACAATAGCAAATGGAATTTCTAGGACTAAAATGAATAAATAAAACCATAAGCTACAACAGTAGCAACTGAAAAATAGGCCGTTCACAAAGTTGCGCATTCTTAGCCAACAAATGAATCGAAATGCCAAGATAGAAGTTTCATCAGACTGGCTTTGTACTCCCTTTGGAGTGTCACGAGTGGTCAGCGGCTCACATCTCCGCCAAGGTCCATGCGGCTGTTTCGCAGTGAATGCTGCATTGGTCGAAGTCGAAATTAAGGGAGCCTGTTCAAGACAACCAAGACTGTACCTTTTGTTCGTGAGGAAACAGACCAAATAACGTTAATGTGGACGCTGGTGAGTGGGCCTCAACGAAAGACTTCGGCACATTCCGCAGGTGCACTGTGACGTAAGTTCCAGGCTGCAATGCACATTGTCAAGGTAAGTTATTTTCGTACAAACAACTACGGTGAAACAAGTACTGTTCCAAACATTGAAAAATCAAGATTTCTGAAACGTATCAAAAATGGGATTACGATTGAGCAAATCTTTTTACTTTGACTCGGATTTTTCTGGATAATTCTACGCAAAGCAGATTTGTACACGGGCATGTTTGGTGAGATGAATCAACTACCAATGTTTTCTGGTGCTACACTTTCTCAGCAGTATTTTTATGTTTGAGAAAACACTAAAAACACGAAAGTGCTGCACAAAATCGGTAAAGCAAATAAAAGCTTGCAAAAGTATGTTCTAATTCTAACCGTTATGTATACAACAGCCTACGCACGAACAATAACTTCCTGGCTCACTCAGATATCACTAATGAATACTTTGGTAATCTACGCCACAAAATGGCAAAGAGGCTTTTCATTGTCAATCTGATACTGGCTAAGCGACATTAAATTGCCCGACAATTTCTTCTTTCAGCTGCCTGAATCGAAAAGCATGAATTGACTAGATGTTACAGTCGAGTCAATAAGCACATGATCTTGGTTCATTAACAGCAAGGCACTACTGGCAGTTGGCGCTTGTTTTACTTAAAGCCACGTTCTTTCGTGCTTTCTTGATGAGGCATGTAATCAAAATAGCAACTCGTCGTCTGGAATTGAACATCCCACTACAGCGCTGATCAACAGAGGTTGACCCGATGACCATTCTTGTTTATGAAGCTCAGTTTTGCAGCAAGCAACGTTGGTTTCAACGCTCCAAACGCAACCTGCACTGAAGACTCGTCGTCCGCTTCCAGGTTGCGGATCCGCTTGCTTGTCCTCTCGAACGATTGGAACTGGAAAATTCTGGCATAATCCGGCGGCAGGTTTTCTTTTGGATCCCAGGGCGAAGCGCGGAAGCTCTTCAAGCCGCGGTAGCGCTGGAATCTTAAAAAGCATTGAGGGCGTTATGTTGTAAGTTGAAAATGCGGCGAGACGCAAGTAATTTTTTGAAACAGAAGATGGACGCAGGAGAGTTTCATTACACCCACAAACAGCTGTCAAACCTGATTCTGGCAGGAACGTCCTTCGGCGTGTCGATCTCGTCCGGAAACATCTCGTGACTTCTTTGTTCCCGAAACCTTTGCAGCTCTTCCCAGCCGTCGCCGGCTCTCTCGTCGCTCTGGCTTGCTGTGTCATCCACGACGGACATCGACACAGACTCGCGGTCGTCTTCTTCGTCAGCCTTAAGAGCAGTTGCAAATAAGTCAGGGCAGAGTCCAAACGCAGCGATGTTTGGTGTTGAACGAAGACACGCGCAAAGCGCCGAACAATCACCGAGGAAACGTTCTCATTTACCTGTGATTCCTCGTCTTCGCGGGGTTCAAGTTCCTCATCCATTTCACAGTCGTCGCTTTCATCAGCGCTGCCGTCACTGAAATCTTTCCAGTCTTCATCCTCGTCCAAGATCCAAGCGGCCTGATACTCCGAGGTGCCTTTCGGCACTTTCTTTGCTTTTTTGCGCGTCGCGGTAACAGACGCGGCAGCTGAAAACGCCGGAACAAAACTTTTTCACAAACAGAAGTGCGAGCTCTTACCCTTAGAATAGTATTGTTGCAACCTCTCGGTTGGCGTTGTGCTGAATGCTTGGTTCACCACGAACGGAATGTGCGCGAAGAACAACACCCATATATACGTGGCTCGAACAAGCAATAATAGAGTGATCTCTATTGTTGCTTGCTGCCACAGTGCGAAGCTTTGCGCACATGCCGCTTGGGCTTCCCAATCGCAACAGTTTCATACATATCCACGCAAAAATCTTTACAAAATATACGATTCGTTTTTGCAAACGCACTTCAAACTTCCGCGGCCCATATAATCGTACAACAAAGCAATCGTAATCAGCAGCGTAATTTGGATAAAACAATTACTTTCTGCCTCTAAGATTTCTTCGTCTGTCGGCCATGTTTGTTCCGCATCAAGGGGATCCACCTCAGCTTCCCTCACCAGATCCTGCTGTTGGTTGGGATCTGGTACAATCGATCTGCCAATAACTTCGAACGGTCGGCAAGATCTTCCCTTGATGAAGACCTACTTAAAATTAAAAATATTAGGCTGTGAATATATAAAATTTCAAAACGGAGCAACACCATTATACACAGGTGCAGTGAGACCGGGCCGTACGATCACGAGCTAGTAACGAAAGATGTGAGAGAATTGGAAACAATAATTCGCAACATCCCACCGCTCTTTCTTCCATACTGCTGTCTTCGTTCGCCTTTTCTCTGTGCAAGCTCCACGGACAGTGTTCGGCCACTTCATCAATCTGCTTGATTTGAAAGTCACCCCACCCGGACAGATGAACCAATCTGTTCACGTCTAGCCTCGATCCTCGCACATGTCCAGACACCTAACAATGACACAAGCAAGCTGAACCTTGACCCAGGAAAGCCTCTGCTTGACACAGTTAACGCTGGTGGTGTTGATTATAGCGAGTAATACCCAACTGCACATAAAGATAAAGACCAACTACACATAAATTACGCAAAGTATTTGAGTCGCACCATGGAGCGGGGCACGATGACGTCAACGCCAATGTGGCCGAATGACGTATAAGCATCACCAAAAGAGGTGGAGTTAATTGTAATTGAAAGTAATTTAACTGCACTTTCGTGAAGATATTGTGATTTGATTGTAATTGCGATTTTTTCAAAACGTCTACTTGCATTTGATTTTGCCGAAATTGAATCCATACATCAGGTAATGAACTTTTTCATTTGTTTTGTCATCTGCAACATTGTTGTCAGAAAACTTCCCACACGCTATAATTTGAGGTGGCAAGGCTAGGTTTCGTTTGGAGAAAAAAACTTCTTCGGGACTTTTTTGCACAAAGACGAACCGTCTCTGGAAGTTTCTTCTTGTTCACTGATGTTGATAAGATGTAACAAGAACTTGTTCGAAAATATTGAATGCAGATTAAATATGGACCTACAACGTATAGGTGATTTCATATTTTTACGCATTATGATGGAAATGTAATTGGAATATCAAGTATACCCAATTAACTAAAATTTGTGTGAAGTAATTATAATTTGAGAAAGAAAAAGCAATTGACTCCATCACTGATCATTATGTCTCAGCTTCTCCCGAAGTTCGTTCCTCCTGGGAAAACCGACTGCAAAACGAAAATGCGACCAGTACGAGTTTCTACAGTGTTCATGAACATCGAAGATCGCAACGTGAACGCCTAATCGTCGGCGACTGACGCAAATACTATTTTGGTGACAAAGAGGAGGAAACAAAGCGCACGTTGATAGTTCGTACGTGAAAGTTGCTTAGCAGACACAACAGTTAGTTGACATTGAAGTTTGGAAATTACAGCTGCGGCTACATGAAGTCAATATATCAGATTTGCATCTACTTCGTACTTTTCTTGTGACTTGATATGAAAAGCGGAACAGTGAGGTTTGAAAACGAAAATTGTTATTTTGATACCCTAGAATCTATTTTTCAATGTGTTTAACTTATTCAACATAAAAAAGAAAAACTTCCGAGTGGTTCGAGCACAATTCTATAGTTAAATATAAACGCAGTTACTTTCAAGTCTGAGAGAAGTTGACGTACTTAGTGCTTGGCGTGCTGACTGGAAACGTCACTTCATATTTTTGCAAGCGTAAAGGTTACATCTTTGGCAGCTTTGCAATGCGCTCACACGCTGTCCCGCAGAGTGACAGATTCAGTCATTACGAATGAAGCGCTTCATGCGGATCCTCGACATACCCCGACAACCTTATTGTCTGTTGCGACACAGAAGAGCGATGCAATTATTACAAACCTGAAGACATCCTGTGCTTTCATCGTCTGTGCAAACATAATCCATCTTTTCAACGAGCATATACGGTCGCTGCTTTCTCACTCCAATCTTCTTACACTTCGATTCAGAAACCTAAACGACAATTAGATCCAATGTCACGTATAAGGAGCTAATGACAAGGCTCGACATACACGGGAGCTAAGCCAGGCTGATTAATGTTTTGAAATTTGTTTGTTCTGTTATGACATAATTTACACGCCTAACCATGGACGTCGTAAGGGGGTAGCTGCCCCCTGGATTTAAAAAATTGACATTTAGCTATTAATGTTTTTGTAGAAAAATCCTGATCTCTTAGTTTAGAGTTGGTAAAATAAAATTTCACCACTGTTGCGCCTCGCCTGAAAAAATGCTTTTCGCCACCATCTGGAAAAAGTCAATGTTGGCCCCGTCCGACAGGCGACAACCATGCGCCCAACTCAAATTGTCCCTGCCCGACGAAGCAACATAATTGCGCGCCCCAGAAGCGACCGCATGACTTTGCTCAGCTCGAACTACGTCACGATTTCAATGTCCTTGCAGCGTTTGCTGCTCAGCCTATGTGTTCTACAATTAATGCAGAAATCTCGCGGTTAGTTGTCCAAGAGAATGTAATGCAGGTGCGTGATTAACTAATATTTATACAAAAGTAAATATGCCAGGCTGTCCAAGCATTTCAAGCGAAGCTTCTAATTTGCGCAATTGACTTATCCACTATATAGCCTTGCAGACTAATTCCTATGCTCTTGTTGCAATTCATGCTGCTTCTGGTGAAATTACGTTTTATGTGCAATGGTGGGCCCATATGTAACATTATACCCTAGATGGCTCGTTTGAAGTAAATCGTTCTTTCCGTCAGATAGCCTGCTAATGTTTTCTTATTTCATGATTTCCTTTCCAAAGGCACGCTGTTTGGGATACTTGGATTCCCAAGAATGAAGACAAGGAAAAAATAGTTGACCTGTCTAAAATCAAAGATCAAGTCTAGTTTGATTTTCCTTCAGTAAAGATGATAACCTACTATTGAATTAAAACAGGGGTCTCAGACACGCGGCCTGCATGTGGCCCGCGAGGGCGTTTTGTGCGTTCCACGGTGTTTTTAGGGAATTTTGAAATAAGCAACACTTGAGTTACTTAGTTTATTCACCGGTTTTTATAAGTGCTCGGCCAGCGGGTGCTGAACAAGTTCCTTTCAAACGAAAGTAGAGAAAGCTAGAAATGATCTGCCTATAACTTACGATACCTTTCGCAGGAAATAAGATGTAAAAGCTCTTTCTAGCAAGATTCCTCTATTGTTGCGTCATGGTCATAATGCGGCCCTCAGGTTACTTTATAGTCCTCATTTGACCCTCGGAGCGATTTTCATTTGAGACCCCTGGTTTAGGAAATGTCATTGGGCCGACTAGTCTAGTTTACTAGGATAAGCACTAAGCAGTTCGTTTAAGCATGTGTCACATGCATAGGCCTGTATTGCATTCTGATTCATTTTTTGTCAGCGAATTGCTACTAAAACACAACTTAAATTGGCGACCCATCATAAAACGTGGCAAGGGTCAGAGTATGCAACGCAGCTACTTTAGTGCAGGTAGAATAAGAACATAGTTATTTGGAGCGCAGCAATTACAGTTAAAAGGCAATTCAGATACGAAGAACCAGGAGAAACATAACAGCTATTCGCAGGCAACACGAACAAGGAAGCAGCTGTTAAAATGCCCGTGTTGCAAACAAGAGACCTGCTAAACTCACACAGCGAGAAAACTTTAATGGAGCGCGGTAAGTGAAATCAGGAAACTAAGTAGTTAACCGGTTGCACAGTACACAACACTTCTACTAAAAACGTTTAAAATCTTTACTTAGTTCGGCAATTACAGAACCCACCATTTATGCTAATGTAACAAAAACAATTTATTATCAGCGTTATCACTATCAATGGTAGCGTGCATTCGCATCTAACCTTCCCATAATATTTGAAAATAAACATTTTTCTGAATGTAAATTCTTGTTGTGTGATTGCTTGTGATTAATCAGCAACCAAATAAATCGCCATTTAGTTATGAAGCGATCAACGAATCGCTGAACCAAATAATAAGATGGAATCTTCTAAGTATCGCAAAAAAAGTTTTAAACATCTTACATGTCGCAGGAGAGCGTAAGTATCTTGTTCTGCGTCAGCAGTAAATAACTTCAACGCGGTGACGTAACGCTCCAGTTCCTTGACGACTTCTTTTCTAGTTGGATTTTTTAATTTGGTTGAAAGCTGGTTCATTCCTTGCACGCAAAAAGCTGTAACAGAAAAACTTTACATCAATTGTATTAATTGATTAACTTTTGTTTTTTTGTCAAAACACCTTTGTTATCGAGATCAGGGGGCAAACTTCGGCCACCAAAGGTTTTAAAACGGACCGCTGAAATCAAGCCATATACTCGAGTTACATGGAGACAGGGCTATAGAGAGCATATCAGACTTGTTTTCTTTGTCTCGCATGAACCGTCGTTTTACCATCCCATTGAAACAAACGCTCCATGTTCGTGGTTAAAATACCTGCTGCCGTTTTTGTTTCGATTGCAAATACACAGCTTTTTACTTGACCAGTTTTACTCTCTATATCTGAAAAGCATAATATTCAGGGCAAGTGCAGCGCTTTAAATACTAGTGGATTAAAACTTACATTTAACTTGAGGGCGAATTAAAACCTTATGTTTGGTCCCGATTGTTTTGTATTTGGCTGCAGGATAAGTAACGATTATTGCATTGCGAGAAACAAATAAACACAGGTAAAGTTAATAACTACACCAAGTCCGAACACATTGTACCAATATAACTAACGATAAATCAAAATGAACCTGCAGCCAGGACACCGAAAAATCTCACGATTATCGAGTCGAAGTGTCCTAGCAAATACATGCAGCCTAGACCTAAGCCTACGAGACTAAGAATTCGTTCTAACTTCGAGACCGAGACTTCGCCTAAAAAAACAAGGCAAGACCGATACCTAAATCTTTGATACTCGACACTTCTGAAATTGTAGGGAAGAAGCTGATATATAAACAAATTTGAGTTTTTTTTTCAAGAGAACAGGTTTCAGCATGAAAACTTTGTCATCTTACAAACATTTGCGTCGTTAATTTTTAGTTGACTTCTTCCGAACTTCGCGCGCACGACTAGAAAAGGGTTATGGGCTATTTTAAAGGATTTATTTTATGCAAATATTTTATCTTATACTGCTATTTCAAGGTTATTTTAGATAAATTTTATGTTTCAAGTTACTTTAACATTTAAAGTATCAGTCATTCCACCCAACATGCAATGCGTCTCCGTAAATTGTTTCTTCGTGTAGCTCTTGCGCTCAAAGGAATGCCCACCCCTGCTCAATACAGACAGTCGCACAAACAAGCGCACCAGGCAACCCGTTTTGAGTTTGTCTAAATGTTTCGTTTGTAAAAAAAAGCATACTAAGATCCAACTACCCCTTTTTCCAATGATATTCTGTTCAAAGTCAAGTACATGTGATTCGATTCGTTTCACCACCGCCTAACCCACAGCGACCAAATCGCAATTAAGTACTTAACAACAAATTCCGTGTAGACTATGGCGTTTCCTCGTTGACGTTTTGTCTCGATGTGAGAAGAAATAGTTGTTAAAAAAAATTCTAAGCGAACTGGCAAAGAATTCGTCTTCTAACAGTAAAACAATTCATATTTTTTCGGCTATCACCAAGCTATTCCGTGACAATCCTCAAGCAAACGAATAGTATCATTGCTGGTGTACGCCTGTCTTTCCTGATAAACAATTCTTCGTAAAGATAAAAATAACCTGAGCAACAGAATATAGAAACGTTTTATCTTATCCCTAGGGACGAGTACAAAGATCCATTCCAAGTCACATACATGCTGCTTCTACAAGCTGACCGTGATCATCAACCAACAACTAAGAGGTACATTTCTCGAACTGCTTGGTTCATTGATGCGGAGTAGAGATCACGATGACCAATTTTGATGCCAGGGAGACTTGACATAAATACAGACGCAGGGTCACACCACTCTCCCATTGATTGGGGCAAAGCATTCAACAAGCATGTTACTGTAGCGTCCAAACAACACTGCAGAAAGGGGCGATCTTTTTTCAGTTCTGAGGCATTTCGTGCCCAAATGAAAATTTCGTTCCGACAGTTGTTTGGGCAAGCGCATCATGTCGAAGCTGCCCTGCACCATCGAACAACGCGACTGAAAAATTTTATGCAGTCTGCAATGGTGTAAAAGCGCTGGTTTGCAGTCGAGGCAGGGGAGCGTTGGAACATATGAAACCAAAGTCACGATTGCTTCTGAAAAATGAATTGAATGTCACAAACATTTGTTTAAAATGTTCGATTTCGACAGCATTCCTTCATAAAAATGAAAAAAATATTTTTTGTAAGAGTTTTTTTCTTGCTAAAAAAACTTTGGACGCCAAAAAGTTGTACGATACCAAGCACAAAATCTGAGTGATAAGGTCAAGATTAGAGTCTAACAATTTGTTTAAGACCCAGTGAAACACTGGAATTAAAGGTTTGAGTTTGGGGTTGGATCATCAAACCCTGTTTCTACGACCGAAAAATATTTACTAATACGTTTCATAAGATACGATGACTGACCTCTGTGATTTGAACTAAAAATAAATATCTAGAATTACTACTACATATATAAGTTCTTACACATAACCTAGAAGTGTTGCATTTTTCTTTCCAACTAAATTTTCTGATCTATGCTGATCTGAATTAACTGTGCGCCCTGTGGCTTGAATATTTAAATGAAGTAACACGGTTCTCGGACAATTGCCACCCAGGCATTTACAAATACTTTCAAAATGTGTAACATTGAAAGTATTTCTGATGCAGCTTTTCATTATTTTTAAATAATTTTAGAAGTGGAAGTTACTATATTTTTGTATTTGATGTTACTTTATTTTCATTATTGCTTGCAGCCAAAATATATAAAAGTGGTAAAATTGGGTTTCGTCAAAGCGTTCGAGCACAAGGCAAAATGCATTCATCAAAGTTATAGCAGTGTTTGTGAAAACTGTAAAAGACTGTTTCTGATGAAAAGATCAGGTCAGTACATCTACTAGTTTATTACTGCAGAGACAAAACGCAGATCGAATACTTAGGAAGGTTGGTCATTTTCCTGACCATAATTTCTGACTTCACTCGAAAATGTGGGCGACATGTTTTCGGAAAGCTGAGGTTTTCACGAGCACAGTTGGATGGAGGTAAGAGCACTGAGTTCAGTTCGCACCTCGCAAAAAAACAGGTTACGTTTGCACCTTCCAAGGCGTTTCTCAGTGTGTGATGGACAACACAAGCAGCATTTGCGTTTGAACATTGGAGAGAGAATCAGTTGTTGCTTTATGCAGCACAAAATTGTTTGTTTTGGTTACTTCAAGAACTGCAGAAAATGTACAACCATACTTTGCAATCATGAGTAAGGAACGTAGCACCGGTACCAAAAAAAGGAATGTTACATGTCTCGGACAAAGTCGTTACACCTTTTCTCCCAGCAAAAACAAGAAAAGAATATCTATCGAAGTTACATGCACACGAAACATTACCGCAGCGGTATTTTAGTTCTTTGCGGCAAAAAAAGTGCAGTTGCAGAACGCAAAAAGGAGAAAAAGGGCGCAATGCTGATAAACGCAAAAAATATACTTTGCTAGTTTTCGCATATACTTAGTGGATCATCGCAAGTGCGATAGCAACGAGGTGTAAGAACAGGCAAACCTGCTGTTTTAGTTTCGTTTTACTCTTAACCGAATAACCGTGTGTAGTCAAATGTTTTAATAAGTGGAACTTTCGGCTTAGCATCAAGTTCGAAAATTTTTAACATTCCGTAAGTGCTATGCCCAACTCAGTCGAGCGACGTTAACGTTCAACTTTGCTTGGGGCAGAAATGCAGAAGCGCAACGCTGACAACATGTGCTAAATGAAGACTTATATGCATTTCTGCTGACGATCGATTGAGTTACCTGTAACACTTGTGGACTCTTAACACATGCTTAAAATAAAAAACATGTGTAAGGTTTTCCTCCTACTGCTGTAATTTACAATGTAATGTTGATCAGCAGCAGTGAAGAAGCCTAACAGTCACGACTGGTGCAACATTCGAGTAAAAAAACACATTAAGGGCACAATGGAAACACCTTGCAAGGTGTGAACATGACTGATTTCGGCTGACTTGATATCTAAAATCTGCAAACGCTTCTTTCCACAGCCTCAACTTTCAAGTAAAGGCAAAAATTGCATTGAAGAAACTCACGCTTTCACATATTCCATCTACTTTCTCAATACTAAGTTTTTATGTTTGCTGACCTAAGGTTTAGACCAAAAGCAATTTTTTGCAGTTTCAGAAAACTGTGACACTTAGCACCATTATTCGCCAGTTTTGCAAAATACGTGAACTGCAAGTTACTTTCCAAACAGCTCATAAGTTGTTACCTAGAGAAGAAATTCCTTGAGCAAGCAAGCACAGTAGAATCTGCAGTCCATGTTCATCCATGCATTCATGATGACATGATACAACAAATATTACTGAATCGCATGCCCTTGTGCAGGCAAGAATATCAACTATTTCTGATGAACTGGGATGCACAGCCTGCAAAAATAAAAATAAGATTTTTTTTCTATTCACACCATATTAACTACCAATGCTGTACATATACAACTTCGATCTTGTTAATCAATATTAAGAGAAAAATTTTGTCAATGACACCTACTTGAAATCTATGTCTGAGTCTAGGAACAGTCATTGTAAATCCAGCAGATGACAGAGGGGCAGCACTTGGAACAGATCCATCATTTTTACCACAAAGCTGTATCATTTCAGATACACTTTTGACATTGACAGAATGGTGCAAAGGAATTAGTGCAATTAGATGTGGAGGACTGTTGCCAATGCCAATAGAGCGTTTTTCATTTAAAGCCTGAATAGAAAACAAATAAATGAAACTTCAGACAAATGACAACAGAAGTTATCTCCCAAAATCATCTGATATGTATTTGTGAGCAGGTATCAAGTTTAGTTAGCTTCAGGTTTGCAAAATAGGTGATTTTTATGCTCACACACCTAAAGTATTCTGTGGCACAAGCAATGGGTGCTGTGGCTTGCTGAAGATTTTTGGGAAGTAAATGCTTAGAACTAAAATCTAGTTACTTCCTTTAAACTGCCTTAAAACACTTATACTAGCACACATGCAAGTTAACCTTACATTTTTGCTAACTTCTGTTCCCTACAAACTCTTAAATATATTAGTCTGCTGGGTAGCAAATTAACTTGCAACATTGCAACAAAATTTTACAAACAGCAGTGACAGTCACAAACCCATCCTTGATACAAATCAAACAATTTTTTGCACTTCTTACAGAAACTGATCTTCCAAGTTCACATTTTTCAATATTTTTCATATTTTATATATTTTGCAACTGCATAGGGATTGCAATCTAAAAGAGTTTATCAAATGGAGGAATAAGCAAGCTAAGCACATTTCCAGATCAAAAATACAGGTCAACAATTAAAGTTAACATATGCAAAACAACCCTCAAATAGTTTGTGATATAAATACAATATGACCAGGACTTGTTCAATGCATCTTGACACCACATACAAACTTTATATAATGTAATGATTATACAAAAAACATTACATATTTGACATTTGTATTTCTGTGAGGAATCATACAATTTGTAAAATAACCTGTTCACGTTTCTGAGAACGAATCTGTTGCGAACGATTTTGTCTTGCATTTTTTAAAACAACTTTCTTCCGTTTCTTGGATATTGTCTTCACATCAACACGACCTGAAAATTTCAATTTCCATTAAACTTCTCCTTTACCTACTGGTAATCTCAGGTGTATTGCACACTACTTACACACATTTATACCTTTTCAGCAATTACTACCAAAAGGTAAACTTGAGCAGAATCAAAAGAAGTACCAGTACAGCACAGGAGCAACCAACAGGTTACACGACACAAAAAAGACAAAGATTAAACAAGCTGAACACTAACTGGATTATATATAAATTGTGAAATTTCTATCCACTGACAATGTAACAAAAATGTATGTTCTGGCCAAAATTTATCCTCAAATAAAATAAATCCAGCAATGGTATTTGTTACAAAGATCAACTTTAATATTGCCACACTGTTTAATTCATATACTTCAAAACATTTCCATGTAACAATCTGACATTAAATTTTCACCATTGTTATTTGAAGTTCAGAGCAAGCTGGTATTCCTCACCCCTTCTTAACTGACATAAACTTGTTTCAAAAGTATTATCTAATGTTACTGTTTTATAAGTCAAAAAATGCTTCTGTACTTGTTAGTAAGATATCACAGCAGCCTTATGTGGGTTTAGGGAACTATATATGATGTGCAACACCTATTTGGGTCTTTCCATATAACATACTGAACAATTCAATGAACAGGTCTTAGAGGTCAAAGCAATTTTTACTACCTAAGCTTAGCATGATTTTAATCTCCTAAAAGCCAATGCATTTTAGAACCATTCAATAAGCAAAAATTTACTCTAAACGCCATTTTTCCTCTTTCTGAACATAATTTACCCTTCTACTGGTCATGGTATTAAGATTTAGATGTTTTTATTTCAGTTTATCTATAAATGAAGATAGTGTCTAAGTAGCTGATTACAGCTACACAAGGTCAACTTCTCCATAGCTGACTACAACTACCTAAACCAGTGGGTCTTAACTTGGAGTAAATTTATCCCTGGGGACAAATTTCATCTTCCAATGGGGTAAATTTATTAAACCACAAATTATAGGCAATGCAAATTTTTATATATCATTCTAAACTGTAAGAGCTTAACAATTTCACATTTTCAACAAGTCAGTGCCACTGAGTGTATTGGGAGTAAAACTGGTAACCTTCTTTGATAAAAGGGTAAGATATGTAAAAAAGGCTAAGAACCACTGACCTAAACCATGCTCTTTGGTAGCTGACTGTGATCACGTGATTCAGCACATTGTTAGGATTGAGGCAGGGATTAAAGTTTGTATGATAGGTGTTAAAATTTGAGTAATTGTTAGGATTTTGATGTTATGGTGCTACAGTTAGAGTTCTGGCTGTCAAATGTTTTTGTATGTTGTGCTGAAGTTTAAGGGCACCAAAACCCTGAAATCCCTAGTTAACAGCAAGCAATGCTAAAATATGCCTTAAATCACATGAACATGATCAAAAACATACTAGATCGGCTTGTGTAGGCAGCTTCCTAGCAGTTGACCTGCGCATTTGTTAGTCGGTGTTGCGATTGGAATGCCAGACTAGCAAGTGTGCAAAGCTTAAAACTGTGACAATAGAGATCATCTGACAAGATCACTATTTTATTGCTTGTTCGTGACACTGATATACACTAGGGGCTGTTCTTAGCCCACATCCCATTCATGATGCATCGCACATTCAACACTGTGCTGACTGAGAGGTTATAGTGTCAGCAACCTAGTCACTGCCATAATTTTGGAAAAGGTATATACTCTTCAAAAACATCAAAAATGATTCACAAACATCATGAACCATTATTAGAAGCTCTTATTTTGGGTACAACCTAAAGTATGCCTGAAAATAATACCTATTTTTCAAGCAACAATGATAAAAGCTTCTCATTTTGCAAAGCATCCCAAAAAGATTTATATATGGCAAGCAATTGACACTTTTACTGGAACTTCAAGATGCATTGAGTCTAGCTAGCAGTTAGGAGTAAATGTAACACTACTGTAGATATCATTCAAGCTTTAGTTTTATATTTCAAAGGTTTCACACTCCCACAAATTTAAGTCACAAATGCAGTTTTTTTCACAAGTTTATGCTATCTCCATCAAAAGTTGGAAAAATATTAATGCAACTCAGGAATTTAAATGTTTGTTGGAAACAAACTCTAACTTTTAGAAATACCAAAACATTATAGTACATCTAACATGAAACAATGTGCTTCTGTGAAAGTTTATTATAAGTATGCCGAGTTGATACTATTATAAAATTATAGCAATGAGTTTGGTATAAAAAAAACGCAGTTAGGTTTCAAAATGGCAGAGGAGACAATGCTTTTACTTTGTGAAACATCAATGATAGATGTATGCAAGTATGGATTTCCTATGCAAGTATTAAGTTCTGACAAATTTGACCTACATTCTACAGTTTATTTGGCATGTTTTACAGAAAAGAAATGAATCAAACTCTGTGTTTTTCAATGCTTTGGCAAAACATCAAAACGTGAAACAATCCACTGGTGACTCAAACATTTTAACAGGATATGAAGCACAGGTGGTGCTCACATCAAAGTCTGTCATGTGCCGAAGTTTTGAGCTCCAAGTTGATTTTTACAGAAAAGTGTAATTAAAAATGTGGTACATTTTCCATCCAGTGAACTATCCCAAAATCAGCATGCTTCACCTTTGTTTTGAGCTCCAAGTTGATTTTTACAGAAAAGTGTAATTAAAGAATGTAGTACATTGTCCATCCAATGAACTATCCTAAAATCAGCATGCTTCACCTTTGTTTTGAGCTCCAAGTTGACCTTTGCTTCTATGTCTCCCAGTTTTATGAAGCTTGTTCTGTTGCTTCCAAATTCCAGGTTTATGGCTATTGCCAGTAGCTACCATTATAGATTAGATGTATCATGTACTGTTCTTGTTTGCCTAGGTGTGTGCAATAAAACAGCTTTATTGAAGTACACTTTTTCAACCAGTTAAATATTCAACAAAGCTGCAAGAATACATTAGGTACACAGACTATATTAGTAATAATTCAGTAATAACAGGATATGCCAATGGCAATATGAAAAAAAACAACAATGATTAACACCAATATACAGACAAAACATAAAGAATATCATCATTCCAAGTCAAAACAAATGATAAGTAAAAGAGGGGGTATTAACTTAATTCCCATGCCCAATTCTAACACTTTTACAATCATTTTATATCAATTTTCAAATTGCGCATACCAGTGCTGTCATAGGCTTCTCTGCAAACATCACTACATTCACAAAAAAAATTCACTTGATCTTAAAAAATCATCAGATTTAGAACTTTTGCGTCGAAAATTGCAGTTTTTCTTGAAATGATTGAATTATTTACTTGGTCGCCTGAAAATTTGTGCATCATTTGCAAGTTTGTTAGAATAGATCATGCTGAAGCCTGGAAAAACTTATACCAAGAATCATCACAATTTTTTCAAGAGCAAGAGAAGTATTTTAGACCAACCAACTAGAGATGTCACAGGCTCACATTTTTATGACCTGGACCGACCCATACCCATCACAACAAACCCGTAACTTAACCTGTACCCCCTAAATTCTGGCCTGTACCTGGCCTATAAAATGACACTGTCTATTTTGCCTCAAAGGCAAAATAAACACTGCTGACGTCATTTTGCCTTCTATATGTGCACAAGGTGGTAAGTGGATCATTTACAAAGTCTGGATGAAGACATGCAGCACAACAAAAAATATCTTTTCCATTGTTGCCATCGGAAATCGCGAGCAACATGTGCGCAAAGCTTCGCACCGTGGCAGCAAGCAACAATAGAGATCATGCGTCGCAATCTCTTTTATTATTGCTTGCTTGCTCCACGCATAGATATTTTTGTTCTTCGTGCACATCCCATTCATGGTGAATCACACAATCAACGCAACACCATCGGAGAGGTTGCAACACAATCAACACTATCTACTAATTTTTTTTTTATTGTATTATTCTCAGATAACACTAATTGGAGGGCCAGCGGGCCGGGCGGGCTGGAGGGCCGTGTTTCCAAATGGAAAAGGTAAATTTTCGGCGGGCTAGCGGGCTGCTGCACACAAAAC
>JGI24022J15233_10000496_pt1 | contig 25442 bp, 16 predicted proteins | sample Ectturendosymbi2_FD_15233 | JGI IMG/M metagenome (IMG submission 15233)
AGTCCCCACTGGGGCTCGGGTAAAGGAGCGATAGAGGGTCTCGCACTCTTTGTCCCAGCATGGCACATAGTTCTTCCGCCGGCCACGTGGGATACATTGTCTGGTCGCAGAAAGTAGGCTCTCGCAGAAATCCTGGTATGCCCTCTCAATATTTGATGTATCCGGAGGTGGCAATCTCTGAACGGATGCATCTGTGGGAAGGCAGAAGCGCCTCCAATCAGCCTTGCGAACTCAGGCCATCGCAACTCAGGCCATCGCAAAAATTCGTCTCTGACAACTCTGGCGTGCTACAAATATAACTTGTCCTTGTTTGCAGTGTCAGCTGTAGCCTTAAATGAATATCATGGATTTTGTAGTTTCAAAACAAAATGTGCGAATATGGCGGTGATATACATTTTATATGCCTTGAAGCTCAAACACTGGCTAAGAAGAAATCCAAATTCAAAGTCTTCTTTATTACGCCACAGTCACTGTTTAGCAACAACAGCATTCATTCCAGATATTTATTTGTGACGATTAATCCTGTATCTTGACAGTTCAATCACAATTATGTGGAACCTTAACGTTGTCATCAATGATTTCCCATTACCTGGCCGGAGAGTAAAAATCAGTCTTGTAAAGTAATCAGAGTCCGACCAGTGCCCNGTCGCAAATGTTTCAACTTTCATCTGATGTTAACTGAAACCTGATACTACAGTAAGCTTNAAATCATTCAGCCGAAACGGGAAGAGTCAGCAGGAAAATCTAACAAGTTCAGTGCAAGCAGTGTACAAAATTCTGCCGCAGTCGCATTTCATGTTGTTAATGACACAAAATCCAAACATTTTTCATACGCGTTGAGATTAGAGACTCTAGCGTTAACTTTATCAACTGCCCAAATCAATTAGTTGCTCAAGAATTGCACGACAACAGGATCCACGTCTCATATGCGCGCAAGTTTTGTAGAAGGCGTATACTTCGAAAGTCGGTGTCTTAGAGCAAGTCGCTATTCAACTTCGATTGAACGTGTGTTGTTGTACATCAGAAGCGCGTAAATATGAAAAGCGCCATCGTAATGACGTCCTCGATACACGATGTCTTCTTGCTCATCTGCGATACTGGCTCAAAAAGCAGATCGTGCATTTGGAGCAGTGGTTCTCATCGTGGGCCACAGGTGGGCCGCAGGTGGACCACCTGCAATTTCTAGTGGTCTACAGAGAGTTCTATAAATCCTAAGACTGAACATGCCATTGAGCTCATTGACATATGTGCAATAGAGTTTCGACTAGTTGTCCATGATGTGTAAGCATAGTAGAATGGTCCATCGAGTATTTTTTAAAAGATGGTCCATGGACCAAAAAAGGTTGAGAATCACTGACTTATAGCATCGAGATTTTCACACGTTCTTTGCAAGAAAGTTTTACACGTTCTTTGCAAGAAAGTTTGCAAATGGTGGTTTTGATCCAAAGTATAGAAGCTGGGAACTTCATTAAAAACACTTTTAAAACTGTCCAATTCAATGAAAACAGACTTTTTATCGGCTGGCTTAAATCTGGACGCAATTATTCAGGAAAAAAGCCAGACACGTACCCGTTTGTGGGTGATGCTTTAAAAACAAGGGCATTGAATATTTAAATGTTGTGACCTCGTTTTGTTTCCTCCCCTCATTGAAATTTCTGGCTACGAACTCTGGTTGTGGATTCGAAAAAAACTTACTAAAACCTTTTTTTATACTTTCCACTACTGTACTGACTGCGGCCGTTTTGATGGAACGAGAGGTTCTTTGTTCACCAGGGAGTTGCTTATGACTTGTAAGATATGAAGTTGGCAGCAAGGCTGCAGTACAAACTTGCAGCGTAACACGATAGAGACTCGATGCGGTTTCTACTTAAGTTATATAAGATGAAAGCACATTTTCGCAGAATTTGGGATATTATCAGGTTCGTATGCAAAAAAGAAGTTGGCAATAAAACCGACAACAGATACCACAAAGCTTGAAGCAATGATTCGGTGTCAACAAAAAATCATGTTTTAGCTCAAGAACAGGATGAATGAGCGGAAGAAATTGACGTTCCAATTGATGCAAATAATTTGCTGAAAAATCACACTGCTATTTACTTTGTCTTATTATTGAATTTCCAGGCGCTCTGTGTCGAACTCAGTGGTTTCGAGCTGAGAGCCAGTGTTCCTTCAGCGCCACTTCACTTGTATTTTCACTTGCTTGGAATTGCATGAAGGTTGCGTAAAGAGATCATCATGGGTTTAAAAATCTCAGAATAAGTTAAAGCCATGCTTCTTCCTGTGATTCGATTATCTTGTAACCAATGCAAAAACATTCGCAACGTGATGTGAACCTGCATAGCTTGGTCTGAAGCATAAAAATGGTGGAGTTCCTTGTTCTGGACCTAGAAGTGAAAAAATATCATCAAAAAGATGCCTTCCTTTGGACGAACATAATCTTTTGGGAAATTTATTGCAAACGTTGCATTCGGATTCGGTAAACAATGGAACATCCCGACAAGACAAAGTCATATGCAGAGATGCCGATTATGGAATTCGCAAATATATTCCAACAAACATTTAAAGGCTGACAAGGTTTCGAGTAAACACAATGGGATCATTGCGAAAGAATGAGAATGCATGATTGACTTGTGTTGAAATGAATGCTTGCTCACTGATGCATTCACACGTATTGAGCTGTGTTTCCGGATTTTATTGCGGATGAGAAAAGATGGCTAGTGTCGCATTGAAGAGAGAAACGTGGAAAGAGTAGTCTTCAAAGAGTGATTTCATCACACCCCGTTTGTTGTGGGTTGAGAGACAACGGTGGAGTGAAGCGGTAATATATTGCTCCAAAAGTCAAGTACTTTAAGCATCACAAACATCTCGTGCAGCAGGTTTTACACGTTAAGAACGAACATGATTTCGTCCTGTTGTTGTTAAATGTTGAAATTCACGGTCATCATCAAGTAGTGACGCTGGCTTTCAAAGAAAAACGAACTTCTAAATGGGGTGTTGCGCCGTTGTACGATGTGTTTGCGTAAAGGCCTAAAAGCGATAGGGTGCTGCACTGATTGAAAGTTAGTCATTAGAGTAAAGTAAAGGTTTTGGGTATTTCACATTTTTCATTCCACCCTAAACGGACGACAAAAACTAATAGTAAGGAATTCGCTGTTTACTTTGTCGATTTAGTTCTGAGAAAAGGCCTGATAGGAAAATTTACATATGATTTGCGGAATTGAATAAAAATGTATTTTTGCGCTGGCCCAGTTCTATTTCTAACAATCTGAAACATAAATTTCCGTATCCTTCAAATATGCAAGAGCACTGCCTGCTGCAGATGCACCACTTGTTACCATAGCGATTTACCACACTGACGCGATACGACAGCCATGTTTATTAGCGAACAAACGCTATTATTTCCTTCCAGCCAATCAACTGTTTCCTTTGGGAGTTGCCAGCGTGGGAAAGTCTCCACCGCATACGCGCGGTTCCAGGCAAGTAGCGAGTTGATGCATTATGCAGGGAGTGTTTCCTCGGGAGCGTAGCGCACGAACCTTGCTTCAAAGCATTAGCGCGTGTTTACACCAGCACAGAGATTAGGTTGCAGTGTTGTTCTTGAGCGCATAGGAAGGAAAATGTAGAGGTATGCATAGCGATGTGCAAAATTAAACTCACTGGCCCCGCGATGCAGTGTTGCTGCGTTTTCAAGTAGCAGGTTGGTCGACAGAGCTCAGTGCGAACTTTGAAAAAATGTGCGAGTTCAATGCAAAATTTGCCAATGTTGGCGAATCTAGATCTGCTGTTTAGATTGGGTAGTTGGCAAAGAAGGGGCATAAATTTAGTGAAGCCTGAGTGAAAAAAAGAGCAAGTGCAAACTACTTCTGGATTGGCAACTCTTTGCAGGAGAAAAGTCGATTTTATGTGTCGCTGGCCACTTTCTCGCAGAAAATATAGGAACATTTGCAAATATGACAGAGCTCTTGAATCAGCAAAACTGTAAAACTGACTGTTTGATTTCTTTTCCAACGGATTGTATCAAGGAATTTTCTGAAATTCGTGATACCCTGATACCAATCGAATCAGTGATATTATTCATTTCGTTCTGCAAACCTACAATCGATGGCACGAACAATTCCATTAGTATGACGTCAGTGTGTATAGGCAGATGCTGATAGAATAAGTGAAACTAGTAAAACGCGTCATTTATCTTTCAAAATTTCGTTGATATTAAATACACACAAGTGGCAATTTGACCAATCCCATGTAGCACGGTCTTCGCAGCTGCACTCACCTCTGTGTGACCTTCGACCTAGTCAGTGTCATCCTGACCATTGTAGCGCAAATTACTTCCATAATCACATAACAATGACCGTGACCAACTTGGCGGAAATACCACATTAGCAAACTCTGACGAGTGGACAACCGTTAGTCATGGATGAAATCGATTGCTTTTCCTACAGAGCTGCTCCATTTGCAGCGAGCAATACTAGGCTGGGGCAAATCGAGAGGTGCAATCAGTTTTTAAGGTCATCGCGTCCACGAACTATGCGTGTTTACCAGAAATAGCATGTGGGAAATGAAGGGCTCCAATGTATCAACTTCGCCGTTTTGCCTGAACGAGAAAAACAAAATGTCCAACATCAAAATTCAACGCACACGCTTATGAGCCGCTAGTGGAAATAATATTGAATCAGCACGCACTACCAAGCTCCTTGCCGTCTTAATTTATACTTCATTAACTGTTTNATAAATCGGTTGAACTGTTTTTCGAACAACAAAAGATGGATATCAATCTTACTTCCTGCGATACTTGGCCGGTACCTTCGACGACATCGTGGCTTTGTGGCGACACAATGGCATTTGTTTCAAAGTCAAGGAAATTGTGTTTTCCGCGAAAGTACAATTCCAGCAACTTTTGCAAAACGCGATTGTTCTCCAACCGTTTTTCTCAAACATTTTCATAACAGTGCACATTTCAGAAGGTAGGCTCGCTAACATTTGCACTGTTTCTGGGAAAGGAGAATGTCTTGTGCGTTTTCTAATTGCGTTTCCTCTGTCATTGTTTTATGTAACCCATGTCGAACACAACACGAGGTTTCATGGCGGCAGTTCTTTCTCGTTTTTTTCTGCAAGTAGTTTTATATCTGTCTCTTGTTTACAGTAATATGAGCAGAATATCAGGCAAGTGAGAAATACCACGAGAATAATTTGTTCATCACCGCAGGCCGCAGAAGCAATTGTTTATTCATTTGTTTCAAATTCTGAAATCAGATTAAGGCGAATGCATCACGACTTCCGAAATTGTTTATAAGGAAACACTGTACAAGTACTTTCGAGATTTTATACTTGACATCTTAATACTGCAAACTTCAAATTGCTATTTTTTGATGAATTCTCTGCTAAGTTGGCTTCATTCTCAGCCCGGTGACGTCACCGTCATATCTAGCACTTTTCGTCCAAAATTAACTGGGTCCAAAGCTGTGATAATTGTGGCGGATTTAATGGAAGAAATGAAGTGTTAATTTACCGCAACAGGTAACCAAGAAGAAGTTTCTCAAGTTGTATAAAAAAATATGCAAATCTCGATTTCCTTCCATTTTAACTGGTTGAGATGTTATTTCTCCGGTCTTATAGACCAGGGGTGAGGAACATATTTACTCTCACGGTCCGTATAAGTTCTGCGTTATCGCTGGGGGGCAGCAAAATCAATTACGTTTATCCTAAAATTATACCTTTATCTAACTATGAGGAAGAGTGGCTTCTCTTGTCGTACTATATAAGTACCTGTACCTGCTAATGATCATGGAGCTTCGTTTTAACGCGATGTTGTACTCTAACTCGGGTAACGAAAATTCTGATGCGGGCCATATCAGATGTTCACGCGGGCCGCATTTGGCCCACGGGCCTTAGGTTCCCCACCCCTGTTCTAGACGCTTGGTGACAATTGCTTCTGCTCATGCGCTTGTCCTCGTATTTTGCGAAAAATATATTTTAGAGACCAACGACACTCATTTTTATGGCGTCGGTCATGACGAGGTGGCTTAGACTCCTACATGACATTTCAGTCACCGTTATTAAGTTTTAACGAAGCCAGCCTAATTTTTGTCTGCTGTGCATATTTATTTCAGACCTGCAATCTGCATCCACAAATCAAAGACATAATACAAGGTGTTGTAAAAAATTTATGACATTATATAATCTATTAACTTGACCAATCTATTAACTATTTTACAATTGGTTTCGAATTTCTGCAGCATGTAGAAACGAGTCAAAAGTTTGTGCTGGTTAATTTAATTTATTTGTTTGTGAGCAGACACGAAGTCCATAGTATGAACACACACACTGCAGAACGCAGGTCGATGAAAACAGACAAAGCAGAACGTAGTACAAGGCATTGAAGCCGGCGGAATCACAGTTTCCAACGTTTATCTTTTGAGGTATAGCAATGGCATTCATTACAATACAACAGGCGTTTTTGTGTTAGAGGATGCTCGTACACAGTCAATCAAGGCTTTACACGTGAAGTGTGTATTTGTACGAGAATTCCATAAAAAACACCTGCTACGTAAGAGATTTGGCAATGGCACAAAATGTTCAAAGAGGGGAGTTGTGTGCGGGAGCTGAAGGATCTGGATGGCCACCAGTATCTTGTGATGTAGTTTACAAATTCCTCATCTGTTTGACTTCCTCAATCTAATATTTATGAATAAATCTTAGTGTATAGTAAACATTAAGTGTGTCAAATGTCATACGCCCAGAGTTTGCAGCGACTGAGATATGCACATTTTAAATAGTAGAAAAATTTTGAAACACCTGTATGTACAGAAATTCTCTCAGTACTTAACAGTTGTGTTTGTGACGCAAGCTAATCAAAGGTGTTCGTTGCAAACACTTGGAAGTTATAGCAAAGCTATTGATCCGCAGTTTTGCGCAGCAGCACATTGAAACATTCGGACTCGGCTTGCAGTTTTACATTTTTTACAGTATTTCAACACGAGAAGCCTATAAATGCGGTTAGCATTACGGAGATTTATGGCACAGTGTAATCAACTTGCTGCGTCAGATCAGCATGTAGGAAGCGGTGGATTATGCTGAGCTTTTTATGTTTGCACAAACTCGTATGCGATGTCACCAGAGATTTAGTTTCAGCATGAACAAGCCGCTTAAAGCCAGATCACCGCTTGCTGCTGCTGGACCTCCTGTGTTTGCCGTGCTGCCCGACCAGTGCAACTGGCTCAAAGCGCCATTGCTGGAATTCATTCGGCCGTGACCTGCACGCAGCGAGCCGTGAAGCGTTGAGAACGGCGGCTTGCGAGAGGCGATTGTTACACGAGAGATATGGTTTGTTCGCAGAACTGCGTGCATTACCAGTTAGCGCACTCGTTCAACGGTCAGTTAACAGGGCGATGAATTGAGTGCACCTGCTGTCCAGTTTGCGAACAGCTTATTTAGTGTTCAGGTTATGAATATCTTCGCTTTTAACCAACAGCATGCCAAGTTTCAGTGAGATTTTTGTTTCTATTGTCGTGCCTTTCCAGCTCCACGACTGAATCGACTGTTGTTTTTATCGCTCATCCAGCGGCTTCCTTGAAAATAGTTGCGTTTTATTCAAACATTTCTTCAGCCAGATAGCAGGAGCTGTGCCTGGGCAGGAATTCTACTTGCAGTCGGAACAAAAACACTTCAAAATCGTTTGAACAACCAAGATATAATTGTGTAAACTGTTCCATCTGAGAATCAAATACATAAATAGACAACGTAACACAGATGATGGTGGGCAAGCAATGGGTGAAGAATTAAGGTATGTGCAGATGAGCAGGTGAAGTAGTATGCATAATTACAAGTGAATGAAGTGAGCAACATTCCGTCTGAGAATTGTTAGTCAGTTTTCATGAAACACTAGGCTTTATTCACATAATGGCGATGAAATGCTAATCTGTCTCTCTGTTCTAACACAACTGCTGGTGGCCAGGCGATCACGTTACGACTGATTTGGTTGATGAAATGAGGCTGACAATTTGGTTCAAAAATCGAATTGAGACTTTCCAACATGTCTGGTGCAGATCGAAGTTCATCATGTTCTGGTGGTGCCTTGACTTCACCAAAGTGGTGAAGTGATTGATTGTTTATGGTTTTTCTATAGACTTTGATACGTGGTCTCGCTTTCCTGTGTTGTTCTAGTTTGTATTCTTGCTGCTGAAAATATTTTTTCCGGAACTTAGAAGCTCTGAAAGTAAGTGGATTGAGTGAGTTGACTTCTGTGACATAGCTTATCATTACTACCAGTAAACGAGAAGCCGAGACCCTGAAAAACCCAACGTTGTCTTACCGAGTGTCCTTCCGCAATTCGTTAGTTATTACCTGAACCTAAATCACCTGCCATTCGACTGACATGTGTTGAGCGAAGTATTGAAAGGTTACAATCTTTTGACAGTATTTCATACTTGTTGGCATTTTGTTGAGAAATGATATGGCAAGGTGAAGAGGCGAAAACTAAAAAAGTGTTGTTGACTGATCGGGATCAAAGTGAAGCCATCAAACTAGCTTCTAGCTTGAGTTCGATGCGTTTAATGTCTCTTTTGTTTGTCGGAGGTTGTTACGCAAGTGCCACGTTTTTGGAACCATTATTTACAGGCCATCGTGTGAAATCTCCTTTGTCAATTGTTTGAAATTCTTTCCAGCTGGTCATGTTGGGTTGCACAGGTGCATTACGACCAGGACACCCGAGACTGACGAATCAACCAATTTGTTGAGCTTTTCAAAAACAACTTTTTCGTTCAGTGGATTTAGTTCTCATGCATTCCTGCTTAGTGCTCGTCCGCATGCCTTCAGGCGGCATTGTGACGTTTGCTGGGAATTAGGAGGCGACATGCTTTGTTTCCAGGTAATCCGTCGTGACGTGTTAATTGTCCTATTGTGAAAATCTAGAAGCGTTTGAATGTTACGTATGTGGCACAGGTTCGCAAGGCTCGTGTCTTTGTAGTTGGGTTCATCAGATCAGGCAAATATGTAATTGATGGATAACGATGGTTATGGAAGTGTGTGTGTCCGCGAAGACTGGTTGAGTGTTTGCCGTGTTTGGCTGAGTTGTGCATTTGTCAGCTTGGGAAAGGAACACGTTCAGCAGCAAGATGACTGTCCTCGAGACTTTTTATCGAGCCAGCAGAGGTTGCTGCAGGTGGACAGACTGCTGCACACTGATAAGGCAGCAATCTGCAATGTGGCATTGTCACAGCAGGCTGAGACTCCACTCGCGTATCGTATTCGTTGTACCAATGAGCGAAACTACGCTCGCTTGTCATGGACTTCTTAATTTAATTTATTTGTTTATAGCAGACACTAAGTCCATAGTATGAACACGCACACTCTGCAGAACGCAGGTTGATAAAAACAGACAAAACAGAACGTAGTTCAAGGCATTGAAGTCGGCGGAATCCCAGGGTTACAGACACTTTTTGCAACTGCATTTTAAGACAGAACCATAGGGTTACAGACACATTCTTAACACTATTGTTAGCTAACACGTAAGTAACACTTGTTACAGCACTACTGCGGAGTAGGGCGCTAATTCCTGACTTGTTCTAGTCTCGGTATAATGCGAAAGCGTTGTGGCTTGACACGCCATCGATCGAACGGACACTGCAAAGTTCGATCATTCATTCACAGAGTAAAATGCGATTATAGTGTTCAAAGCATAGTGACGAGTACAAACAGTCTGACTGCATCAAAGAAAGAGTGGTAGGAAATAATTTGCGAAATCTTTAGTCTGTCCTGCCGCAATTCTGTACCGTTGAGGTCTGGAGCTTCAAGCGTAAACTGAGCCGTCTCCAAGAAAATAAATACAGGATGTTTTGTTTATTTTCTGAAATAAGTTGGACTTTGTTGCACCGCTCTGTTTTTCTGTAGGCGTCGCTCATCCATCCATCATCTGCAACCTTCTAAGTGCTGCCAACAACACGAAGCCCATGTAGACGTTTTCTGCAGATCTACGCACCTTATTTACGCCTTTGTAATGTTTGAAGAAAGTTCACAACTTTTCCATGTGTTTTTCAACCACGTGTCGTAAGGAGTTTCAACGGCATTACTCAGCATCGTATAAAGTGTCTTCACCTGCTTGTTATGAGTGTTGTTTGGCCAGTCTGGCCCATCTGGGCCTACTTTATGCATTATTGAAACATCTCAAATACCATCTATACTTTTAAATAGAGCACACATTTGGATGAGAACGATTAGAAAGGTCATACAGTTGCTTAATTTTACTTGGTTGGAGACTTCATGAAAAGGAACATGCTTAGTCGTTTCTTGGGACTTCCTTGGTTTGTATTGAGAGGTTTCCGAGAATCTTGGATCGAAACCCCCCCTTTTTTTCGCTGGTATCACCGAAGCGTGTTCGTGCAAATATGCACCGAAATGTCACTGTCGGCGCAACAGACAGTTACTTTGGGTGAGAATGTTAAATATTTAAAAAAGTTACGGTTCTCTTCCCGACAAACTGTTTTCGCGAATTGTCAGAGAATCTGCGCGAAAATATTATTTCCAACATTTAAAAATGCTAGTTGTCAGACAACATGGGCCCGAAAATTCGCCGTTTTGGCGAAAAGATCCAAAAGTAGGTTTACAAGAAGCCTGGATTGCGCGCAATAAACAATTGCCTGAGATGTTTGGAAAGCAGGGCAGCTGTGCTACAGGCCAGCATCCCATTTATCATCTTGAAATGGGACGCAGCTGTATTTCAGAAGGCATGTGTTTCAGAAGACAACGAATCCAAACACTCCTTACCGCATTTTTGCTCCTTTTTCGTTGTTCCGAAAGAGAAGGTAGACAATGAAGTCGGACAATGAAAAGTTTCTCTTGCATGTTCTTTAAAATTGCGCTCGATTTGTTTTGTTGGTTATATCGTCATGTTCAAACGTAGATGTGAAAAATAAAGCAGTCTATGTTTACGTTCGATGATTGCCAGATATAACTGATCACCCGACCCTTAATTCTATATCGTTTACGCACATTCACGCATTTAACATGCTGCTTGCTTTGCAGAGGGAAAGATGCAATGAATAAATTTTATTTGTTTAAAGCCTAACGGTGGCTCGGAGCTCTGTTTTTATCATTCACTCAAATTTGTGAATAGCACATTAATCGCAAGGGACTCTGCTCTGGTGGCGGTGAACATCCATCCAAGGTTGGTTTGAATTGTTTTGTCGCTGCACTTGCTTCAACACTGTGTGTCAACTAAATGCTTGGTAGATTTTCAGGAAAACCTTGGCATTTTCTCGCTGTCTACAATTTGTTTCTGGTTGGGGTGGATCTTTCGAAAATACACAGAACATACGGCAGATGCAAGAATGTGAAATATTTGCGCCAAGACCGATGCTTAGTGTGGCCGGTGCAGTTGCATGGCGTGTTCTGTTCAACACCCGGCAGGCGACTTGTGGTTTGGGCTGAAACCTGCTGTGTAGTAATCAGGAAAACAGGCGCACAACACGCGTTGCTGCTTATAACTTGTGGGGTTGCTACAAGCCACAACAGTTACTGTGCTGGAAGCTGTACGGCTCAAAGCCCAGCCGCTGCATCCGTCTTTCCACAACCGAAGCATCCGCCGAAGTTGGAATCCGGCGACGACGTAGCTGACGTGAGCATTACTGTAGTTCAACCACAGCCAGTCTTTTTAAGGTGTTTTGAGTGACCGATACAGCATCTCAGTTTTTTTCAACGGACTTCCAAATTCACTAAAATCCCGCTTTACGGCCATCTCGGTATTCAGATAAAATAGTTGCAAGCAGTGTCTGAAAATGTCTTAGCGGTCAGCAAGGTCAAACATTAAAAAACCGTGACCACAGCTATCTTTGTCTGTATGGCCGAAAACAAGAATGGTTCGTGCAGTATTTGCGACTTGCATCGTAAATTCGGGCAATCATTATGCTAGACATGAATTCTTCGCTGGAAATGTCAGACTTCAGGTCTATATGAATGTAGGCAATTGGTTATGTTAAGTGTAACAGCTTTCTGTGCAAATCAAAGCAAATCAATTCAACGAAACTGAGCATATCTGGTAAGATTTAACCATAGTTCCTTCCGCTTTCACGCAGGGATGTAGTGCTAACAAAAGAGGTGTGGGAACGCAGCCATAAAACTAGCCATCTTAAAACACCTTCGAACTCATATTAAAGCAAAACATGAAAAAGGTTTGGGAACGCCGTTACCACGCGTTTCCGCCCCACTACGTCCCTGCTGACACCAAAAATTGAACAAATATCAATCTCTTACCAGCATCGAACGCATCTGTAATGATAGTGTCGACGAACGCAGCTTGCTGCCGGATGTTGCTGTTCGCCGACGTCCGTTTCTCAAACACACAATGATTGGCGGACCCGTCACGTGACGGACGAATGTGGTGAACTGCTGCACAACTTTAAGCCAGGGTTGTTTTGTGCCAAACCGGAACTACGATGGCATTTGGACGGAAGAGCCATTGCTCTTCAAAGATATGGGTGAAGCAGAAGGAGCGGTGCAGGAGTAGGGTTGCTAGTGCAGGCCCAAAAGTTCTGATTTGTCGAAAATTATGGCAAAATTTCGAAACATTCGGGAACAGAAGTTTGGGACGTTTTTAACAATAATAATGAAATTATATTTTTTGTAATTGAATGTATAAATAAAAGTTTATTATGTCGTAGAAAAAACATCTAAATTTGCAGTGTATAAAACAACAAACTATTTGTTGACGAGGAAGCAAGTTTTCATGCGAAAAATTTTTCCTTAAAGTTTTCTCACATACTAAGAAGTTTCGCACTAACCACCCCAGCATCTGCATATTAGACAGTTTTTAAAACTAACAAACTTTGCTTTGACTTACCGTCAACTGCTCGTCAAATAACTAGCAAGTATTACCAATGAAACACCAGTGACTTCAACAAAGTTTCTGTATACCAGAAAAACGTTTGCAAGTAGCACCAATTTCAATTTATATTTTGAAAGAAATGCTGAAGTTATTTTGCCACATTTAGGCCAACGGTTTTTGGAAGTAGAAAGTTAAATGCTAAGTAAAGTTTATGTTATACAGGTTTCCTTAAATATACTTTTAAAATTTGAAAGCCTCCTATTGAAGAGTTCAAACAAAATGCTCACACAAAACTCCGAATCCACAGTTGCTTGGTCCCATTCAACCAATTTTTCATTTTCTCTTAGTATTTTGCAAGTGTAGTATTGTATAAAATGGAGTGTTATAATCGTTAACTCACTGGAGAATGGTAATTTACAAATTAAGCTATTAGTGAAAACAACTTCAGACATTTAGATAAAATAAATTGTACGATTTCAACAGTCACGAGTTTGGATGCAAAAAAAACAATTCAATTGTACTTCCGGAGTCGAATAAACAAAGCAGACTCCGGCTTCTCGTGTTGTTTGGAATCTGTCTCCATCTCCACCCAAATGCCTCCGACTCTTTGCGACTCTCCGCAACCGTGGTATGCACACTGTGCTGCACTTGATATTGCAACTCATATCAGTAACCTTCAGGACACTACAACTCATTCCAGTGTTTGTTGACCTTGTACAATATTTGTCAAGTGCACTGCCATCATTCTTCGCCATCGAAACAAGTCATCAAAACAAATAAATTTAGCTCCTGGCAGTTTGTTTACCACCTGACATGAAAAAGATGCAAAACAGTTGATGTGGTTGGGCGCTCGTTTTGCAAGTGGTTTAATCTTACTGATAACATATCAAAAGAGTTCTTAAAAACATTTTAAATCCGCGTCCAGTTCAGAGTTGAGTTTTGTGCCGCGGAAGCGTTACCACCTACTTCCCGCCCCTAACGCCACCCGACTGCTTTTCTAGAGAAAGCGAAAATTAACCAACTCTGGAAATGTTGAGATTGGATTATTCCAAAGTGATGAGTACCTATGTGACTGCGCCACATTTCGGGTCCCCGGCGACTCACAGCGTTGCGCAAGATGTACTGTTGCAACAGCTGTTTGAGGCCTTTTATTTCCATGAAAATTGAAGTAAAATCCATCTCTTAATTTACAGCAAGACTACAATCTTGGTTGTATTGGCACCAACCCACTGGCTAGATGATGGTCAGCACGAAAGAACCAACACCTAGGCTAGTAACTTTACCAGTTGCAAGATAGGCATTATCATGGTTGAGCGCCACAGTAAAGCTCTAGCTTTCATGGTTGAGCACCACAGTAAAGCTCCAGCTTTTGTTCAAAAGCGAATTTCCGTTTGCTTTCACCCCCACAGTGGTTGCTACCACTGTTACCATGTCATGTTACGAGCATCATCTATCCCTTTAAACACTCGCACATTTGACGTTGGTGGCTTTGTAGAAACCAGTTTTAGCGTAGCCAAAAAAATTCGTGTTTTTTTTCAAATAGCCGTGGAGCGAAAACGAAACACGTTGGAAATAAAGTTCCTGTACAAAAAATGTCAGTCGTGACCTTAACATTCAAAAAACGTATCTTTTTCTATGGGGGAGCGAAAGGATCCCAAATCTCACACTTAGGATATGTTATTACTTTTTTGTCTTTGAAAAGTCTATTGTACCAATACCAAACACACGGAACATCTGAAAATTGCAGAACAGGTTGCCCTTGGTGTCTTGCAATATCCACCAAATTTCAAAATATTAAGAGGAAGAAACGTTGTTGAATACTGTATTTATTTTAAAAATTGACTAAATATTAGACAAATTTTGATTGAATTTTGCCAATATTTCACAAAATTATGTGAAAATTTTGTCAAGAAGTTGTCAACTTTTATTGGATGTTCTAATCCTTTTCAATGTAGCTTTCCAAAAACAGATATTTTCAAAGGGTAAAAAACAAAAAATGGAATTTTTAGATTTAGCAAAAATCGTTCTTTTCACCCAAACATTCCCCCCAAAAAGTGATGAGTTATGTTGTTGGGCATTTTTTGTTTGTTGGGGTCCTTATAGACGTAGTCCAAGCCAAACAAATATTTCGAAAAAGGTAACAGGGAAGCGTGAAAGGAATTCTTTTGATTTTTCTGCAAATTGCCAAAAAATCGCTTCCGGAAAATAAAAAATTGGCATTTTTTTCAATTTTCAAACGCAGAGGTACTTTTTGTGAACTCATCAGAAGGATCGCAGTCTTCCAAATGTTCCAGACGTCTTTACTGACTCTCTAGCGCAGGGGTTCCCAACCTTTCTCCTACCATGTACCCCTTCAGCGCTTCGACAGATGAACATTTACCCTTAAAATTTCTTATGACAAAACGTTTTATCATGATTATTCATAGATGTATTTAGCAGTAAGCATATAATGATTTCTGAAAAGAATATTCACTGATATATACATATAGATATTTGGAAATAAATTATCTTGTAAATATATTTTTTTCTTCTATTGCTAACCTTAAATGTACTCCTTCGGGTAGGCAAATGTATCCCCAGGTTGGGGACCCTTGTTCTAGCGCAATCCGTTCGCGAGTTATGTCCGATAATAACATTAAAAGCCAAGATCGCGACTTGTGCAGGCAGCACAAACCTCTCGGCTCCTTGTGGTGCTTCGTCCGAAGAACCCGCGCCGACTGATGCGTTGCTTGGTCACCACCTTTCTCTTCAAGAGCAAACAAACATTTGACGGATCCGTCAAAACGGACGTGGCCCTCAGCGTCCAGTGCCGGCAAACAGCTTTCGATCCTTAGCATCAAACTATCACCCGTCATGTTTCCGACACTTATGACTACAATTTGCAAATAAGTTGTGTTGTTTCTTGAAACACTCATCATTGCCGCAGAAAATTTGTAAAATGGGAAATTTGTTTTCTGGTGATTTTTGACTTGTCAAACTTGTGCTGGTAAAACATCGGATAGGTGTGTGTGGAAGTCTTATCCTTAATGTGCGTTTAAATCAACAGTTTTTTTGGTTTAAAACAACCATCGTGCTCTTCACACTGCGGTTAAGTACACCTTGAATTATCGCTATAATTGGCTTGCCGAAAAGATTTCATTGATTTTTTGCTGTTGCAAGACAATAACAACGTTTACAAAATGCAGCATATCTCGGTTATACTGATGTTTTTGACCCAACGACTGCTTTGGTTGTTTTTTTGTTTTGTACAAAAGTCTGCTGCGGACTGGTTCTGATGAATTTCCTGTGGAAGCTTTTTTCAACTGTGAAAAGGTTGTTGACTCTGTTTGACCCACGTGATTTGTTAAGTCTTGTTCGAGCCGTGACCTGAGTTGATCTTTGCTCCCAAGCTCTTTCTTTCGTACTGGGAATGTAGTGTTGTCTTTTCATCGTTAAACATAGTCTTATTCATCTTCCATTAACTTCATGGCTTTAGAATGGTCTGCGCGAAGCTCAGGGTCTGCGTCTCATTCTGTAGCTTTGTTTACAATTTCAAGTTGCTGTTCAAGGACCAAGGCTCTCTATGTCGCTCTTGCAGAGCATTAGTCTTCGTTTGCAGCCCTTCTGTGTCAGTTGCGAGTGCGACGGAGACGTAGTCTGCTATCACACTATCGCAGACACACGTGTAGTAACCCTGTCACAAAATAAGTATTTTTTTTCTTTTTTCCACTAAACAGTAGCCTGGAAAAGTATGATTGTCCAGTGGTGAAAAATCACTGAAAATAAACCATAAGCCAACACAAGATATCAATTTCAAGGTTGATCCGTTGCAGCAGTTCAGCTTGTTGTGTCCCTATGCGACCTGACGCCTTTTGCCCCTGTTTTGCGTGAACGTTCGCGAGTTTGGCAGTTTATGTTATAGCATGAGTCCCCAAACTTTTTGTTTGAGGGCCACATGCAGTGGCGGAGGAACCGTTGTCAAAGTGGGGGGGTCACAAGCGCACGTCAAAAAAACTGTGGAAAATTGTTTTCAACTAAGCGATTTACTTTAACAATGGACCCAATACCAATTNTGTTGCTTAACATTCGAAATGCAAAAGTGGGTGGCCAGCCCACCCCCATAAAAAGTAGTGGGCCTAGGCCCACGCGGCTGCCCTAGTTCCGCCATCCGTGGCCACATAAGCTATTACACAACAGTTCCGGGCCTGGACATCTTACGTAATGTGATTTTTGTTGGAATATGTTGCAAATCAACAAATTCTTCGTAAATGTATTATTTTTGCATCATTGGCAAAACGTCTTTGCGGCCGGATGAAATAGCTTCGCGGACTGTAGTTTGGAGTCCATGTGTTATGGTCTGAGTCGTTCATGTTCTTCACCATCTCGGTATGAAGTCATGGCTTTCCGCAGATTGTCGTTGAAAAAATATTTTCTTAAGTGAAACTGTTGAGATGCCTATGCTATTTGCAAAAACACTACGAAAGAAAAAACAAAATATATGACGTAATCAGTGACGTAGTAATCCAGCCACCACTCAAGTATTGCATGCGATGATTTGCTGCTTCAACACCCATTTTGCATCGAAGCCTGAATATGGAACTACAGTTCATGAGCATCATTTCCCAACGGCTCTCTGAAAAATGATTTTCTACTGCATGGCCCAGTGTTTTTCAACCTTTTCATGCAGCGACCCATTTTGAAACCCATTATAACCTAACGACCCCCTTCCAAAAATTTCCAGTTAGGCATATGTACGATATCACTACTATGTTGAACAAAGCTTCATTCATTAAATTCATGCACATGCCAGCATCAGTGAGAGACCCGTGCCGTATACAAATCACTCCACAGCACAACTCCTTTTTCAAGTCAGCTACGGCAATCAGATATCTAATTTACAAACAGTACATTCTTACGTCACAAATTTGTTCGTGCGTTGCCAAACGCAACAGTACTGTAAAGGTCATAATCACTCCCAAAATTTATAACGGTCATAATTACACTCAAAGCAATTTTGAATCTTTTATGCCAGGTGATCGTATTATTTTGGCTGCGACAAAAAGTGGTTCTATATACGAAATGTAAATTATAGAAGTAATTATGATGCCGTGAAGTAAGAGATTCATCCCAAAGCTTTTCGTCTGACACTCTTCAAGCGACATCGTCAGAATGAAGTGGAGGTACAACCGAACTGGTTTATAAACAGGAAAGCAGAGTTCTCATTGGTTGAAACAGTAGCCAACGATGTCGGCTACTGTTTCAGTAGCCAACATCTGACGATGTCGCTTGAAGAGTGTCAGACGAAAAGCTTTGGGATGAATCTCTTACTTCACGCCATCTTCAAGTTCTGTACCACCAAATGCTTATTCAAGTAATTATGAATATTTTTATTATAAGCTCTCGCGGCCCCTAGAAAAGAGGCAGACGACCCCCAGGTTGAAAAGCACTGCCATAGGACGTCGCGATCCTCAGAAACACTTCTGTGTGCACGGGGTCAGCACCAAGTACGTCCTAGTCTGTCTTTCGCGCGGCGTATTTACAGCTACGTGTTGCGCGTAGCTTTGCACGCGGTACCGTAGCTGGGCTCGAGCTATATGTCACTTTATTATTGCAGAGGCGTCATGGGATCACGGCTCAAAGTTGACTTTGACCAAGTCACAACCAAGCGCCCTGGAGGTATCAGTCGTTACGCGTGGGCGCTCAAGCGTACGAAGAGCGAGCTTTCGAACGTCGACGTCTGGAGAGCTGTTGGTGCAGAGTTCCTCGCAACCTTCTTCTTTATGTTTATTGTTTGCCTGACTTTGATGATACCACAGACTGTGCAAGGTAAGCCGACACTTCCGCCAATAGATTTNATGAAACATGAACGTTTTTCATTGTTACTCATGCGTAGCTCGTTTGCTCAGGTGATAGTCTGATTCAAGAAGCAGATGCCGAAGCTGCAGTGCAGTCCCAGTCTCAGCTCCAGGTCATTTACTTTTTGTTGTGCTGCTGTTTTGCTGACATCGTGATTTAAGAGAAGGAATAAAGTTTTAGACAATGCCAAGTCTTTTTTTGAAGTTACTTGATGTCTGCAGATGCATCCAGAGACGGTTTTTACCGCAAAACAACAGTCAAATAACAATGTTTGTGGTTGTACGATAAAGTTATACCGTTGCTGTGCTTTTAATTTCAACATTCAATCATATAATTTTTTCCAAGTGCTCTTCTTACAATGATCTATGTGAATTGAACATTGTTTCAGGCATTTCAGTTACTTTGTTCGATTTGATACAAAGTAGTCTTGTCTGATTGATTGTTTCTTGGTGACACTGAAATTAACGGCTGTAAAACTATATTTTTTCTTGGCCTACTCGCCGGTAGCAGCCTGGATTCCTATTCAACATGTATTGCAGACCATCGTGGGGATTTCCCTTGCCTATGCAACGTTGATTCAATGCTTCGAGCATATGAGTGGGGCATACATGAACCCCGCCATCACAGTTGCCATGGCGACTGCTCGTCATTTGTCAGTCGTGAAAGCGATCATGTACATCGTTGCGCAAATGACTGGTTCTTTTTGCGCAGTTGCACTTTGCTTCGGGTGAGTTATGACAATGCTTTTGTGGAAAGTGTGACGTGAATAGAACATCATTATCCTGTTTTCTGTCCAAACTCGATGACTTTACGCGACAGTGCAGACCAACCCTTTGTCCATTATAAATCTGGGATTAATATGACGATGTGGTGAACGTCTGCATCAGATGATTTTATGCCTGTAGTTTGTTCGCCAGTAACTAGTTTTTGTTGTTTTCAGTTGGGATCCAAACAAAACAGTCAAGTTTCGAAACTGTAGACAACAAAGAATGAACGTGACATCATTTAAAAAGAAATTGTTTGGTTAAAAAGTTTAGGTTAAAATGATGTGCTGCAGGCTCAAATATTGGAAATTCTGCCCATAGACCCTGATTCGCACCAATTCATCCTAAAACTTTACAATCTCTGAAACCTTTTGCGATTCCGTTTCTTGGATGGCATGCCGCTGGTGTTGTAGAGGTGTCTTTTGTGCCGTAAATAATTTTTTTTACTGTGGGACTGAAAATGTGCGTCAATGCGTGTTGAGAATGAGCAAACATAAGATTATGTTGGTCGATCTAAGGTGGATACTATTTCGAATGCTTATAAATGATCTTCGAAAGTTTAACCTGTTGCGGAAAATTTAATAAATGCTACAGAAATGCATAGTTATGCAATTTTCGCCAACAAGCTTTACAGAATTAAAGTGCTTCTGTGAATCTTGGCTGATATTAACGTTAGGTGTTGTAACTGTCAAACCCAATTTACAATTCGTTCCTTTCGAAACATTTACCCGAAGTCAGACCTTTCCTCCAACGCTCAAAAGTTAACGTGCCTGTCACGATCAATGTTCTGTGTGCCGTGGCAGGAAGGCCTCAACGATCGTCATAAGCTCATCAACGTTTTTAAGAGCATTTTACGCTCCAGCGACGCATGACGCATGAGCAGCGATGCGTAACAATGCCAGCGGGGCTCGATGGAACATAAGTTCTGTCCAGTCTGTGATGTCGTCGGTTAGAGAGTGTTGAGGACAAATGATGGGCGGGTTGATAGCTGGATATAGTCCAGAGGTGTTATATGACAGTTCGCAACGGTAGAATGGCGTTGAGACTGAAAATTCCCGCTATTTATCTTTCACTACCACCTTCCTTCAGCATTAATAAAAACATGTTGTGGACGAAACATTATTGCGTATTACCCTTGCAGCAACCATTGCGCATGTGTGTCCACTCCCAATGTATTGTTGGTGTGTTAGAACTACTTTGCCTTCGCCGTCTTACATCAATGTATCAGTTTTCTGTGAATGCTTCTTTGAATGTTGAAATGTTAATGAAAAATAACTTTTAGTGATCAACTGTTCCTTTTTTAATGTGACCTTTAGTAGCGAAACGCTGTCTGAGAAGTTTATTGCTTATGAAATGTTTATCTGAGTTCTTATGGAATAACACTCCGGTTGTACAACTGTGTTTTTACTCAGAAGCGTAATGTGTCCAAAGCTCCGTTACAGTCTCTTGTACAGTGATTCTTAACCTGGTTTAATTTACTCCGGTAAATTTCATCTTCCAAGGGTTAAATTTACTTAACCATAACTTACAGCCAATGTGAACTTTTATAAATCATTCTAAACTGTATGAGTTCGTTAATGTCCTATTTTCAATAAATTAGCACCATTCAGTGCATTGGGGTAAATCTGGACATATTGTTTGATAAAAGGGTAAGATATGTAAAAAAGTTAAGAACCACTGCTCTTGTAGATGGCGCTTCTGCTTCATCAATTGCTCTGCAGTACACCCAGCACTGTCATGACATCAAAAGCGACAATAGAGGGACCTCACTACACACTCATGCAGTTTGTTAGTGCTAAGTTACTGGCCATGCTTCGTCTACCCTGTTTTAGTTTTCGAAGAACCATGTTTTATTGGACTTATCCCTGATTGAGCTGGTTATCTCGTTTCAACTGATGAGTTTTCGGATGACAATCATTGCCCAACTTTCATGTTACAGCCCCAGCCAGTGGCCACCTCGTGCCTCTCGTTCCATTTATTCGGTTTTGAAATACTTTCTCGATTACGTGACGTCAATGAGTGTTGATGACGAAATGGTGGCAAACCAGCATCATTAAGAAACAAGGCAAACGTCGTTGCAGCATTAACTGCCGCGACAACCACGCACTGACCCCGTGTGGTCTTGGCGATGGTAACACAATAGTGACAGCAGTAGTTTTGTCAAATGAATTAAAAATAATACTTTTTGGATGCAAAATTTCATAATTTTTTAAGATCGCGACAAGTTTTGAAATAAAAAACTCCAAGCATCGCAGATCTCTCTTTCATTAGTTTTTATTTTTGCAAATTTTACCTTTCCGACTTCTCGCAAGTGACCGGATCGACCCAGGTATTTTTCAAAACAGACTCCATCTTCGTTTGCGTCCGAAACAGATTTTTATTTATTTACGTCAGAAATGGTTTGCCTACGCCATAGTAATAACAGTAATATTCAGAGGTAAGCAAAGCTTGAAAGCAGCTCCTTGTTCAGAAAATGAGGAGTTTCTTTTGTGTTCTGGTCGAACCCCATTTAATGCGCTTCAATCGGTGTTGCTTATCGTCACGGTTGATCACTCACCCGTTGCACGCTTGTTAATCACTTCAACAAGGGTTGCTACCTGGCCTGGTTTGGATGAATTGTTGCGATGGTGCTGGATGTTGGTGCGAGTTCAGCCACCAAGAAAACTTTGCTTTTGTGGTAATCGCGGTCTAAGTTGAATCACGCCTTGGTCGAGTTTAAAAGATCTCTGAATTGATTTTCTGTGAAGTTTCAGCAAATTACCAGTTCTTCGTCTTTTAATGCGGCCATTTTATCAAAATACAAGCTTGTTTGAAATATTTCTTGCCTTTCCGCCTTTATTGCCATCAAACCTTGCTTGAAGGCTCAAGTATTGTAGTTTCATACTGAACACAACTTGAGAGTGACCAAGCTACTTCAATTGCAGAATGATTCCCGAAGTTTCTCAACAAAGGAAAACCATCTCACAGCTGCATAGAGACCTGCAACCTCTTCAAGGTTTTGGAATTGAGGTTTTGCAAATGGTGATACTCACAGTCACGTGGTTAGCAACGTATGCAACCAGCAGAGAACATCTGGGATCATCATCTCTGCCTGTGGGCGTGGCTTACTTGGCGATCTCCTTGTGGGCGGTGAGCCGTTTATTGTTTTCGAACTTTAGGTTTGCGGGCGCTGGACTATGTCGTCAGACCTTATAAGATGAAACAGGTTGAGCTGAGCTTCAGTTTTCAGTTAAAAAGCAAGCAGGGAAGTTCGGACATTCCGGTTAGATGAGTTGATGCGTGGCAGCCATGGACGGCACGTTTGCGTTGCCCTTTAACCCTGTGAACTGTTATGTACAGGAATAGGGCGAGTTCTGTTAACAGATCGTGAGCAAATAGTGGGCTACGTGCTGTTACTCAACCTAATAAAGAAGAAAATCGGAGCAAACAATCTTGTGCGTCTGAAGGCGTCGATCAGTTCCACGAGTTTAGTTTTAGTTATTTGTTGCCTGGTGTTCGGGATTTCCACAATTGTAAGAGAATCCGGTGGAAATCGATGATGATATGTTCACTACTGAGCAAAACAATCTTTATCAATGCTGGGAAGTTCAGTCCAACCAAGTTGAAAGAAACCCGTGTTGTAGTTGAGGATATTTTTTGCAACAAACAATTGGCCATTCGTTGCGCAGAAGCCTTTTGTATTCAAAACCTTAATATTTTTTGCCAATTTAAAGAATGTTTGCAAAATAAAGATTGTTGAACAAACTCACCCTGCTTGGAACATCACGAAATGGCTGGAATTAGAAAAGAATGCACATGTAGAGGGTTTAAATTTTTATTCTCTTGATGATTGCTGCCAAGCCAGATTTTTTGCAATATACAGTACTTTTGCACTGGACTTCACGGCTTCACGGCAAAAATGTTACACTCCTTGCTGCAAAGCAGTTTTCAGCAGATTCGATTCTAAACCTCCACCCCTTGTTTTCATTTGTTTTGAAGCGGCTTGTCGTGAAGCCTCAAATATAATTGGACTTTTAATCACTATGTATGAAATAGTTCTTGCAATCGAATTCNCTTGTGTTGTCCAGACACGCTTGACGGGTTCCGCAATGAACCCCGCCAGATCCTTGCCACCAGCTGTGCTACTAGGCCAGTGGAACAATTTATGGGTAAGATTTCATAAATTTGTTTGAGAATTGTTTTGATTTGATTTCTCGCCATTGTTTGCTTCACCAGTGAATAGCTTCCCTCCCACTTCTTGCCGCGTTTCAAACAAATGTTTTGTTTTGAAACCAAGACTCGCGTCACGTTTTCAGCGCCCAGGAAGTGCGTGCCTGTCCTGTTTATTGTCTCCGAACGAAGTTTAGATTTTCTTGCTACCCCGGCGGCCAGTGTGTAATTGTTCGCATAATATCAACTGATTGAACATTTAAAAGCTTTAGGTTTGCTGTAANAGCTTTCGAGGAATCAGCTGACTAGGCTCTGCTTTCATCTTTTTGCGATGGTTCAATCTGTGTTCAAGTAATTACTCTCAGGAAAGGTGACCCAATCGAATCATTCAACAATTTGTTTTTAAATTTCCTGATAGATTCGACTGGGTCACTGTTGTGGAGATTAATTGCTTATGAATCTTTGTTGTGAAATAATTCGCAGATTGCACTGATCTTGAAGCGCATTTTTATAGTTATTGTCGACATTGGAAATCCACGACTTCGTTTCACGTTTAGTGAAAAGCATCTCCAATTTGTTTGCACATCAGTAACGTATCTGGCCGTCACTTCGGTGCAGGTTTATGTCGTCGCTCCATTTGTGGGAAGCGTCGCCGGAGCTTTACTTTATATCTACGTATTGATTGCAACTCCCAAGAGACGAGGCCACAACTTGGCGAGCTCTGGAAGAAGCGGCGAAGGTTTGTGGATTTGAACACCATTGTGTTTGGAGAGTTTCACTTTGTTCTGGCGCGGGAATGTATTTGAAGTGCGAGCGCCGAAATCTTTCGAAGCGTGGTTGAACTCAGCCAGCCCCCCCCTGATGACTCCTTACTTCACTCTAGCGGTCATTTACAAGCAGAACCAGCGACTTGTTCACGACCAGTAGTTAAACAACTGGCTCCACTTGGGAAACAATGGTACATTGTTTGATGCATTGTTTCCCGCTTTGGTGGAGTTCTTGTGAGAGAGTTTACATTAAACCGCACGCTGTTCGAATTTGTTAAAAGATGTTTTTGTTGTGAGATAGTGGATAGCTAAAAAGAACAATACTTAAAAAGTCATCTTAATCCTTAAGGAGCAAACTGATCACACCAAGGCTTCTCCTTCGCAGTGCTACAAAAAATGAAAACCAGTTCGTTTCAGAAACACGTTGGTGGAAGAACATTCATCAGAATATTAATCACTTGTTTTCGGCATTTACTGGTTGCAAGAGAATAAAAAATTGTGCTGGAACAGAAATTACAATCTTCACTTGCATCCTTTGGAGAACCCACTATAATAAATTTACCTTTGCCCTGTGCATTTTATCGAACTTGGCTCCCTCAACCCCTGCCGACGTCATACAGATGACGTAACTTGCTCTTTCCTTCTTGAATCGCGTGGACCAATGCTCTTGTTGTTTACACGACTGGTAAATATCTTAACGCAATGCACAATGTGATCAACAGCGTTTAGAATTATCTGCTGCTAGACCTCCTTGGTGTTCATGGAGACGTTTAAGTCACTGCTTCAACTTGGAGACGTTTAAGTCACTGCTTCAAAGACTTTGTGTTATCCTCGATACGCACTTTTAAACTATTGATGCTTAAGTACCGTTGTTTCGCTGACAATCCGTTACTGGTCAAATTTATAAGCCGTCACTTTTTAATCCTTTTGATGTAGATCTTCTGGGATGACGTAATGCTGTGGAAAGATGTTCAATGATTATTTTTTATTAAAGGGGAGTCGGTGCAAAGTGACCCTGACAACGACGAACTCGTTCCGCTCCGTCGAACAGAGTCGAGGCTTCTGGATGCGTCAGTGCGTCATCATGACGTCAGAAGTGCCGTGACGTCA
>JGI24022J15233_10000499_pt1 | contig 25417 bp, 16 predicted proteins | sample Ectturendosymbi2_FD_15233 | JGI IMG/M metagenome (IMG submission 15233)
AATATGTGTTTGAATAAGATCGGCTGTCTTTTTTCTAACTTTAACTTTTCAGCCCTTTTTTCAAAGATTTTCAGTCTTTTTCAAGACGTAAATAATGAAATGAAATTGTTTAAATTATTGTTTCTTGTTTGAAGATTTGCACCAACAAAACGACCACGTGTTTCTAATTTGACTTTCTCATTGTTTTCACTTTTGTGCTGTTTATTGCTGCATTATTATTGGCCATGTCCGATGTCGGTATTTTCATTTCTTTATAGGAACACTGCAGTGGAAATAATTAAATGTTAAGTTGATTGATGTAAAATACTTTATGAATGGTGCCATTTTCAGTTCTTGAGGAAAGCCTTACGATTGTTGGTATGAGATTTTCCAGGCTTCATCATGATCTAATTTAACAAACTCGCAAATGATGTTCAGGTTTTTTGGAAACAAAGTAAATAACTGAATCATTTCACGCAAAACTCCGAATTTCGATGCAAAAGTTTCAATCTAGTGAATTTTTTTTAGATCTAGTGAATTTTTGTTGTGAATCTAGTGATTTTTGCAGAGAAGCCTGTGGCAGCATTGCTATTGCCGCTGCTGCCAGTTGTCTATCATAAATTTTATGGTAAAAGTTTCAGAAAAGAGTATCTCAAATTTTCCTGTTGGTCACCAAATTAGCTAAACTTTGAACAACCTGCTTACTACCGGAAGCCTCCATTGTACTTTCTCAACAACACGATATTTATTAAACTACACAAGGGCTTTATTTTTGGTCATAATATCCAGTCTATTCAAACACAAACAACATGTCATTGTCCAGAATTTTACCAAATAAAATATGGACGCTATTTTCAGTTACTTCAAAGTAAGTCATGCAAACAAACCTAGTTTCTTTTGCGTACCGACAAAAATTAACGCGGGCCTGGGTTGGGAAACACTGATTTATACAATGCATTTCAACCTACGCGTCATTCGATTTTCCCTGCCTGCGCATAAACACTTTCTGCAACAAGGCGTTACAGAACTAGACGAAACAAAATAAAATAAAACACACGACGAAATGCGCAAGATTCCCGTTACAAATTAGCAATACACACGACGTCACGAGCGGCTTCACCGTCTGTTTACAGTTCTTGCTGAATGCATAGTCCGACGTGCTGCGAGATGAATTTTCGCGAACAAGCGTGCGAACAAGCGTGCACAAATTTTTAGCTGAAACTGCGAAAAACCGTGTGTTAAAAGCGTAGGCTACTGTTCAACATACAGTCGGTTTACCCATTCTTTTGCATGCCTGTCGAGCATAACTTGAACCGTTTCCGTTCGGTAACATGCTCGCCAGACTTCTTTGGCATGCAAAAGCAGCAATGATGTGATGCATATCGACAACGCTACACTAATCCTCAAACTGTGTGAACGAATCGAGCTATCACCCATGGAAAAATTCTCTGCGCATGCAGGTAAAATAGGCAGAGGTAATTTTGCTGTTACTTGCAAGGGAATTTGTCCGACTTTGCGAAAGATTATCTGACACTCTAACCGTTTGTCCTCTGTTTGGCCGGACGCTTATTCGTCCTTTTTCAAATCTTCCCATGTATCATTATTTATAGGACAAGTCACATCCGTTCATTTTTGCATCGAACCTAAAGCAATTAAACTTTGTATGAGTAATGTTATTTAGGACCAGGGGAAACACCGACACTGTGAAAGCGTTTATATGTAGCGCTTACCAAAGATGATCACAGAGCAGGAGTGCCGGAGTTTGAATTTTATGCCGGAGCAGGAACAAGAGTCAATGTTTTAGTTTTGAGCCGAAGCAGGAGCACGATCCGGAGCCAACAGGCCTGTCCTGCAGCCAACCAAAATTTGTAAAGGAGCTACTGAAATTTATGTAAAGATGCTTGTCTTCGTCATACAGAATGGAATTGATTGAGACGTATTTTCTGACCGGCGTCGTCACATATCAATGTAGTGTGACACAAGGTGGGAGTACAGAGCATTTCACCACTAAGGATGGCTTTCGAAGTAAGTACCCATGCAAAAAAGCAAAATACAGTGTTAGTTACAATGCAGTTCTGTAATCTAGGATTCAATGCAGCAACCATGGCAACGCTTGGCTAAGGATGTGGGCAAAAGCACAAGACACATTAAAAAAAACAATGGTCAACAAAATCAACTATAAGGATGTAACAGTGTGCCAAAATGACCTATAGTGACAGGCATAAGCGTACGGCATGGGGATGCAGGGGATGCGGTCGCATCCCCAACGATGGAAAATTGGCTATTTTTCGGGCAAAAATTTTGAACATTTGGGCAAATTATACAGCTACATTCACATTTAAGTGAGGTATTGCCTGTGTTGCCATCAACAGCAAAAGCTTTGCTGAGACTATTTTGCCATTCTTTTTTGCTTCTGACGGCAAAATAGACACTGTCCGACGGCAAAATAGTCACTTCCTGAACCAGAATCATTTGGGAATTCCAATAGCCTTCATCAAGTTTGGGCCAATTAAAAAACATTATTCAGGTTTTGGGTAAAATTAGAAACATTTGGGTATGGTCCAACAGCTTCAAGTAAATCTGGGCAAATGAGGAAAGCTTTATTCAAATTTGGGTGAAATTATAAGCATTTACATAAATTGGAAACATTTGGGTAAAGTCCTTCAGCCAAATCAAATTTGGCAAAATTTTCATTCAATTTGGGTGATAACCTATACAAGAGCTTCAATGAAATTTGGATGCAATTAGAAACATTTGGGTAAATTCCAACAGCCTCGATACAATTTGGGTAATCAAAACAGCTTCATTTAAACATGGGTACAAGTGGAACCATTTGAGTAAATTAGAAGAGGTTCATTCAGATTTGCATACAATAAACATTTGGGTAAATTCCAACAGTCCAAATAAAATTTGTTTTTGGGCTAATGGAAATAACCTCATTCAAATTTTGGGTAGATACTTAGAAATATTTTGAAATTAGGAGCATGTGGTGGTAACCCATTCGAACTAACCCTGACTTTTGTAAACATCAAATTGTTGATGCTGACATGTGTTTTTCAGCTGTAATGACAAAAAAAGAGCTGTAAATGATGTGAGTTGACACTGTGAAGTTTTCATGTTTCAAGTGTGTTTCATGCTGTGAACTTTTCAAGACTCCATTTGTTGCTGTTACGCTTTTAGAGGCAGCATTAGACTTATGAATTGCTTTTTTTTATAATAATGTAGGTTTAATTCAATACTGTGACGTTATCATTGTTGGAAGTAGTATGTGCAGCTACAAACGTTTTGTAGGAATAATGTGGTGTAGCTGTGATATGATACTGTAAAGTGTAAAGTTTTCATGTTTCAAAATTGCTTGCTGTTTGGAGATTTACAAGTGTGAAGCTGGTGCGGTGAAGTATTCATGAATACAAACCAAGTAATTGCAACTGCAACATATTGTGTGGTAGTAGTGTACCTGTAATTTCATACTGTTTAGGTTGTCATATTTTCCATTTGTTTCATGCAATGAATTTTAGATGTTGCATCTTGCCAAATTTAAATGTTTCAATTTGATGCTTTGAAGTGAAGTTTTTATGAATAGTGGCAACTATACTATCTATTGCACTCCATAATTCATTAATGCAGTCCAGTGAAACACTGCTATTTTTATAAAATATTCTTGTTGAGGTTATAAGTCATTTGTCATTGGAAATCTAATTTTGCACACATAGCTTGGTAGTTGATCATATAGGCTGTAGTATAATGTCTGAATCAGTTCCATATTGCTGTTTCTTCTTAGCATGCTGTGTTCAGTACACATTCAACTGTCTAAACTGGAGTGTTTTTTGGTTCTCATAACGTAACTTTGGAAGTTGTAAAGTCATGATTAGAAGCTGTAGGCCTAATGAAGCATACTGATTGCTAGTTGAGGGCATAAGGCTTTGATCCTCATAGTGACACACTCTTTTCAGGATTGCGTTTATTTACTTCGTTATTTATATTATTTGATAATGATTAGGTGTGTAAACAATAGTAATTTCAAACTCAGGACTGAGAAATCTCTTAGTTTGCAGTTCATAAACGAGATGGAGATACCCACATCAACGAACTTGCATGGCAGTACGGTGCTGCCCTGAATTTAATTTGTAGGCTACATGAAGAATTGCAGGAGCGCGGCTCAACGCATAAATTGATTTGTTACTGATATTTGACAATTGGTGATTAGACATGCAGACACCTTGATTTGCTTACAATGGTACGTTTTAGTCCCAGCATTAAGGCTTTCTGTTTATACGTTATTAGGGAACAACAAGATCAAATTTGGGCAAAAATTTTTTGCATCCCCAAAAATATGGACTCCCGTACACTTATGTTGCATATTGTTTGTCAAAGTGGATGCTTGGGGGTGTTTCAACGATCATAAGCATGCACTCATATACTTGCACAACATTTTCAGCTACGTCTATTGGTTTTATTTGATATTTCTCCATAAAGTAACAAGGGGACTGAGGTGTGATTGTAGTCAATGACTCGACTTAGTAGCCCTTTCCACTGGCTAAATATGACTCGAGTCTTTTCCTTTCTTTAATCTCCAAGTGATTCGATTTGGACCATTAGTGTTTCGGATAAAATCATTCGACTTGAACTACTCTAATCACAGTTTTCTATGTAACTCATCAGTGAAACTGAAAAGAAATGCATGAGTATTTTGCCTAAAACATGTTAGCCCCACGACTTTGAGTAATCAATATGCGCGTTCCGTGAGAGTTAATGACTGGAGTCTTTTGGAGCAGTGATTAAATTTGTCTTGATCATGGCGCCTGGTGACTCATTGTCCAATAAAATTTCAGAGATATATTACTCGAAGTGAACTTAGATCTCATTAGTAGAGGCAGTGGACGGGGAGGCAGTTGTGTCGGAAAACTTTCAAAATGCCTGACTTTGGTTGGGTTGAACTGAAGGTTGTATGGACTGCAGCAGGCATCTCGAATACCCCTACAGTCACTTCATCTTGCGCGCCATTATTAAACATTTAAATTAAATTCATATTTATGCAAAGATTTTCTGATATTTGGGCGTATTTGGCAGTAGGTATAACTAAAGTTTAGAGATTTGAATTAGTTTATGTAGAGATTTCAACAATAATTGCGGGTGAACAGAGGCAAGTTAAACCCTCCTGTTTTACTGTACCGGTAAAGACCTCGACATTGGCCTTAGGGACCTCCTGCCGGTTTGGGTCTCGACAGCAACTGCCCGAAATGACTTGGTTCTGAAAACTTCGGTCAGTAGGCCTCTACTCAAAGATTTGATGTACCTGACGTGAGTGACATGCCACATCCATATAGTTTCTTCTGATCTTTGACAGGTGGTGGAGAGGTGAAAATAAACCGTGATTAGCAAGTTTCGCTGCAAGCGTTATTTGCTACAATTGACAACTTAGAATTGTATTAGAATGCAACAATAAACGGCATTCATTCCTCTTCTGGCAACAAACCGCATTCATTTTCTGTAACAAAAATGCCAATATCTCCAAACTGTTGTAATGCTTTTTAATGTTAAGACCAAGCCTTCAATGAAGACAATCAAACCCTTTACTTAGCAAACGCTTTAATTTCATAAAAACGCACCAAACTATTTGTTGGAAAGTTTCTATTACGTTTAATGTGATTTTAAACGCGCTCGCAACGATTTACTTGTGCGCATGTTACAAAAATATTGCAGTGTGCAGCATGTATGGCAAAGCTCAATCTTGCAATTTTGTACTGTGTGCCGCAGCCAATAACCATTAACCATGCTCCTGTCTGAAGAAAATCTGGCAACGTTTTAACATGCAATATTACTGATTGGTGTTCTTGCACGACCCTTCGTTGTTTTTTGCAAACGCTGATGTATAAAAAAACAGAACAAACATCTTTTTAATGAAAATACTTCTGTCGCTGATTTTCAGTGTAGATTCTGTGGAAACGCGATTCAAACACCGCTTGCTCCTCCAGGCAGGTCATGTAGCTTAACGATCTAAAGCAGGCAGGGAATTTATTTCGCGAATCAAAAAAACGTTATTAAATGTACCAGGACACGAAAAGGTGAAAGATATCGTCACTAGTGCCTAGTGGGGTGCCGCGCGGAGATTGGTGTATTAGCGACGTACATTTTTTATAACTATAAACCAAGGTAAGAATATTTTCCAAGGGTTCAGGTCTCACGTTAACACAAGTACTTTTCCCTCTGCGAAAAATGTTAATTAATTTTTCCAGAGAGCTGCTAGTTTATTTAGGCATTCTCTGTTGCTGTCAAATCTTCTGCTAGGTTTTCATCCTTCAGAACACGTCATGAAACTTGTCACTACGGCCCAGAACAAAACTGTTGGCATCTTCATGGCCGTAATCCCCATACTACATCTGTACGCTGTAAACCACGCTTAGGTCACAGTGTCCGAAACCAAAATAAGCGCACTTATAGTTTGTAGTTTATGTTCATGTGGTGTCACTGAATCTGAAAAGCATCTACTACTTAGCTTTACATTTCATTCTGCATTCCCCGTTGATCTCCTCAAAAGTAATTTTGTTGAGAGAAGTCCTGGGAGATTTACTGCCTAGTACAGGGGTTCCCAACCTGGGGTACATGTACCCCCAGGGGTACATTTCCCTATCCGAAGGGGTACATTTAAAGTTAACAGTAGAAGACAGAAATATATTTACATATTATTTAATTCCTAATATTTATACATATATCAGTTAATATTATTAGCAAAAGTCATGATATGCTTATTGCTAAATATGTATATATGAATAATCATAATAAATTATTGTGTTATAAGAAATTTTAAGGGTAAATCTTCATCAGTCGAAATTCTGGAGGGGTACATGCTTATCTGTTGAAATGCTGTAGGGGTACATGCTCATCTGTCAGAATGCTGGAGGGGTACATGGTAAGAGAAAGGTTGGGAACCCTGGCCTAGTATAATGTGCAATCATGCAAGACTTTTGCATCTTCTACTGTTTGGCCACCCTTCTCTTACACTCAAGCCAACTGCTGAAATTTATAATCCTGTCTCTAAGCACAGGCGTATCCAGGGGGGCCTAGGGGGTCATTCCCCCCAAATTTTCGGAACATATAGTCATTTTGTGCTTTAAGAGGCGTTATCCGAAACAAAATAATGTTATTTGCCTAAAATCAAGCATTTTGCCCCCTCCAAAATTTTTTGGCCCCTCCCAAATTTTTGGGCTGGCTGTGTTACTGTCTCTAGTATCTCGTATGTACTAACTGTTTTACGTAGCCATAAAACACTGCTCTACCACGATTTCTTCTGTAGCAATTCAGTTTTTCTTCAGTAATTATTTGTTGGTAGTCAGTTTGCTTCTTTATTGAAAAATTTTATCGAGTGTTCATCGTATGTTTGTAATCTATTGTTGACAGTTCGTTGTGTGTTTGCTCGCTCGACATTACGCGATGAAGGGCATATCCAGGCTCCGGCTTGCTGCCCATCGTCGTTAAATAAATAAATAAAAAATGTTGATGCGGCTGATTTTACCTGGTACATGTTGAAGTATTCCAGTTGTTGTAATAGACAACGTGCTATGATGTTCAAACGATTTAATAATTTTTGCGTAATAGCTTTATGCAATACAATGTACAATATCACCCTCTGTGATGGTTCAAAACATGGGCTACATCTTTTGAATCAAATCAAGAAACTGTGAACGGGGTAAAGCGGAAATAAATATGGGGTGACGGAGACCACAGGGCTTAATGATATCCGACGTGGTCCTTCGGAATACAGTATTTTTAAGAGTTGGTCTTTTGCAAAGTGAAATTCGCTTTGTCTCACACTAAAGGTTGGGTCAAATATCGTAACAAGTCGGTTAAAGCGATTCGAAAATTCAATTTTTTGTGTTAGTTGTTTTTGGTTGTTTTCAGTTTCTAAACCTCTAATTTGTTTAATTACATTTACTGCCAAAGTTGACTTTTCAAGACTAATGTTATGGTCCGTTACAATGAGCAAGCTCAACATGTCAACATATTTGGATATTTCTTTGTCGGAATTTCACATGGTCCGATCTAGACATTCACAGAGCATCTAACAGAGTTGGGAGAAGATCAGTAATTTTTACTGGAATATAAGAAACAAATGCCTTTTTAAAGAAATCTCTTTGAGCAAATTTATTTTCGAACGAAGTGCTGTATAGTTAAAATATTTTGAAACAACAATAAGATAAATTGGGCTTATTATTGCATCTGCTATGTAGGGTGTCTCACACTTCAGATCATGTATTCTTAGAAGAAGAAAAAGGTGTGACGTGAGAGGCTAAACGAGTTTTTTAACATCACGTCAGCAGTCAGTCTTTTTTAAAAGTAATTACCGGTTACAACCTCGAGCACATTTTTTCGTTGTCTTTCTAGGGCTTTCTTTAAATTGTGCAAAAGTTAAAAATGTGATGGCCCAATGACAATATTTTTTTGCTTTCCGCACATAATGGATTTTAAATTCTGGTAAAAAAACAATCTCTCAAAACAGTGGTCTGCTGCAGGGGCGGCACTCGCACCTCTCCCTCTCAGTCTACTTTTGTGAAGCAAAAAACTACGCCGTGTATTTTCTTTCCTACTGCAAAAACCTTCCAAGTAAGGAAGATCACAACTTTAAGGCTCTGCAGATGGCAAAATATTTACTTTTGAGACTTCAAAGAAATCGAAAAAGAAGCGTGTTTATGAGATTTCCTTCTCAGCAACAACTGTTTTCCTTGCTCACAAATCAAAAATAGATTTTGCGCCTAATTATTCCGCATAGCTTTGAGTGTGATGTTAGCTGCACAACAACGTGTAACATCTTGCCAGCTTCGGTACCGAAATGCAAACCTGGACAACCATTGTTTGCAGCCACATACAGTGTCGAAAACTAAAATCGTTGATCCTTTCATTAGGAAAAGACATGTCATGTAAGTCAACAAGGCTGGAAATGCACTTTTATAAAGAATGACAACAGAAGCGCTTCGGTGAGGTTACTTATTTCCATGATTGTTGCCACTGATAAAAACCAATGGTTGCAAAATTGGCAATGAACAGATTTTAAGCTGTACACCGTTAAGTATTTTGTACATAATAATTACTTTCCGCATCAATTTTTTCTATTTTAGAAACAATTTTATGTTTTTAATTAGAATTCAGACCTTGCAAGAGTTTGAAGCTAGAAATACGCACGCATCTTAAAAATAAGAGCGCTCTGTATTTTACGAAACAATTTTCAAAATAAGCGTAGAATGGTCGATATAAACATGGTAGATGGCAGCCCTGGGTATGCAGCCCGAAGCGCAGAAAACATTTTCACTACAGGTGTTTTCGGGAATTTAAATTTTTGTTCACTTGCGCTTTGGCGGAAAGTGATCTCAGCGCCGAAGTAGTCAAGTGGTTCGGGCTCAACTGGCAAACCAACGATGAGACCGGCCCATTGCTCCAGCTATGGCATTGTCTTGACATGCTCAATTAACAGCACGAGTACCCTTCCTTGCGGCACACGTGCTTCTGCGTGATGCGCAACATGCGTCCGATTGCCGCTTACCGCATATCCTTAAAACAACACTTCGGACAAGATTTGCGTTGATGAACAGTCAGGTAACCGGGAAAATTCGCTAATTGACGGGCAGTGCGAGAAGTTTCGTGCGCCAATTTCTCTTCCAAGCGTACACTGGCAGTCGCTCTCGCACGCTTTGAAGCTTTGGGTGGCATGAATCTTAGTACAGTGTGCAGGCTGCAAACGCCAGATGGGCGTGTGTGGGCCACGTTTCTCGCAGATGTTAATCCAAACTTGACGACGTAAACATTCGACTTTGATGACATCTTCTCCATATTTAGTGGTTAACCAAACGGTGCACAGAGCAATTTAGACGATGGCGAACTTTTTAGGTTCTACCATCTGAAAGCATTCCGCAGAGATCTGCACTGGCAGATACACAGAACGGTTGCCAACCATGCCCAGGTTTTTCTTTCTTACGAGTGTTTTTTTTTTCAAGAAACACGTCTGTTGTAAAGATTTTCTCTAACATACCTTTTTGCAAACGCAGTTGCTTGCCAGTCATTCCACTTATTCGCCTGTAGTGACAAGTCTTCCAAGACTGTTTAAAATATTATATGGATCGTGGTATTCGCAACTTGTTATTTCATCGATATGCTAAGATAACAAGTTGCGAAAACCACCATCCATCAAAGCTTCAGTCGTATACGACTGCAGGTCAAATCGTTACCTGGTTTGTGTAACGTCAGCCGGTTAAGGCTTCGTTTCAAGTTTTTTAAAGCAGAAAATCTGCTCTTGCTGTCTTGCCAATTATATAGTTTTTTTTGGCTTAAATAAATACGAACACTTTCTTGTTGACACAATTTATCTCAATTTTGTTTTGAAACACACACCACACCGACATTGAGAGATAAATGAAAATATTCTGCATACTTTCTCGTCTGTGCTAGGTGCAAAGGCGTCTGTTCCTGCATTTGAACTCAGTGATACTGACGTGATGTGTTGTCTGCGTCACATTCCAAATCCAAATGCGACACGACATAATTAAAAATCCTAACTTTATTTAGTGCCCAATTGTTTATAATCCATTGCGTCACCTTGTCTAATCGTCCGTGTGTGTTGTACTCACAAAACTAAATGCCTGCTGCATGAGGTACTTCGGATATTTTCATTATATTTCTATAACGACGTACGGTACTGACGCGCTATTGCAAATACAGCGGTGTAGAGTCAGCTGCACTAGTTGCATGGAGCACCATTTGCACAGAAATGACTTGGCGTCAGTGAGAATCGATCTTCCAACTGCAGCCGTTTCAAGAGCTTGCGTCTGAGGTACGAAAGCGATTGCGCATATACCTGCATGATTTTGCAGTTGTCACTGTATCAATCTCTTGTTTGGGTAACCTTACCACCCCATGGTTTGATGTCGAAAGTAAGGACTGTGCGTCAACCTTGAGTCTTGATTTTAGCGCCAACGACAACAGGAAAAGATCTTAAAATGCAAAGTTAGTGTTTAATTTCGTATTATCAAAACAAGTAATGCTTGACTGATTCTCAGAAGCTCAAAATAAACGTCAATATTTGACAAACGTAATGACTAAAATGAAATTTTATATATATTTTTTCATTCCTGCTGTTTATTACATAAAATTAGATGGAAAAAATGTGACATTATTGACATGCATCCCGACATATTAAATACAGGCTTTGATCTTAAAATTCGTTGCATTTGTTATCATTATCAAAGCTGTTTTTTCCTAAAACGTGGTTTTGGTTCGTGTAAAACGCATGCAGCCTAGCTTTGATCTTCCAAACAAATTTTTCTGACATATTTTTCAACCAGTAACAAACACAGTGGGCATCTATGCAAGTTTNCCAATCAAAAATAAGTTTTTTTTAAGGATAATGTTAGGTAACCGGCGTGGACCTGTAGGAACGATTTCTCTGATTCTAGGGACCCGATTTTCTCTGATTCTAGGAACCCAAGGATAATTTTCTCTGATTCTAGGGACCCGGTTTGAAATTCTAAAACGCCTTAAAATAACCTGCAAAAATATTGCTTAACTTTAACTTTTTTGTCTACATCTTACACAGTATAAAGCGGCATCTGCTTTCATTTCTATTTCGCCAAAATACCAACAAACTGTATCAGACACTGGTTGGCACAGACACACCTTATTATTGCTGTGCATAAACCGTGTTTTGTTTCATATTAAAAACATTTGCATTTTGTTCAATCTTCCTTTTATTTGACCAGTTTTACAAAGAACCCATTCAACAACCGCACCGCCATGTGACAGTGCGACACTCATGAAAGACATTGGCATTGATGTGCGTTGTACAGAAACGCGTTGCGAAGTTATTATTTGGGACACGGTTGAAAGAGCAACAGATCAATGTGGACGGTATATGGAATTTGCTTGACGTGATCCAAAGCTTACCTACGCCACAGACGCACTTACTGCTCCCTCCAAGTTACTGCGATGGCCATGCACAAACCGTGAGTGGTGGCCACCGGGTTTCGCAGAAACTGCACCCCCGAGAATCCTAAACGGCTCCGGAGACTCACTCACTGTTCCATTTTGATGCATGTTCTTCCGGAAAAATTATAAAACACCAGTTTATATCACTTTCGCTTTGCCTGAGCGAAAGCGGGCTTGCAGACTTATTCGAGCCACACTGATCAGCACTAACCGTTTCCGTATGAGTTGGCACGGATTTTCATAGTCTTTGAAACACAATTCAAGATAGGTGGGCATTTTCTGAGTGAGTACTTATACATACCAGGCAAACATTTGCCAGTTGTTAAGCTTTAATTAAAGTAGACTGAAGAGTTGCACTGGCACATTATCTTGATATTGGTGCCTTTGATTGCCAAAAATTTTTCATATTTTTAACCACACAACGGGCAGCTGGAAATCAGAAACATTCCTTCAAAAAACGCGTTTTTGATAACTAAGCGTACTGTTATTTTCTGGGGGTAAGCTTTCGCCCTGTCTAGCATTTTCATGTTTTTACTGTAATTGTTTGCGAGCAAGTCCTTTTCCATGTTCAACCTTAAACAGTGAAACAAATTTGAAGACACGGGAATAGCATTCCCAGCTAGATAATACAAGATTGCACCAAATTTATAAAAACTTTAAACCTGTAAAAGTCGGGAGTCGAGCAACTTGCACAGATTTGACCAAATCCCTCAGATCATACGGGTCTTGGAGACTTGGGAAAAAGATGGAAGCATCGCAGGCAGTGTCTTCACACGACGTTGAAATGCTACCAATACCGATTACACGCCGATGCGGGACAACATTTTCAAATGTTTGCTTTTTCTTGAATTTTATAGAGATATTTCTACTGAGCTTGGGAATTTGAACTAAGGCAGCATCAACGCCACCACAGTTTTTCCACAGTTTTTCACCATAGTTTTGTAACTTGTGAACCCGGAAAATTAACATTTTATATGTCCTTGGGGTTGGGAATAGACTGTGAATGGTCATCTTAGTCTTGGGAAAGTGTAGAATATGATTATTACTGAAAGAGGTTGCTCCAATGGTGTTAGAAAAATGGTACTCTATTTTATTGCTAACAATATTTAAGAAACGAATTTGGCACATGGCCGGAAATATGTTTTGTATACGGTAACGGTAGTAGCTGTGGTGTGACGATCTTCAAGCTTCAAGCAGGTATATTATTTTGTATATTTACTAAAATATTCAGTGACGAGAAAGGGAGTGCAGAACTTCATCGTGAAAAATGTTTCAAGTGACTGAAGCAAGGTATTTCAGGCATTAGCGTTAATGAAATTGCACGAGTGTTACAATCGTTTGTTTAAAAATATTTGACTTCACTTAATATCTGTTTTGTTTGGATTGATTTTTTCCCCGCCAATCGATAAGAAGCAAGCCAGAAAAGTAGCGAGAGTTTTAGTTTGATAACGAGCGAAGAATCAGAAAGGTAAGTCATGCGCTGGAAAACAAGTATTTGTCGACCGCGTCCGTAAAGGCAACTTAAATTAAGCAAAGGCTTACTCTTTCGTAAAAGCAGGAAACAATACTTGCTTGGATATATCATTGTAAGCACTTCCGATCCAAAGCAAACTGTTGATTGAATCAGGAGTTTACTGTCAAATTCGTGGTATGCGTGATTATTACGCTAGCAATTATCAGTGGAGTTGTGAAGGCGGTGAGCTCTTCCAGAGCCAGGCATGCAACATATTAAGAAAGCAAAGGCCTGGAGCGCTTCAGATTGATTGACCAGATGTGAACGTGTTTGTTTCGAAAAAAGGATGCACGTCGCATAGTAAATGATTTGCAAGCGTCAAATGTTCATCGCATACATATCAGAAAAAATAGTTTGCATAAAAGACGATGTACAGAGCAGAAAGAGATCACTAGCTAACAAAATAGATTATTCGTGCCAAGAGGACTGATTGCAAGTACTGCAAACACGGCAAAACGATGATTTTTTGCTAGGATTTTTCATAGCTTTTGGTCTTGACAAGAAGCCCGGCACTGGTTTGCCCCTTGTCTTCGCCAGCACAGCAGCTTTCTGTCCAAAGCACTTGGAGCATTTACCTGGTTATCGCTTATGCGCAAAGTTGTCTTAGATTTAAGGCAAAACATTTCCCCGCAGTAACTGATGCATCAAGGTGGCAAACGTTGGCGTGGGAAAGAAGACAACGACGATTAGTGACCACCCTATAAGAAAACACCATGCGCACGCGCAAGCAAAATGTTTGCGCAGAAATTCATATAATCTACTCAGTCGTTTAAAAAAACTTGGTGTTTGAGTGCTTCGCGGTTAGGTTGGGAGATATAGGAAAGAAGCGGACCATGTCGAACGAACTCTTATAGTAATTCGTTCCCTGCTGGTTGTTATTGTACGGCCGGCGATCCGACAAAAACACTGTTCGGCAGTCAAGCTGACTAATGCCGGTTGCCGTTGCTTCGCTCTTGTTCACCAGCGCTTGTCTGACAGGTCGATCATCGGCGAAAACAACGAAATTATGGCTGCGAGTTTTGAGCGATCCAATGACAACAAAAGTCTTGGTTGATTGAGGTTACGTCATGGCTCATTAAGCATCCCGATGATATTCTGGAGATAGCTATCGGTTTAACTTCAGTAAAGCAACTGCAGGGGTCAATCGCTGTCCTGCTTCAACACAATTGTAATTCTTTTCGACATATGTCTGTGCAAAGCCACTTTCCACTTCAAAAACGATTAGTACACCAAATAATTCCTTTTTTGGTCAATGATCGCCAGCACCAACGGATATATTTCAGTAATAAGTCTTATATCAGGGGTGCCACAGCGGGTACGAGGCAACACTGCAAACTGAATCTCTCCTAACAGACAAATTTCAGCAAAAAACGCAAGTGCTTTGGAATTGCAGTCAGGGTCAGGGCATTCGGCACCAGCGCGATACTAGTTTGGTAAAACATCTATGCTTCAGTGGAAGTTGTAGTGTGTGGTACTCCTCACATTTTCACGCCTCACATTTTCCCACACTCAGTGGTGGATACGAAATGAATATTTTAGAGAGACGGTGCAGTTGCGAAAGAAGGCGCCAGAATGTAAACTAAAATTTTCTGATACGCTTTTTACTTTGTCTCTGTTATAAATTATAATTGTAACTAAAAGTATGGTCAGCTCCAAACTAAACGTCACACACAACGGGTTTATACAAGATAGTTTAAATAATTGCAGCTACATTTTGTTGCAATCAAACTGTTGCAATTTCAACTCTTCCAAAATCTGGAAAAGATAGGTTTCTCACCTCTTTGGTTGCTTCACAATCCTGTCTGTTTTCATGGTTTGGTTCTGATAACACCATACAACAAGACAAATTTTTTTATCGCTGTGTTTCTTTACTGTAACGTTGCTAATTGCTCTCTCTTCGTAATTACTAAAAGGGCGTATAGCGCCACTTCAGAGTTTGAATTAATTTGTTTGCGTTTTAGCTGGCATTTTGGGTTTTCGAGTTCACGCAAAAGCTTAAAAAAATAGTCTAAACAAAACATTTTTCTCAACGGTAGTGCAAGTCAAACAGTCTCCGCTTGTGCGTTAATACTTCTCACTTATCTATTGCTGTGCTTTTGAGAAATGTGGGCAACTGCCATTCACTTCCTGCATGAGAAGAAAAACTGTAGTAAACAGTTGTTGGAAACAAACGTTTTGAATGCATCGACGTTTCTGAGAGTTTAGCGTGTTTTGATACGCTATACATTGTCCTGCCCTGCTGTGCTGGTTAGGTGGTGGTCAAAATAACTCACAAAAATGTACTAGAAGGAAGTTAAAAGTTCTGGCTAGTTAGCCCTAACTACGGAATTCTGAGTTTACGTCAGCTCAGGGTTCAGTAGGTTTCGAATTCGGCTTGCTTGCTTCAAGCCCGCAATCTTCACTGTATCATATGCACAAATATAGTACAAACACGTTGCATTTCAGATAAACTACCTGGTCTGATTGTAATAAAAAAACTATTCATGTTTTTTTTTTTACAGAGACACACCATCGCCAAGTTAACTTCAATTCCACCAATCCCACCGCATTCAATTGCATAACTTATAAGATTCCCGAACAGGTTCCGGATAACAAACTTGCGCAGGTTAACCTGACTCAACAAGATTTTCAAATACTGGCGTATGCTGTTCTGTTCTGAGCTACCATTTTTAAGGCCTTTATTGTGCTTTGGAATATTTTTTCATCCAGTCACGCGCAGTCCCTTTTTTGGTCATGTGTAACGATACCGGAAACACCGTCAATATTTGCAAGGCCCCCTACAGGTTTCTCATTTTTGGAGAAGGCGATGCAAAGCTACACTTCCTTTCGTCTTCACAAAATTTTGTAACTATGAACTTTCGAGAATTTCACAAATTTCACAACCTCAAAAATTTTTTGCTCTTTGATCACAACTAGCGCATTAATTTTCACTTCCATAGTCTCGCCATGACTTAGAGAAGAGAAAAACAGGGAACTTTAAGAGTTTATTTCCATCTACAAGACATCATCACCCGCTGGTTACTCGCAAGCGTTTCGTGGTCCTTTCTAAACGGACATGAACGACGGTGTATTGCAATTGTTGGTTGTTAAAATTCCGCCGTAAAAAGCAATAACGTTATTGGCCAGCGAAATAAACCTATTTTTTGTCCACGTTATGGTTTTGACCGTGAAAACTCTACATGGAAGATATGTTGCTGCTCTTCGAAGAAAGCAAGAGTCTGGAAAATCTACATTTTCATGGTTTGAGAAAACGTGCTTCCGCTTATCCTGTACATCCGCCATTGTCAATACTGATTCAAGTCAAGCTTTTGTACGTAGAAAAGTAAATGTTTCCACGGTACTGCTATGCTTGGCGCGAACCTCCAGGTATAGACGGAAAGTGAATATTGCTACGAAGCACCTTCACCTCCTGTCCTTTTATGTAATGGTTCTGGGCTATAACTCCGTGTTAATTTGGCATTGGGTGAATATCGAATTAACCAAATACCAAAGTTTGACGGAACAATTGTAGCGTACTTTTGTTATGTAATTTTTATGTATTTACCATTCATTTTAGACATAAAAATCTGATGGCTGAGAACGTGCAAGGTGAAAAATAGTTTAGATGCCACGGAACGGCAATATTTTTGACAACTACATGATCTGAAAATATTTTGAACGCTTTCAAATTTGGAAGCACGCCTGAAACGGCCACTGTGGAGTTTCAAAGTCTGTCGCAGACTAAACGTTAACTTAATGTTCTATAAATTCATTCAAATGATTCTGGCATTTTTCTGTTTAATGCTACACTCGCCTATCAAAAAAAAGCAAAACAAAACCCCATATAGGTGCGATATGCTTTGTTTATTGTTTCTGCGCAAGTTTCGTTCAGGGTCAATCCGATATAATGAACGTCTCCCCCAAGAAAATAACAGTGGCTACCCATGACATTGCTCTAGTGCAATAGTTCTTAACCTTTCCAACACCGGGACCCCTATACGTTTTTCAAAGCCTATTGATATAGCAAACACTGTGCAAGGATGTTCAAACGAGACTGTTTGAACAGAAAGTATTAAAATTGCTAGATCTTGTGTTTAAATGACAGTTGTGCACGATTGCGAAATGCGAAGTCACGTTTTGTTGTAACGCAGCACTTCAAAAGTTTAGCCTACTGATATCCAACGTCAGTTACTAATTGCGACAAAAACTTGTGCACTGCTTTTCGCCACTAAGCAGCGAAAATTGACTTTTCTTCCGGTATTTTGGGATTTGCTCTGAAAGAATAATACTAAAACCAAATACATTTGGCCAAATGAGCTTGTGACATTGTTCAAACAATGGTTTTGTCTCCTTACATTGACTGCTGCACATGCAAAGACACGGATTGACTGAATGCAGACTCTATTCTAAAAACATGCAATGAATTTTAAATGTGTTTGCATAAACACATGTCTACATACAACCCTTGAAATGTTATGACGAAAGTCCTACTTTCCAGAATTACATTTTCAAAAAACCTAACTTCGGTTATTTGTGCACAAAATTTATATCTTCTACATTCCGTCATTTCGGTGAGACACGTGATTCGGCAGCTGCACAATATCCTTTTTTCGCTCCCGAAAGTTCAGCCCATCTCTGTGATTTCACGATCACTTAAAGAAGCAGTTTTTCTAACTGTTTACAGCAGATCTCTGCGTTGGTCGGCGCTGCGTCGCTGCGCAAACGATGTTTATGGGTTTATTGTGGCGATTGTATTTCTTAGAGTATGGCAGGTACTCTTTTAGTCGACTGTCGCTCAGGAAAGCTGTAGCAAAAGAAGGCACGGAAGACATTAAGTTTAGTATCACCGACACCATCGCAATATCAGTTATGATAATATTACAAACGTGAACCAAGTCAGCTGTGGCGCATCCAGTTGGAACTGTAGTTTCGGGGGCTTACCTGGCAGAAAAAGGCTGAAAAGCTCTCACAAATTTTTTCTTCTTTACTGAGCACATATATGTTTCAAAATCAGCAGATTCGGTCCCGTCTTTCTTTTGCAGTGGGTGAACCTTTGAACCTCTGTGCAAAGCATGGAAAAGGCAAAATTTTTGTTGTATGGGTCGCGCGTCTTTCAAGAAGGAGGGTAAAGATAATTAATTAATTGCAATACCTGCTTTCAGGTTCCAGCACAAAAAATATTGCTAATGTGCTGTTTCTACGCAGTAGTGAAAAGCGAAAAATAGTAATATTTGACTTATTTTTGATAAACTTGCCGTATGTTTTTACGTAGAAATCATATCGCACTTGGGTTAAATTTTGCTCGTATTTTTGTTTAAAATCAACTTTCGCCTTTTGCAATTAGTAGCGTGCAACCGTGTGGCAACGTTTCGACATATTTTATGGGAACACTTTTGGTTTCCCCATAATCGTAGAAAGAACCATCAAGATCACTGAAGGAGTGTGACATTGAAAAGGTGGTGTCGCTCTGCACAATACGTGGGCTTTACAGCGACCTAGACCATGCAGAATTTCACCGTTGTCAGCCGCTCTTGAGCTTTTGTCTTTGGCACGCGATTTGCGCGGAACGTCGTGTGCTGGCAAACGAGCCCAAAACATATCGAAATTAAAGTGTTCACGGAGTCAATGCATTCAGTGAAACAGGAAGATGGGGCACGTAGCCTGAGCTTGAATCTTCGCTTTGGAAAAACTTACAATGATAATTTTGGATCGGTTATTGATTTACTGGACCACATTGCTTGCAGATCACCTTTCAAATTCAATGCAAGTCCGTGGAAATCCTGGACAGTGAAAATTTATGTGGCTGTTTCGTGTATTATGACGACCCTTTGCAGTAATTGCGCCCCGTATTTAAATAGGTGACCTTTTTCCTCTTCAGTTTCCTTTTTAGTATTAACTACAAAGAAAATAGCTATCGTGGCAGTGTGGTCATCTAGTGAATCATACTGGGTCGTACGATTTTGGAAATAAAAGTGAGACATGGAAAAAAGGTTAGGAAACACCGCTATAGATTTTGTTAAATACAGTGGTGACCCAAAATTACAACTTCTCACATACATTAAATATTTTCATCATACATTTATTGCTACAACTTTTTCTTTTTTTCCTAAATAAAACTTCTGAATGGACCGTACAAGATCTAAGCTGAGTTTANTTAGTCAGTATTTTGTGTAGCAGTGTCGTGCACATAACTTCTTGACCACCTGCACAAGGCCAGGCTTCTTTATTTTTTCTTTGGGCTAGCTTGTTAAGAATATCTTTAGTGTAAGATGGTGCAGGAATGAGTTTCTTTTCTAGCTAAACTATCTGCATGTTTACACAGACTATTGTTTACGACATGGTCGAAAAGGTATTGCGGTAAATCACGTTGAAAAGTTCGATACAATGTTGGTCTACAAGCTGTAATGAGTCAAACAGAGTTTGGCTTTCAAATCAGTATAACCAAATTGTGCTCTTCGTTTCCAAAAATCTTTAAATTTCTTCGACAAATAAAGATTATTTTGGTTGTAAGCAGTCGTTCACAGTTGTCAACATTTTCACAAGCCTATATTAACTGTTTGCTGGGAGTGAGGGGATTAAACGTCTTCGGAAATTTCAAAACTTTTGAATTTTGAACAGCAGTTTTGTTCGCTTTTCTAAGTTCTAGGCAAAACTCTCAATGTTTGATGTTCCCGACATCGTTTTCTGTTGCAGTCATCAGCTGTGACTTTGATTGGAATGTTTTGTGTGAGATGATGTTGTTGATGATGATGATGTTTGTTTATAGTGAACGTAGTGGCGATCTCAAAAGCGTGAGTTCTTTGTTTTCGGGAAAGCATTTTTTATAGATTTACAGATAAAATTGTCAAAATAAATGCACCGTTTTTGATATTGAAATACAAATATCTTTTGTGAAAATTTAATCGCTTACTGCAAAATATAAGCTTGTAAGCATTTCACTTCCAGCAGATCAATTGCCAAGCGGTAGCGAATTACAGAGGAAGGGATTTGCAATTATGTGCTGTCCCTTTGAATTTATTGTCGTTGCACTGTATTTTGACACCCACGAAACCATTTGTGAATCCGTAAAAACGGGAAGCCCTCATAAGACCTTTAATTGCTTTAATTTCTACCAACCTTACGAGACAAATTAGTTTCAATGGGACCCAAGATATCCGTGAGCCCTAGGCCAAGACCGACCGCTGACCGTATTGTTAAAAAATTGTCATCCATCCTTGTCTTTGATACCGATTTTTGTTATGTTTTCCGCTCTTACTCACTAATGAGCAGACAAATGGATTTTTAAGCAGCATCCCCTGCACAACCCCAAGATTCATTAACATTGATTTCGTCTTCTTAATCCGCAGCTTAGTGTTCTTATGTCAAGGCTTTTACAGCAAAACCGCTTCATAGCCTTTGCTGACAATATATGTAAATTGATTACCTATTTCATTACCTGAAGCAAAAGTGAACTAATTGTTTGGAAAATTAAATCAATTGTGTTATCTTAAACCTGGCTTACTGCTGCCGTATGCAACATTAAGGTTTTGCAAAAAAGCAATTGATCTTTCCCACGAAGATTAAGATTTTTGACCATTTTTCATAGCTTTTTGGTGTGGCAAATGACTGGCTGCAAAGCTGGAGTGATCATTGATCAAGAATTGAAGACATTACGGTACCGATATACATTACACAAGGTGAAAGCAGTTCTGATTGTCAAAAGCTAACAGCTGCAAATTTTACAATTTTACATAAACTTCAGCCTTTATTCGCAACGCTTCTCCGCAAACACATGTCGTGGCAAAACAAAATGGTGTCATGCAACCTCTTATTTACGTAAGCTTTCATTGCCAAAAAAGCAAGTACAGCTTAATTGTTTCATTGAAGCCAAATCTTTGTTGAAGCTAGATACCTTGCCAGATGGCTTAGTGCTGGAATACAGTACACAGTAAGCTTTGTAACGACCGACTGCGCACAAACCGAGATTGCGTGAAAGATGTGAAAAATCGTGACGTTCTAACTTTGTTGAAACCCGCCGACGCAACACAGAAGTTGCGAAAAATTAGATTAGTATTAGTCGAAAAGCTGGGGTTAGCAATAAAGCTGCAAAATGGTGGTGCATACGCAAAATACAGGGGATGTTGAATGTAATCACAAAAATGATTGGGATGATTTTCATCACGGAGGTTGTTGTACATCTGATTTTCTGAAGGAGATCAGTGAAGACGGCCACTTGCTTCTAAGAGATTGCAATCTTTTGAAAAGCAGCAAGTTTTCTTTAACTTCAAGTGATGTTGCCGACAAAACGTTTTAGCGCTTGATTTCTTTATGTTAAATTTGCGTGTTGTTGATTAAGTTTCATTAGCAAGGGAATAATAAAGCCTTGATCGAAATTGTCAGTTTCATTCTTGGGTGAAACTGTGCAAAAGCGTCAACTTTATTGCAAAACTAAACCTGACCGCTTGTGAAAAACGACAGCACGACATGGAAAAGGCAAACTACGTCTGAGCTGATAAACGAATTGATATTAATGGCAAAAAAGATCTTGTATTTTGGGTTTTCGGTAAATTCTGTCTTTCTTAATTTTTTGGTATATGCGTAGTTGTTTTTCACTGGCTAAATATGTTTTTATATTTTTTATTGCTTCATTATTGAAAGTTTTCTTATTCGCTTGTGTACTTTCACAATTGAAGCGTCTAAGCCCAGTGGAGCATTGGATCAGTTGTTGTTCTCTCTTTCGCGATCCCCGCTGCTTTGCAATGGTAACCACTTGATTCCTTGGAAGTGATGCTGTCCAGGAAAAGCGTCGGTTCAATAACGAACAAAAAGTCGACACCTCTAATTAGGTTTTTTTGCATTTTACTGACGCGACGAAATCTGCGCGCCAAAAAGCAACCCGTGTTAATCTGCCGCGCTACGGCGCCGTACAAGACAAGATGAGCGAGAACTTGGATTGCCGCCCGCCCACTTGTAAAAAGCGGTGTTGTGCACAAAAAAAGTACACGTGCTGTTGCGACTCAGTCAGTAGTTGCCTTGCGAGCGGCATTGTCAGATATTCGTTAGCCGAGTCAGATCAGCTGTAGTTTAGGCCGCAACTTTTTTCAACCGCATCATCGTGCCGCTGATGATAGCTGCGCGAGCTAGTTACCTGTTCGATTCAGTACTTATGTGTTTCAACTGCTTTTTGGTTTGGATTGGCCCGCTGAGATCCATGTTTTGTAAACTTTGGCATAAGCTCTTCTATTTGGATACCGACTGAGGATGCGTAATTCTACGCGAAATTGATTTCCTAATAAAAATTTGCCGATAGATTCCTTGCTTACACCCATTGTAGAGCGTACTGACTTGAAGCTCTTGAAAATTTAGAAATTTCGCCTTTGCCGATGCGCCCGAAAGAAGTAGGTGAACTGCGCACTTCAAAAAACAACTGCCTTCACAAGTTGATTTTCCTGTCATGTAGCGACATCGAACCGAAGTGGCTTTACAGGTAGAGTAGTCGACATTTGCAGCGGTTATTTCCCATCTCTTCGATTTTAGTTTATGCAGCCCGTGACTTGCGGACTGTAAAAACTGTATGAGCAGTCCTTGTCATATTACAGGCTTCACATGCTGCTCCACAGAGCATTTCTCCATGTGAAAGACTACAGGTCGCGAACATAATGCCCTAGTGGTGATTAAGTTTGACAGATCTGTCATGGCCACCATTTGTTATGTCGAATGTTCCGCTCAGCGCTTCCGTGGGCCAGCAGTACTGTAATAAAGTTTTTCCACTTTGGCCAGAATCGTTTTTACCACAAACGCTTTGTCTTTATAGCAAAGGCGACCTCACCCTTTGCTTTTCTTTCGTTGCTTTTTGCGTTTTAAAGGAGTTCAGGCAAATGCAGACTGGACGATATCCCAAATTAAATTAAGACAAATTTTTTTACAAGTAAGAGCTTTTCATTCAGAGGCGGAGACCGCCGCAGTTCGTGCGAGTATGAAAGAGGGTCTTCTTCATTCGTGTACATTGCTTTCCAAATATGGCTCGGCGGTGACCATTTTGTTTGCGTTGGGCTACTCCCATTCTTGCTAATATTGCCAAAAAGCGTAAGATCACTCTGAAGATACTTTTCTGTAATAAGTTGTCTTATTACGCTAGAGACAGCTTAATTTCATTGAAGCCAAGGTGTTCGTTAAAGAACTTCCCTGCAGCTCTTCAGCTTGATGGTATTCTTGCTAAATATCAGCTGAACCTGTTTGCCGGGAAAAGGTAGGTAACAAGTCTTCGATTAACAATGTCTCCGAAGTGTGCAGCTGTTTTCAGTTTCACCTTCGCAATTCGGAGCAGCACGACGTATGGACGGTTGACGCATTACTACTCCAAATGATGTCGGTTTGTATTAGTCAATAGCAACATGCGTATAGAACAACAGTGCTAGGTACGTCAGTGGCATAGCACTGAGCATTGTTTTCAAATGACGATGTGTAACGTGTGTTCGAGTTGCTGGAGTCTTGGTTTGCGTTGTAGCGCAGCAAGGTTCTGCGCAAGATAACGAATTCTGTTGCTGTGGTTTGATTACTGGCAGTGGGCTACTGCAGAACCGTAAACGATATTCCCCAGAAAACCGAACTCGTTACAGGTAAAGAGTGTTCTTTACATAAATTTTTGTGAGCACAGTTAAGTGAGACAAGTTTCGTCGTTGCTTTCGTCAGAAATCTGAACGGTATATTTTTGGTAACCGCAGACGTTGTTTGCTTCAAGAATTGTCGTTTAGTTTCACATTTTTGGAACCGACAATTTTTTATCTTTATTTTGTGAAGCACTTGCCGTTGTAATACTTGCCACACCACCATCAATCTTAAATTTCGCAGGACCTAAATTTGCTGACCAGCCCGGAAAATTGCCGATAATAATTTTTTGCTGAGTGTATGTCAGGCCGGATGCATTGCTTCATAATGAGCAAAAAGGCTGAACGTTCAAAACACGGTTGATTCGATTTCAAAATCACACTAGTTTGCCTCGGTACTGCGACTTGCTGTGCGATTTTCAGGTCAAGAAAGAAGTGAGTTTATGTTTTGCACTGAACCGCAGGACTTAGTGTTTGTTTTGTGTAATCTGAGAGGATTAGACTGATGCAGTGCTTTGATTTTCCAGGAGTAGATTAAAGGCAATGTATGATTTTTTTCTGCTTCAATCAAGACTTTTCAATCCACATTCCAACATGAAGTGAAAGTGATTGCCTCTGAAACGATTTGCGTAATCGAAAATGCACCAGACCAGGCCTGTACCAGCCCATCTGCAGGGTCAAGAAAACATTTCCTTCAGTATCAACCAAATTTTAAGTCCTAATTCCGAAGGCTCCGTAATGGACGAAGAAAATGCTTGTATCGACAACCCATACGGTAATTATTGTGATTCGAAAAGCAACCCCTCAGATAAATCAAGAAACCTGAGTAATTCCTATCTATACCCGCACTTGGGAAACTACTGGGGAAGCGATATATACAATGGACAGTACTACAACGGCTGTCGTTTACGCGATTCGTCGTTCTACTACCGCGGCCTTGGTGGCCGCAATTCGAACTTGTACGGGCATGATTACTCAGCCACCACTCTAAACAATGTTCACGACTCGCTGGACAGCAGCCAGAAACTAAACACGTGTCTCGGCTATTCCACAAGTCCCGGGGGTCACAGCAAAGTTTCTCAAACGGCGCAGCACGGCGAAAGCGGCGGTGGCTTTTACGGGTTCCAAGCGCTGAACGCGTTCGAATCTACCTCGCCAGCCGAACACAACGAAGTTCACGCGGTGGAAGCGCAAGCGGACCGAACGACCGCTCGCCATTTTCCCGCTTACACGAACTGCGCGTATCATCGCGAACGAGACGACGGAAGCGCGATTGCAGGTGGACGCGCTGCAGAAAGCGTCCTTAGAGGCACAGGTGGAGCTCATAATAACGATGGCAACGACAAGTTTCCCAACAGTGGCTATTCCGGGGCGTTTTCAGCCTCAAAGT
>JGI24022J15233_10000503_pt1 | contig 25344 bp, 20 predicted proteins | sample Ectturendosymbi2_FD_15233 | JGI IMG/M metagenome (IMG submission 15233)
GAGCCACATTTATTACTGTGTTACCGCAAAGAGCCACATCATACACATGGGCACACATGAACAGAACGTCGCCGCTGTTCAAGCCACAAACCGTGCTTCCACGCAACGCTGTAACGAACACGTGTGTCGCGTAAATCTGCTTGCACAAGCTACCAAGCACGCTTCCACGCAATGCGTATGTAAGCCGCAACCCGACTTTCAAGGTAAACAATTGGTACAAAATATTGCGACTTATACTGTACATGAATAAACACAGTATTTACGTAAAAGCTGCATTAAACCGGGCGCAAGAAGCCACATGCGGCTCGCGAGCCACGGTTTGGCCAGGCCTGGACTACTGCGTTTTGATAAGCTGTACGTACCGACTGACGATTTGGCCAAGTGGAGTAGGAATGGCTTGATCTGAAAAAACCAACTTTGGTGGATCGATGACAGCAAGACCATACTCGCCTGCACCAAAAACTGTCAAGCTTAAGCAAAGGAGTACCATGCATTTATCGGCGTTCCTCGCAGTTGACGTTATTATCTAACATTTCGAGTTTGAGACAATAAAACAAGCATGTGGTCCCATTCGCGTAGAAAAATTAAGTGACCTTATATTCACTTAGAGAAGAACATTGTGGGCAAATAAAAATACAACTGACTCCATCCCGGCGCTGGAATCCAAGCACCATCGGAGCTTTGGTGCCTTCATTAATTCTTATTATGAGCTTAAAGCTGCTACCCTTAGAACGTGTNAGTCACGGTTTCATTAATCTTATCTTGACTCAACAGTATCAGCACACNTCCGCAAAACTGTTGCACAANATTTATCAAATCATCAAGCACGACTGTTTCTTCAGGATTCTAACTACGTTACGCAGGTAACTCGTAACGTTGTGACAGCACAAAGGCAAAACTTGCAGATCATGACAAAATATAGTTAATGCTATGCACTGAAGACGATAACAGTTGTTATCGAAACGTTTGCAAGATGTCAGTTGTATCGTTTGCTTTGGCCGTAGTATTTATTATAAAAATATAGTTAAGCTTACTAATAAATACATATTGCTTGTAACTTCCTATTTCTTGGAAAATAGAAGCATTTCAAACGACAGAGGACGTGCAGATTTTCCCAACTTTGCACAAGATATTTTCAATGATTTTTTTGTCTGCTATTTTTCGATTAAAAGCAGAAACGCACAGAATATGCACAAAACACATCTTTGATCCCACCTTCGCTGTCAAGTACAGGGCGAAAGTTGACAACCACTACAACTGTCGCCTCCGTCAAACACGAGCAACTGTCTTCATTCAACGCAGTTGTGGAATCAACAAAAACGATTCCCTGAAAGGAAAAAGCAAAACTCTCAATTCACGCGAAATAGTTGCAGCCATTGACCTCACGCTTTGGCTTATTGACAAGCGGCTTTCCTCAAACAAAAAGACGATAGTTCTACCGTTGTACGCAAAAATAGAGAAACAATTCTGCAACTACGCTCTTCCAATTGTTCTGTTGCTTACGTAGACGACGATTTGTCAGCACAGAGCAGAAACCTCCATAGCGGATATGCTATAAACAAGCGAGAAGCAAACAACAATGGTACCTTTATCTGAAACATTTCTGTTGAGTGAAGATAAAATTTGGGTGAAAACTAGGTGGCAGTAGACACCAAAAACATCTCCAAATGCAATTTTCGAATGCTGTTGGCATAAATTTACTCTCGCTATCAGCAATTACTAGCACTTTTCCTCGCAATTAACGCAAGCTCACCGTAAAAAGTCATATAGACATTAAAAAAAAACAGATTACATTCGTGCAAAATTTGACAATAGTACATTTTCTGAATTGGGTTCTCTACCTCTATCGTTCACCATTGCTTGTATCAGGGGTCTCCAAACTACGGCTCGCGAAGACATTGTGTCAATAGTGAAAAAATATGTTTACGAAAAAGTTGATTTGATAGAATGTAACATATGCCGAAACAATCACATTACGTAAGATGTGCGGCCCACGGAATGCTGTGCTATAGTTTACGTAGCCTTTGGACAAATAAAGTTTGGAGACCCCTGGCTTATATCATCAATACGATAATAGAGAAGTTAATAAATGAGTCAATTTGTTTACATGCAATGAATCTGCACACCTGACCTTATTTGATCATTACCCCAACAAACAACACTAGTACAACAGAATAAAACATTCATCACAGCGACTGAAGTTGGGATTCAATCCTGACCTGATAGCAGTCCGCACAAAACACGACAGGAGTCGCCGGTTCTTTGGCAGCTTTTGAACGCAGGACAAGAGCATACAAGTCACCGTCTGATATGCACACTTTGCAACAGTGGCACACAAAGCATTCAGGATGGAACCGACACATGCCAGCTATCTGCATGTTTAAAAAATTGTAAAAATGACAGAACTTCCACTTTTGCAACTCCTGGTTGCTGAGCAAATCAAGTCTGAAGGTGAAGCTCATTCTGCAAGATGCATGCGATTCCGAGTCCGAGGTTACTGACGTTTGATAGCTTAGCTACGGTGACGGTCCACCATACTGACACGGAAAAACACATGCTTCTGTTGTTTTACAGCATTTTATCCCGATCTAATATTACGCAATTTACATTGGTCATATACTTTCCAATTATGGAAAAACTGGAATCAATTAGCTGACTGCAAATGTAGTGGCCAAGCAAGCTGAATCCCATCTCTGGAAGAGATTTACCTGACTTCTCATACAAACAGCAGTTATATTTTTTGCAGTTTTAAGTTGAATCAAAACCTCTCCCTAAGGTCATTTTGCCCTCACTCGAATTTTTCTAATAGGGGCCTGACTAGGGCAGGGCCCACCAGGCGCCAGCAGCAGAAAGCATTTTGCATTTGCGTGAGCAAGCCATTCAAAGTGGTGTGTAACATCAAAATGAGGTTTCAACTCAGCAAACTCCGTTGCATACAAATTTATTTATCGTGTCCACTGTGAGATTTCGCCATTGCACTTCACCAGACGCATTAAAAGCGCACTGCTTTCGGTTCAACTCTCGATTACATCATTCTTTTAAGTTGGGCGAATTCCGACAACTTCCTTTCACGCTTGCTATATCGGTGCCATTACTTCAGCAACGTAAACAGCCAGACCAGGACTGAGCTGCCAGCTTGGCTGGTGGGAAATGGCACCATCCCGCCCATATTACAGCAAATATTTTTAACACCGCATTGAACCGATGTCACTATGCTTCAACGTCAGGCCGTAATGCTATTTCGTTAACCATGCAGTTCCTGATGCATTGCCAAATTCCAGGCAGTTTTAGAAAAACATCAAAAGCTGGAAAAAGTATCAAACGCAAAGTGCAGTGCCGTGTGCTTTCATAAAGCATACCTCTCAGGAAACGTTTTAACAAAAGTTTTCTTGAGAGGTTCGTCGAACTTGTGGCTTAATTCGCATCACATACATCAAAACAGGCACTATTACGTTCTGCGAAGACAAATTAGTGTGCAGCTCTGCAAAGGTTAACATTTGTTCGTGCCATATGACTATGATCACGCTATACCACGACAAACCAAAAAAAGGTAGTGAATCTTACAACAGGCATCAGCATTTCTTAAAATCTTACGGCAATTTAAAAATATTACCGCAGTCACGTGAACGCATGCCTCGGAAGTATACCCATTATAAAAACAACAAAGAAAACAGTGAAGCTGATCTATAAACGCGTAAAAATATCGAGTAGAAGTAATGGCAAGCACCGCCTACGAACAGCTTTTTATCTGACGCGAGCTGACTAACTATGATTGGTCCAGTAATGATTCCGCCACAGTCTGCACAATGTTGACCATATTTATTCCAGTAGTCGTCTTCGCAGTACAATACGCTGTCTTGTTCGTAATGGCAGCTGCTGAGGTAACAGCCGCACACGACACACCTGAAAAACAAGAGTGAAACCATCTGTCGAATTAAGTTGCTCGCATCACATTGCCGCAAGGTCATTGATGCGAAGGTTCCTTCCATCAAATGCGAGAGAACAAAATTTAACGAACATTTGCCACGACTTCTTACATTACGTTGTGTGAAAAATTGATCACTGTTAGTAGAAATACTCAGGAAAACGCTGTTGGCGCATGTTTTTGTGCGAGATGCAATTGTTCAAAACTAAACTGGCAAACGCACATACCAACCGTCTAATTTTTTCCTTACACCTATGAAGTGAAACACCAGCATGCCACAGACCCATCTGCATAGTGAGATCGATTCATTGATTTTTGAGCCATGTGCGTGCTAAGCAACAAACTACAACGGTACCTCAGAATCACCGGCTTACCGTCGATCTTCAACAGACTTTTTCAGTTGCTTCTTTTCTCGCATTCGCCAAAAGCTGTGAACCTCGCTGAACTTTACGTTGGTGCGTGCGGGGCGATGGGGGGGTGCCCTGATCGGCGAAGTGTTTACTGATGCTGGTGCCGACAAAGCCACGGAACTGCCATTTTCAAGCGACCTACTGTTCACCTCTGCGAATTGCTTCTGTTCCCTGCCAGACTGCATCTCTTCTTTTCCTTCAGCAGATTTAGATGTGCCAGCAGACGTGCTGCCGCCGTCAAAAAGTCTTTGTATCAAGGAATGAACAGTTCCCGCTCTGGCCATGCTTTTTGACTTTCTGCCAAATACGCTCTTGTTTTTCGCGCCCGATGCTGCACAATCAACCGATTTCAAGCGACCAGCTTGACGGCCGCTGTGTGAAAGTTTCTGAGCAGCTGAGCGCGATGAGCTGCTGTCGGCCACAAGCAAAACAGTATGATGACGCGTCTTGTCTGACGTTTTGGTGCAATCGATGGGTCGCGCGGTCGGTGACGTAGAGGTTCTAACGAGAAAAACGCTTTTTCGATGGGCGTTGTCAGCTGTGCCACTGACGTTGGGTTGATGATCGCGTAACCCTGTATCGCGGCTTTCCAGTACAGCAGCCTGGCCAGAATGACCACCTTTGACCAATGGATGGATGTTAAGTTCAGATTTCGCAATCGTTTTCGACTTTCCATGTTGCTTCTGGCTCGTTTCACCGCTGAGACGAGACTCCCAGAACTTTTTTATATCGGAAAACCTCATGCCATTGATGTAACTTCAGCTTTACTAAAACACGGAAGCATAATCTGAAAAAATGTTGGCACTTAAGATCAAACCACAAAGGCGTGTGTAGGTTAGCAGGGTGATATATCCAATAACATATTAAATGAAAGTTGCTATGGGACTCGAAACGGTATGAACTCAAATTGATTTAGCTCCAACGCTAAATTATGAATATCTCACTCATTGGTAAGCCCCCTTGCCAGAGATCGCCACTTCAAAGAAAAATGTCGATGGTCCCGTCTTTTAATGATTTCATTTTAATCATGAGCACGAAGCAATTCAATGAGAAGAGATTTTTGGATGGCAACCATACACGTGATTTTCTAAAACCGACAGCAAACGCAACAACCACTAGGTTTGAATGCTGCCTATTGACGCATATTTTGGTTAGCATATAGCAGTGCAGCACATATCACTGCAACCTCTGCTCTTAAGTTACAACTGCGTCGGATCCATTACTCTTTCCAAAACCTCTACACAGCAAGGCACAGATAGAAGTCTTTCACATGAGCGCTGTTGTTCACATGGCAATTAGACATGTTTTCGAAACTTCAATGCATAAAAAAATACGTGATTTTCTTTTGCCTCGTTTGGCATATGCCAGAAACGCACGCACATGGCACTTGAGTCAATGCATTGAAATAGGTTCCAACCGCTAAAATTGGCCCGTATCAAATCCATCTCACTAAGAATTGCAAAGCTGCTCATTCACAAAGCACATAAGTGAAGCCTTTCGAAAGACCTGAAATTACTCAAGTACGTTTCTACAAAAATTGCTTTGTAAGAAACTCGCTAAACTTATCACGTGATGTACGTCCAGCCAAGTCTAACGATGATACAATATGGATGACACAGCAATGTGCTGACTCTTTTGCAGTCGGAAGTAACGCGATACCGCTGCTGCGCACTCGCAGAGTAATTTTAACCGCCAATGAGCTTAAGCAGGTGGGTGAAACGTATTAAACACAGGTCAGCCAAGGACAAAAACGGAAATTTAAATTTTGTTCTGTACGGAATATAGTGCAAAGGAGATCAATTAAATAGGTGCGTATAATCTGATATCCTGGGATAGGGCCAAAAAGTTCAGCTGCACAGCAATATATTTGACGATTTACAAAAGTGCGTGATCTTCATTAAACAAAAACCTACCACTGACCGCTGATTTGCAAAATTGAACAATAACATCTATTCTTTATATCATGATATTCATTATTTAGCCGTTTCTAAAAAGCCCTCCGATTTCGTTACAAATCTGAAGTTTCAGGTTAGGAAAAGGTAATGCTAACCACTGTCCTTTCTCGCCTTTGATGACTGTGTGATGCCCAGGTGTTCAACTGACAACGGGCCAGAAGGTAACAACTCCAACCCATAGATAAAGAGTTTTCCACTAGGGACACGTATCTAATCTTCATAAAAGTTACACAAGCGAATCAACCGAGCAATTTGTTAAGCAATCGATTTCACGTAACACTGCACATCCTCAGTCCTAAAAGCTGCGAGCAATGCTTACGGGTGCAACGTTGAAAGGTTAGAAAGCAAACAAACTGAAGATTGAAGTGAGTGAATCAGACCACAAGCTGCGGCAAGCAGAAATTGTAAAATATGTCTTTTCGAAATAATTGGTTACAGTGGAACTTAAAAACTATCTGACGCCAATTATCGAGCATCGCAACAGACCCAAATTGGCGGAAACATGACAGAGCGTTGGTAGAATGCGGAAATAGGATTGCGTTCGTTAAGTTGGCAGCCATACTGTAGGGAGCACCTTTTCAATTAAATGCTAAACGCCGTGACGAGAGTTAACAACAGTGCTAGTTACACTGGGTAGTGAAAATCGTCAAAACAAGCCAAGGAACAACCCATAAGGGTGCAAGAATGATTTCACACGAGGGGGATCATGCTTTTAGTATTAATTCGTACGTTTAAGTTTGTTAAACCATTTATCTTCACAAGCATCCAGAGGGTGAAAACTGGGTTGTTCTACAAAAGTAACGGTGTAAGATTGACGTATATGTGATTTATTTATGATCTCTTTTACTCTCTTCGGTTACACAAACCAGTTTAGTTTTCCCCGCAGTTTTCAGTTTCACAACCAGTGTTGCCATTGGGGTCAGTCTTGTTAACATTAGATTGTTGCCTTGTCAATATCAGATTTTTACGTAACAGTTTAATATAAGCTAAATGCTTTTATTACCAATACCTAACAAAGCGCGATTACCCATGTCAAATCCGAAACACAGCGAAGTATCGACATGAAATTGAGAAAAGTCGGTTATGCGTAACGTATATGTTATTCCCCACGCAGTGAAGAGAGCTTCGTCAGTTTAGAACGATAACTAAACACACATGAGGATGAGAAATTGACTTAACCTAAAAATCATGAATCTAACGTATTTTTATCCCAAAAAGCTAAAAAGAGAGGGCATGTGAAAAACAAACTACAGCCCAGTCAACATCAGATATTTCTCTGAAAACATCAGAAGCAACAACACTATTTACTACCCAATTTTCACTCTCTAGACTAGATACTTGTTCAATGATCCTTCCTCCCCGGTGTGACATCATTCTTACCACCTTTTGCGTTGTTCTTTTACTTGCTTTAACATTTTTCACGGCCCAGTGTGGTTATCTAGGCGGCCTTGGTTCAGCACTTAATTTTTAATGCGCTCCCTGGAGTATGGCTGGTGATTTCACTTTCACGAACGCAATATGCATTCTACCACCGCTCTGTTGGAGACCTAACGGTTATTTCCGTCACTGTGAGTTTGCGTTGCTCGACAACTGCTGTCAGAATTTTTGAAGTTCCATTGAAAGCAACTACCGTATTTGTGAACGATTTTACTCGTCAGTTTCTTTGCTTTCTCTGCTCTTGCTTTAGCCTTTCAACGTTTCACCTGCAAGCGTCGCTTGCAGATTTTAGGAATGAGGATGGGTAGTGTTACGTGAAGTCTATTTCCTTAAAAAATTTACCTGGTTGATTCGCTTGCGTCACATTTTTGGAGACTCGTTATTTGAGTACAGATATGTGCATGCTTGAATGATCGCAAAAGGAAGAAATCAGAGCCCAGTCGGCTGGTTGCTTGAAAGCTTGCAGCAAAACTAGAGCTTTTGACTGTTCCACTAGGACCTAATGAAGAAGACTTCCCCGAATCAAAACGCAAACAAGTAATGCCAATATTTTACTGGTGTAGCTTTGAGCTCCTCATGGTGGATTAAATCAGACTGTTATCAAAATCAGTCGGGCAACTACACGCCTGCCCTGCACTTGAAATATTTTTCACACAACTTCGGCCTTTCTTGAGAAATTTCTGGAGAATAACACATAAAGGCTGCTAGAACAAAAATTATACAGTGTACGCTGACTCCTTAGTACCAGCAGCAGTTGCTGGAATCAATAGCTATAGAAGCGATCACGACTTCCAAACGCATTCAGTTAAGTCAGGTATTTTAGGTGGTGACAATGTTACCGGAAATTTCGAGCAATAGCATCATGAGAAATATCCAACTTTTCCAGATTGCAAGTGGGATCGCGAGTTTTTTTCGCTAAGACATTTTGGCCATTTATCCCGCAACAGTATTAAAACTCATCATGGCAGTATTCACTAGTCCAGGGGTGAGCAATTAATTTGGCTTGGGGGCCACTTTTGGAAAGCCGCGTTTAGCGGAGGGCGTACCTTCTAATGGACATAGAAGCAGGTCTCTGACAAGTTAGTTTTAGCTCTAAGTTGGAGGAAATCTCAGATTCGAAGATCTTTTCTGAATGCTTTCGGGGCCACTCAAAACGCTGTGATAAGTCACACGTGGTCCGCGGGCAGCTAATTGCTCAACCCTGTTCTAATGGAAATTGAAGCGAGTCTCGGTTCAAGTTAGCCCATCACTAATGTTTGCTGTGATGAGTTGGAGGATAATTCGGATTTGAAGATTTTTCTCAATGTTTCGAGGGCCACTGAAAATGATGTAACGGGCCACATGTGACCCGCCGGCCGCTATTTGCCCACCCCTGCACTGGTCTATATTTTTGGACATTATGACCGAATTGACTTAAATCACTGTCGGTTGTTTGAAAAGAAAATTCGGTCTATGGCCGAAAAAAACCTAATTGATATCTACTTGGTGGTCAAACAGCTTCATGACAACAATTCGTGGAACTAGTGCTGGAGCTGGTAACATAAATACGTTTATTTTGCATTCATTCCATTGCAACAACGTCAGTACAGGTTGTAGACATACCATAATCTCACTAGTGCAGCTATGCCCAACCGAAAGTGCTTACTGAGCCAAAAATTATGTCACTATCTTAACCATGGCCGCACATGGAATGACATATCAATGAGGGTCGCACATGGAATGACTTACTTTGATCTTAGCAAACTAATGTTAATTGCTGTTTGGAACCAAACTAATGTTAATTGCTGTTTGACACCTTCAACCATACTATAAGCGTGATTTCATGGGAAAATTTAGTGCCAGTGGAACAAAGGTAGAAACCATTAAACTACGTTTTGCATCAAGGTGTCAGTGGACACATGGAAATCTCCCAGTACGCGATACAGGCATGATAGTGTGGCAATGAGGACCACCTGTACGAAAAATGGTAATTTAAGATTTAACAAAATAAGGACAGGTTGTTAGTATGTAGGCTGATACAGCGAAAACCTAAACTGGGTTGCACAAAACCTTCGACTAGGCCGCATGCGGCCCGCGGATTGGACATAGCTGCACCAGTGCAATCTTGTAAGTAAAGGAAACGGTTATTCTGCAGATCGCTGCCTGTATTTAAGGCGTCGAGTGTTATTTTTCAGAGATCACGTAATTTACCAATGAAAGGCGCATCAAACGCATGATGGCTGTTTTAAATGAAAATAATGGCCATACTAAAGTCAAAGTTGATGCAACACGCGATGAAGAATCGTATACAAAATTAAAGGAGCTCAGTAATTTCCATTCGTATATTCCTCAAATCCCTTTTATGCATGATAAAGGACCAGCGAAACCCCAACTTAGGTTCTATCGAAGACCACACNATAATAGTATACTGTAAAAAAAATACAGCATGACAGGTACCCAGACATAAGTGAACAATACTTATAAACGTTTCACAATTGGGTAGTTTGGTTTCAACTACGTAAGAAGATTTGAAGACATATTTCTATCAGTGAGATTATTGCTTCCACTTAGGTTTTTATCCAGTACATTTGCTGCTGTTTGACTACGCTGTGGCAAGCATGAACGTTACGCGGAAATAGGTTATGGATTGCTCGTGAGCGTCATCTAACTGTCTATACCACCACGTGAGCGATGTAAGAGCATGACCACTGAGTAGCTACATGTTATCTCAGCGCCCATCAGGACAATATGCAGGTAGACACGGAAGCAAGACAAATAACAATGGGAACATTTTGGCCATTTGCATTTGCCGTTAACTTGTTGGCAGTGAATTTTTTATTGCTGTAACCTGCTTATCAGCGGTAAATGATGCTTATCAGCTTGTTGACATACTCAAACAGCTTCCGAATCTGCAGTATCATGTTCTTTACAGTCAGCGAAACCTTGATATTGAATTCGGCCGTACAGCGTTTTTTAACGCTAGCGGCGTCGCTTCAATACACACTGGCCGGGCCGATGCCACGAATATTTAAGTCAAAAGGCATGAAATCAACAACGTGTAAGACATCAGGAAAAACATGGGTATTCAGCGGGCAACTTTGAAAGCGAGGCCCGTTCAAAAGTGTGAATTTGAAAATTTTAAAAATCGTAGCGATGCGATTACCAAAGCTAAAATTTACCAGAGTAAACGTTTCGAAAAACAGAAAGTTAGATTGTCAATTTTTTTAAATCTCACACTACAAGTAACTGAAGCATGGTTGTCAGAAGACTTTTTTCCAGGGGGGGGTCAATAATGGATTTTTCCAGGAGAGGCCAACAAATTTCCTTTTATGCTTTTATGAAATTTCCTTTTACCAACTCGAAAGAGAAAAATGTTTTTCTATAAAAACCTTAACATGGAAATATCAAATTTCAAAATCCAGGAGGGAGTCAAGACCCTTTCCGACGCCAATGAACTGAATCTCCAAAATACATGTATCAGAATGCCGACATGAGCAGAAAACTCAATTTTTCGATTAACAATGATTAAAGGGTTATCCTCCGCTCTCTCTAAAACTATCAGCACTTCACGTCCGCATTGATTTAAAAGTCTTAGCCACGCTTCGTCAACCCTTGCCTACAAATTATGCCATGTCAGTTCATGACAACGGATCCACGACGCAAAAATTGGATGGAAATACAACTGGAGCGTATAAATCGTTTCAAGACTTTTCTTTCGCTACCTATACAAGATTTCAAACATTTGTCGGCAACCACATTGTTTGGAATGAGCCCGCTTCCTCGGTAGCGAGAAAGACGACGGCAATCTCCATAAACAGAAGCAGTACATTACGTTCACACAACAGCTTCCCCGCGGCGATGCACAGCATTAAAAAGAAAACAGGGAGCAAGTTAGCATTTGGTGCAAACACTTTTCCATCCCACGATGATATCTTGTTGCAGCAGTTCAACAACCCATTTGTCAAGCAAGCATGATTTGACATTAACGTTTCTTAAACTCTGGTACAATGTGTGAAAATGAGCGAAGAATCTTCCACAGCGCAAAAATCATGTGAGTTGGGTGGCATAACGCGACTTCACTTGAAATTTCTGCAACAGCCCGGTGTGGTTCATTTGTTACCTGTTAGAATATATAATTGTGAACGGTATCTTTTTTAGTATATGTACTTCCGAAGCAAGTGCAATGGTATCTGATCCGACACGAAAAACACTACGGGCACGCTAAAGACCATTCAGCATAAAAAGCCGGGGCATTTACACAACGACGCAAGCTCTGCTTTGACTAGCTTGCGCTATCAAGTTGTTTTCTTTCCTTTGTCGCAGGGACGATCGACATGGGAATGCTTGCATCGACCTCACAGAGAATGTATCTTAATTTGCGGGTGTCAGGGCGGAAACTGGAGGGGGACAACCAGACAATTTCTAATCTAAAATATTGGAAAAGATGCAGATTTCGGTGAAGTTCTTCAATTCTGCAGGACATTTTTATATTTTTGATGTTTCGCCCACCAACAGCATTTTCCCACACGACATTGTTTCAGCTGGTTGTGAGCCTAGCTTGTGTTGACAAGACCACCGAGCCGATTTTTAAAATCGCCAATGATGTTTGCCTGAGGTTGTGGGTCATTAGCTGGTGATTGCCGTGCAAATCGAGCGAGTAATTGCGTGGCGACACAAAGCCACCATTCAAAGCAAAACGTCGTCGCGCCTATAATGACCATGCGACAAAACAACGAACTGAATTTCACGTAGACGTAGCAGGCTGAACTTACGAGGTAAATGGAAAACCTATGTTTCGTAGGTCTACACGAATTGATCTTGTCTCCACATCTCTGGGGAACAAAATGCATTTACTTTTCCGAACTCAACGCCTCTACGTTAATGTTCAAATTGCGCACCAACCACTTCGCCCACTCCAAGACGAAGCAATTCAGCAAGGCATTTCAGAATTGAAGTACGTACGAACAGCGCGAGTTATGCTCTGCCCCATATGATCTTAATTACGTTACGAACCACACCGCCATATCTCCCAAAAACTCCAGAAAATTGCCTGAAAGGCGTCATCACAGTGATAATGAAACCGGGAGTAACGCGTAAACTCTTTCACGCAAGAGCACTTACGAATAGCATGCTACTAAAACGAAGGCCGCCTAGAGAAACGGGCGGCCTTGTTCAAACTCTCTGGGCCAGGCGATCTTGTCTTGCTTCTCAGGGTCTTNGTCAAACGATCTCATTTNTTACGTTTTTGACCCTTTGACGATTGTTTTTGCTACAAGTAATACAATGATCAAAAATGTCCAACGAGTGTTTCTTCCTCAAATAAACAATTGCACAAGCGTAGAAAAGATTAAGCAACAACTTCACACGCAATCGAAGTGTTGGCAGCTAAACGGCTTGACGATGCGCTAACTTCGCAGGCAAACCTGAAGGAAATGTACCTCAGCTGCAGTTTACATGTTTTAATCTTGGTTGAGCCTCCTGTTAAATCTCTGATGCCCTGCATCATAGATTGCAGCTTCTCTTAAAAGCAACAAGAGTTCATCGCCCTTTAATCGATTCGCAATTCATTTACAGCGATGCAATTAGCGTTTAAATCAGACATGACAAGCGGTAGTATNAAAGGACAATTACCGCATGTTTGTTTAGATGATTGTTGCAAGATACGTACATCCCACTTATCTCCATCACAGAACCAAACATGATCATGGTCAAATCACTTTGCTCTCTTGAATGACATGTGTTTCTTTAACAAGCTACAACCTATTGGTACACAAACACGTGTGGTATGATAAAATCAAGCGCGAGTGTCCATAAACATGATACATCCTTGAATTAGAGAAGCTCATCTTACTAATTGCAATTAGTAAAGATTTTATGATAGATGGAAGACTCGCAACTTTCAGCACGTAGAATAAAGCAGTAGGTGTCAATTGGAAAAGCTTGACCACAAAAGTTAGCGTAAAACTGCGAATATTGCCGTTGTATGAGTTGGACCAACGACAACATTCAGAAATATGGTTTGCTACCATTCCGCAAACCCCAACAATTATGCGTTCTCGTTGTATAACATGAGCGTTGTTTCTTTTGAGCATACGTGATCTCACAACTGTCAGGAACCAAAATAGGGTCGCAACCAAACAATGTTTTCAAAGAGGACAAAATAATTTTTCAGGTGGTCAAAGTTTAGCAATCCTGCCAAATAGAAATATTTTTATAATCAAATTTTGAAGTTCAAATGGGGATTGCTTGTTACCTTTCACGTTTTTCTTACCTGTTTCAAGCATCAGGCAAAGCAAATGCAGTTACGTGTTGAGGTCTTTCTGAAACCGAGTCATAAAGCAAAACGTATTCGCCAATACACAAACGATAGATCCCCAAACAGATAAATCGACTGTATCAGTTCTGCATAAAATACTCGATAGCACATAAAAAGGGTTCGCAGGCGAACAACAGTAAAGGCGAAAATGTCCTCAACGATCTCAATCGCAGTTATACACTATATTCGGTGAGACGGTGACTTTGCTTATAAAGTACACCACTGCAATATTGCAAGCAATGCGCAACCGTCCACTGACATTCATTGGATGGCGCAATTAAAAGTGTTTGCACAGGAAGACATCCAGCTTCCGGCACCTGCAATGTAACGCTCGAGCAGGGCGTTCTCTTAGTGTCAAAATCTTTCTCGCTTGAGATCAATGTCAATCTAATTTGCTGTCAATCCAAAGCATTTTTGGGTCAGTAGCAAACCAGTCATTTTTACTCTGTGAACAATTTTGCAGTTTGTTTCACCGCGCGACTTAAGGTTAACGACCCTCAATTACAAACGCTTTAGTCTGTACTAAAGATCGACCGATGTGGCTTTTTTGGGGTCGATACCGATATATCGGCCATTCATGGATAGATAGCCGATACCGATATTTCCAAAATTTTTAAATCTTGTTTTCTGCTTCATTATCAAAAATATAATGTATTCTGTGCCTTACCTTTTTCTCAAAAACTTCAAAAATCAGGATTTATGAGCTAAAATGTTTCAAATTGCAGCAATATCAATATTTTGCTATGATTTTTAATTTATCTGATTAACGATGATGCTTTTGTTTCGGCTGCGATGGCCGACGTGTGCTCCATGGTCGATCTTGTATGCTTTTTTATAAAAACACATCTGCCAGCATTGCTGCAAGATAGCTGTCTTGACTTGGTTCATTGTGCTTTCTTACACAACATGTCTGCATGCGTGAGGAATATTACAGCGTTTTGTCAACACCTACTGAGGCCGATAAAATCGGTAAAACCCAAATATCGGCCCGTTATATCGGCCATGTCGGTCTATCTCTAGTCTGTACATCAATAAATGCAGTTAGGCCGACCTCTTCCACTCGACGGCCACACGTAAATGTAGAAGTAGTGGCTTTTAACTATTGTTTTTACCATATTTACGATACACCCTGATCTACTACTTAATCTACGATTTGCACCAAATAACACTTGCTTAAGCGCACCACTACTCGCTGTTAGTCTAATGATCAATTTAATCAGGTCAAGGTTAACTTAAAACATTAGCTACGCCAAGAACGCTCATGTAGAGTTTCTTTACCGAATGAAAAATAATTGGTTCGTGTTCGATTGGTATCTCAAGTGCGTCAACTAACGAACGAACGAATGAAGTGGTTGGAGATGCTGTCAGTTTCACACAACAGTCAGTCAGCAGCAAGCATGGTAGAATAAGACTTCCCACACAGCGTTTGCAATGATGCCTGTGCATTGGCGGACTCTGCAAAATGGCACCAAGTGATCCACAAGTGTTTGGGGAGCGGTCACATTTAGCACATTTTGCGTGCTGGTGCGGAAAATACACGGGTTAACTTAGAACGGGGTGGGTTAGGTGTAGGGCGCGGAAAGGAATTTCTGCACTGGTTAACGATTTGTGACTCGCAGTAGATCATCGTGAGATCAGTGACACTAAACGTTCACACAGCATTAGGGTTTGGAAGAGACCAACAAGATTTGGGCTAAAACTTTGGTGCGAATCCAAGTGTACAACACATTTTCCACATTTCCAGCCACGTTTTTTTAAGGTTTGACCTTGGTGACCGCTAAGACATTTCGAGGGACTGCTACCTGCCATTTTATCTACTGAGATGGTCATAAAGCAAGGTGTTAGTGTAATTTATTTGTGGTCACAAAGTGAAGTTAAGCTGTATTTTGAGACAGCTGGAAAAAATTGGGACCGAAGACCGTTTCCATCTTTCAGAACACTTAAAAAACACTGTTCCCAACATTGAAATTACTATATTCTACCTATCTAACAGCGTTCAAACATTGCTCTACAGTGCCCAATGNATAGTCAACAGAAGAACAATAATGACCTACCTACAAACCACCATTAAACTCTTCGCTTGCANCTACAAGTGCCTGGTTGTTGAAGAAGTTTTTAGGTCTAAAATTNCTAGTCGCTCCCACTATAGCTGTTGTGCCCATTCAGACTGATGCTGATCCACATTTACAGTGCAAAGCAGCCAATCATACAATTGCTATTGCACCNTTCATCTATAAAAACCAATAATGTTTTACCTGAATGTTCAAAATGACTTCAGCGACATATGGCACCAGACAGCTACACTCAAGGTCAGCACATAATTGCGGAAGGTTTTCTCTTTTAGCTCTGATTGTTATCAGAAACTCATAATTTAACTTACGCCAAAAATTGGTGATGATTCAGCCTACTCTCAGTCAAACATGTAACTAACCACATGCAGTGAGGTTTGCATGACTCAAGCCTCCAAAATGATGAGTTGGCAAATTATGTTCACTGAACAAAGGTGATATGTTCAGGGTTCTTTCCAATTTGTCCCGCAGAGATTATTATATGTTCTTGAACCGATGTTACATTATATTTCTTGTTAAGACATACAGAATATACAACTTCTATGCATGGCAGATATTTCTGACATGAGTAAACAAGCTAAGGTCAGCAACAGTTCATAATGTAGCAACAAAATGCAAAACTCCCAGCACACATGGATGTTAACGCAATCAGCTATATAACTTTTTAACTGAAACCACCACATAACTTCCCTCATTAAAGACTTCCTATCCACCTCCAATACTAACACGTCACTATATATTTATGCTACTGCTTCAATGAACATCAAATTGACTGATCTGACCAATGCAAAATTGATTATGTATTGAACAGAACACAAAACTTACAATGTTCTTTTTGGAAAAAATTAATGGTTTAGACAACTACACCGATAAACTCTGGCTGCTTTGTCAGTCAGCCCTTCTCTTATGTATTTTGAAAGCTTCCTTTCTTCACCTTATGTGCCCATTAGGATGGTATAAGCACCTTGTATATGACAAGTTGCTTGAAAATGACACGTTTGTAAAAAAATGAAAACAGTTGAAGTTTTCTCTAATCAAAACATTCTCTGGGGATACATTGTCAATATTGTGCTTCGATGAATGCCGATAAGTTTGAAGTAAAACGAGTTGCAAAATTAACAGCAACACTTTCACAACGTTTATCTTGTTAACTCTGAGACAATCTACATGTTGCCCTTGTGGTGCCTTGATGCTGAAAGAACATTAGTTTGAAGATAAACATGCTTTAGGTTAAATACAAAAAGATCAGGTGTAACATCCAAAAAACAGGACTGCCATTATGGTTTTACAATTAAAACATCAAGTTTGATAATGAACATGCCTTAGGAAACACCCAACATTGGTGTAGTCCTTACTATTTTTTTCTAAGTTTGAAATAGATGTTTTTAGGTACACTTATTGTGCAGTATTACAGTAAAGTTGTGCCTATTGGGAAAACACAACCATTCACACAAAAATTGCTATGGCAATGATTTATACACAAGGTTACTAACATGCAATACTATCGTAAAATTTGACTTACACATCCCAACTATTTTACACACCTTCATAACTAAGTTTTATTTCTGTCATTAACCAAATTCGTTTAAGTGACCGAAAAAAATTACGTCAATTTGGTCACAATGTCTAAAAATATGGAGTAGTGAATACTGTTATGTCAAGTTTTGATACTACTATGGGACAAATGACTGAAATGTCTCAGTGACAAAAATATCTCAGCAAAAAATGACTGAAATATCTTAGTGAAAAAAACAGCTTCATAATAAAATCATAACACTGCCAATACCAGGTGGTTCCCACCACAATATTCACTGTTTCCACGCAGTTTGTGGGAAATTCAAATGCCTTCTCCTTCTGCAGAAGGTAGGTACTGCTAGGCGTTTTCCAGCTTTAGGCTGAAATGGCAAACCAGCAAACATTTTGTTGCCTGTTCACTAATCAATTAACAACANATCAAATCATTTCCAAATTATTAAGGCCACATACCACTGAAACAAGCCTTGGCCTACTGGAGCCACTATTTTTGCAGAAGTTTCACTTTTTTGAGACAACAAAAGCAGCTAACACTGGCATTAAGCAGCCAAACTTTATTAACATCAACATGCCTAAATATACAAACAGAAACGTATCTAATAATACATCCTTTCATGCTTTCCTAGCATTTGGCAAACATATCAAAGCACTTCCATCACACAAATCACAGTCCTGGTCCCACCTAGGTGGACCAACTCAAAAGAACCATGCCTTTACACAGCTTCTGAACCACAGATAATTTAGATTTTCGCTTCAGGACCTAATGTTACTAAAACTTAGCCTAGGACCACATTTTGGACTGTTTGCAGAACCGAAATTTGTCTAATTAGGGCAGGGGTGGGCAATTGATTTGGCTCCGGGACCACTTTGCTAAGGCCCTGTTTAGTGGAGGGCNACACTTTCTAATCTAATGAAAGTAGAAGCAAGCAAGTTCCAGTTCAAGTTAGCTTTAAGTTGGAGGAAATTTCAGATTTGAATTCTTTTCCTGAACGAACGGCCACTGAAAATACTGTGGCGGGCCAAATGTGGCCCGCGGGCTGCTAATGACCTATTAATTATTTTGTTGTTTTTAGGCCGTAACTTTTGAACCAGAAACGCTAGAACGCCAATCAAAGGTTTGAAAGACTCGGATTCTAGCTTAGTTTCCTATAAAAAGTTTAGTCAAACAATTCCATCTAGCAGTTGGAGCCCAGGGCTAGGTAACCTCAACCAAAATAGCCAAAAACCTATCCCACTATGACGTCATCCACAAAAAAACTAAAAACTAAAATTTGTTTCATTGCAAACTAGAAGACTCACCACATCTTTTCAGGGTTTGAATTGCTCTCTAGCTCAATCGCCTGATGAGTTATGGAGTTGCTAAGTGATGCTAGAAACCAAGGTTCATTCCAACTGTCCCAGCAGCGAAGGTGTTAAAAAGTTTCACAAACCAGACAAGGGTTTATACTTTGGGTTGCAGTTTCGGATTAGGGTTTTAGGTCATGTGACAGAATACAATATGCTAGTCCAAGCACATTGTCCTTGTCACGCCACATGAACAATTCAACCAATTGTATTCAATTAATGGTGAAAAAGCTCCAGCAGTACTTTTGCCACCGATGGAAAAATAAACAGTGCCTATCTAATTTTACATTACATTCTCACGAACGAAAGTGTTTAACAGCATCAAATTACCTATTTTGTGAACTAAGTGACTATTTCACTGGAAAATGATTACGGAAGTGTGATTTTCACATTACAGGAGGTGGAAAACGTCCCCCAAAGTGTGAAAGTGCAACTGTGTTGGCTTGGCAATCGAACTTCGGTAGCCAGAATTTTCTTATTTTTTCTTAGAGAATTTTCTTAAGAGATTTCATGGTGTATGTGTGAATATAATATCGTTCGGGTTTTATCATTGTTGCCCACATGGGCAGCAGGGAATGTACTGTAGCACAACAAGAGTGAGGAGGATAGGCATGAGAGTTGCTCATATACAAAACGGGATCATGATTGGGTACATCTTACAGGATGGACCACAACCTGATGAATTTGTGCTTGGAAATGAACATATTTAGCAAAAAATGACTTAAAGTGGCAAAGACAACTGTCAAAATGATTTGTTTGGCTTTTATTTACAGCCCTTATTGTACCTTCATTAAAATAAGCAACACAATTTGTATGTTGCAAAATTTAGTAACTTTAACGCATGTGAAACTATGCATAAAGACAACCACCAAAATGGAGTGGCATCCTGCACTGTGTGACACTAAAGTAGTGGTCTTCAATGTGGGCACAATTGTCCCCAGGGAGTGATTTTATACATTATGGGGTGATTTTGTACTTACCAGATTTGGGGGACAATTTCAGTTTCCAGGAAAATGATTTTGCAAGTTGATACAGTTGTAGTCCCCGCTTTTAAGCCCATAGTTAATAAGCCCACCCGCTTATTATGCCCAAAATTGTCTGGTCTGGAATTACTCCATTTATTCTGGATGTAATAAGAAAACCCACCTTATATGCCCAAAACCCTGCTTAATCAGCCTAATTTTTGAACACTTGCTTAAATTTTGGTGAAAACACATTGCAACTCACTCTTCTTTGTCTTGCTTTCAACAGTTTCATACTTCAATATGCTGCTAACCTTGTTATTAACTCAACTGTTTTATCACAAATTCTTTATTTGTGCTGTAATTGATAGGCAAGATGACTGGTGCTCTGGAGAATTTATTTTCAAAATGTTGAAGAGACGTGCAGACGAAACAAATTTTGTTTTACTATAATGAAACAAGAAAATTGCTTGTGGAAAATGCAGTGGCTACAGAACCGCCAATGGATCTTTAAATTTGAAGCCTTATTCAACCATCCCTAGTAACNTGACAGTAACGCACTACAAGAATGCAGTAGGCTTGGTAGAAACATAGTTAACATAAAAGGTAAACCNAACTGCAACCNTAGCCCTAACNCTAACCTAACGCTAACCCCTAAACTAAAAGTTTGCTAAGTTTTGAAAAAAGTAAAGAAAAACTGGTCTCATGAATTGAAACATGCAACCACCAGTCACTACCACAAATACGTAAATCACTAAGATAAGAGACGAACTGAAAACCATAGGCACAGCAGACCTGAACGCATCTGCTATGCTACCAGGATGACGACGCATCAGTGACCAACTGACTGCTTTATTGGAACTGCATCATGAGGCAGTGCGGTCAAATAAGTTTTGAAATAAGAATATCCGTGGGTGGTTCCATAGCCACTTCCTTTCTGAAACTTTAAGGTAAATTGAATCTGTAACATTACTAGTACTACTACTGGCATTTCCCACGATTTATGTTGCTGAGCAAGGTTTCAGCCAAGTAGTGCACATGCACAATACAATAGATACTACAATCATTTTAACATGAACAAAACCAGGGGAAATGTCATATGACTTAAGATGACCAGCTCGCAACTTGCTTTGAAAAACCTTGTAGATGAACACCAGGCACAAGAAGGTTTGCATTAGTTGGAACGAGCTGTTTTGCAGTTCAGGATTTTAAGAATCCATGTACGTAGCAACCATGACAATGCTGGGCTAATGATGCAGAAAAAAGTACAAGACAGATAACAACAAACGATGGTCAACAAAACAAACTATAAGATATAACAATGTGCCAAAATAACCTATATTTATTAGATTTGACATATTGTTAAAAGTAATGTACAATGGTACAATAGAATATTTATTTGCATCGTGCAGATTTCTGGTCTAGCCACTACTTACATTGGCCTACTTCTGCTCCCATTTTGGAGCTATCCTGAATGAACACAGCATTATGTTTCTTATTAGTTCGAGCTTAAAAAGATAACCCCATTGTTTTGCAGCTCTATATTTAATTGCCTTTAATGAGAATGACAAAATAAGTGAAAATATTCACATTGTATATCATTGAAACAATTATTGAGTTAAGTGAAAGACAATTCAATATTTGTGTTTCTCTTTCTGTTACATGTTGGTTAGTTAGAATGTCTTGGGATTATTTCATAATTTCATTCATGCTTCTAATAATCACCCTTTATTTGATAACCTAGGTAAAGTGAGCCTGACTGTTCTAGCTGCACTTGTTTCAGTGTTTTGTGTTTTCATCATTTACATTTTTTGAAAATTCATTCAGTGAGTGACTCCAATGTCAAGACCAGCACCTTATCATGAGAAAGGCCATCCAAAAATAGATAAGTTAGATGCCACACGTTTTCAAATCTCAGACAATGAACAAATTCAAAAAAAGTTATTATAGCTGAAAATGCATGGATGGTTCTTTCTCCTTGAGAGGTTTTGAACATCTGAGAAGAAACATTTTGATTTAAGTATCACATTCACTCGCACAACCTTATCCTGCCTCACTGTCTTGTTTTAATATCTATGTCCCTTTCATCATATACACTATATAAGGGTACCAACAATATTCAAAATACTACACGAAGGACCAAAAAAGGTTGTATTGAATACAACCANAGAGACTTGTAGGCTACATTCAGAATCTTATTTCAATTTAATCCTTTGTTTTCATAAGTGGCGATGGTGAGATGGTACAAAAAGGCAGTGGNTACGGATATGCCTGTAGATCTTGAAATTTGAAAACTTANTCATACGCTACCTGTGACNNAACAGTAACGCACGACGAGAGTGCAGTAGGCTTGGTAGAAACGAACTTAACGTGAAAGATAAACCCTAAACCCAATGTAATGTGAAAGACAAACCCTAAACCCAACCTTAACCCTAACCGTAGCCCAAACCTAACCCTAACCTAACACTAACCCGTAAGTAAACATAATACCTAAGCCTGAAAAAATTAAAGAAAAAAAGAAAACGCAAGTGGACAACGTGGAAGTCGAACCGAAAACCATTGGCGTAGTAGCCGTAACGCAAACCCCTTAGGCTACGAGATGCATGCAGTTTAAACGACAAACTGACCCGTTTTTATTTGAATTCAGAATTGCGTCAGGACAAGCGTATGCAGTCACTTCAAAAAACGTGAACCAATCCCTCCCGAGGTTTCTCAGCCCGACTCTTCCAGCAGATGCGAAATTCATAATGTTAATTTATATAGTATTGCAAAAAAGGACAAGTAAAATATGGAAGAGTTTTGAAGGCGTCCAGACACCTGTACAAGCACCCTCATCATTGGTCGCTGTACCTGTCACTGTGCTACATATACTGTAAGTCTGGCAGACAGATCACTGCGCTTTGAGCTTGCGGTTGTTTCGGACAGCGCCACCTAGTATACAGTACCGTCAGCGTTTGTCGGCGACTTTCCTATGCTTTAGCATTGTAGAAAAACATAGGCTGTCCTAAAACGTTTCTAAATACAGTGATGGAATCGTTTAACGTGGAAATTGCGTTGACTGAAGACTTTGATTATCTCATAGACTAGGTCCGTGATAGCTGTGCATGCTTGCTGTACCTGTAGGCCAGTAGCGCAGGCTAACTAGAAGAACAAGGACTACTGTAACCTACTCGCCCGCTTGGTTGGATTACTGTTGAGTTGACTGTGCTACAAGCAATACCGAACTGGACTTGGAATAAAAAGCTGGTAGGTTCACTCATTTAGTTTCTCTTTGTTTTAACGGTTAGCTCTGTTCAAGCTCAGTGATGTCAAATGCATAGACTAAGGCTAGAGTGGAGAAAACTATTTGCCTGACTTCCCCATACTACTTAGCTGTCATATGCACTGCAGTTCCTGTGTTGCTACTATGTTATATGTAGTGGTAAACATGTAAGATGGAGTTTGCACTTGGAAGCACAAACTCCATGGGGTTAATTTTAAAAAGGCTGCTAAAATATTGCCTATGACATTGCAATAGTGAATATTATGGGTCCCTGCAGCTTCCCCCGGAAATATATATAATATAATGATATTTTATTGCGGACTCATGGTCCATATCACAGACACAAGAGCACAAAAAGTGGCTAGCTATACATCAGCGCACATTACAGAAACGGTGTTTGCACGTGACCAACACTGGGAGGAGCAAAGCACTTTATCCTCACCACAGCTGTATCGTCATTCGCAAGAGCACAGAAAATNGATAACCATACAGTAGCGCATCACACAACCGGTGTTAGTACGTGTCCAACCTTGAGAGGAGCAAAACACTTTCCCAGCACTTACTTTTTTTATGCTTGGTGTGTACACAGTGTCCACATATNTTTACTACACAAAAGCAATACTGATGAGACGCAAATATCGAAACAACTCATGAACAACTGCATTCGCTCTCCACCATACAGGAGCGTTGAATAATTGAGGAAAAATGAAGATTTGTGAAAAGCATGAGACATTTGAAGCGATCGAATAAAAAAGTTGGTTGAAAATGTGCATCGTATAAAAAATCGATACAAGTTGTTTCTCAGCAGGGCATCAAAGGTCCTGACACAATGGACTTAACCAGGTGTGGGCGAACAATAACATTTCTGGGTATGTAATGCATAACTCGATAGGCATTGTTATATGCAGCACGTAAGCGCTTCATACTGGTCTGCGTGTATTTGCTCCACAATTGGCAAGCATACATTGGCATGGAATAGGCACAAAATAAAGTGTTTTTTACTGCAGGGGGGAACTGATCAAAAGTTTCTCTGAGTTTGTTTGCTGCACAGCATAGTGATTTCACTTGTCTCTGAATATCTGAATATCATCATCATCCTTCAATGATGCATTTATCCACACACCAAATATCAAACCTTTGAAAACAACTTGAAAATCAAAAGTCAAGACTTACGGCTAATCATAATAACTGTATAGGCTGCGAAGTTCTAGCGTTCTAGGTATCAAGAAAAGAAGATTAAAAAGTTAAATAGAAATATTTAACAAAAGTTTAAGTGAAAATGAGATGAAACAGCTGATGCATATCATAAAATAAAAAGCAAAGAGGTGAACGAAAACCAACAATTAAGCTAAGTATCACAACACGTGATAAAAAAGTGAATACTTCGTGACAGCCATTTGTAAGGTGCACGATTAACCACCTGATAGCTGATCAAGATGAAACCAAACTACACAAGTAATGTATGACTGTCACGTAACAGGCGGGTGGAAGGCTTATGACTGTCATATAACAGGCGCGTGGAAGACGCATGACAGACGCATGAACGCATGACTGTCACATTACAGGTAGCCTACGAGGAAACCGCATGACTGCCACCCGAAAAGTGCGTGGTAGTCGCATGGTAGACACATGATGTCCACATGCCAGACACATACAAGACACATAACGATCAGCCATGAAGCACGACCTGAGCATGCACAGTATGTGTGGTATCGACAAGATAAATTATCGGAGAGTGACAACAGCTGACACACCCTTCTGAAAGCACGACCTGACCATGCACAGGATGTATGGTGTGACAAGATAACTGTTGCAGTTCACTGCATCGCCTTGAACTGCTGAGGCAAGCACAAGAGAAAGATGGCAACTCGGGGCATTAACTAACAGGAAAGCAACCAGCAGCAGTAGAGATCCATCACTGGCTTCACTCTACTACTACTACTAGGTTGCACTATCATTATATAGGGATACGTGAACTACGATAAACTTGTGGTGACTATCACAGTGACTTGTTACTCATGGGCACCATCTAGCGGTGACCACTGATTTTCATGTGGCGCCATCTCCAGGCCGCCACATCACTTCCCTCTCCATTAACTTGAAGTTTTATCACTTTTATCATACTTTAACTCTCAATTTACAAGTTCGACCC
>JGI24022J15233_10000505_pt1 | contig 25313 bp, 21 predicted proteins | sample Ectturendosymbi2_FD_15233 | JGI IMG/M metagenome (IMG submission 15233)
AACCAAACGAACTTAAACGGGAAATCAAGAAAAAACTGGGGGGGCCATGGCCCACTCAGCCCCCCCCCTTAGAATCGCCACTGCTCACTCCGTTAATTTGACTTTCAGGCTTAATCGGGCTTCAAAAATAAATGTCGGGCTCGGGCCGTATTCGGGCCTGTGATTTCGGGCTCGGGCCGGGTTCGGGCTTCAAATTGAGGCCCATTTACAACTCTGCTTCGGCCTCATTCTGGCTGCGATACTGAATAGTCGTGGACAGAATAATGCATATTTAGCTAAATTTAACGTCCGCTCTATTTGTCGACGATAGTATCCAAACCAGGGCAAAACATCTTCAAAGCAGTGTTTCGTGATGGATTTTCAGGCCCATTATTTTTTACCTGACTTACCTTATTTTTTATCTCGGCGATAGTGATGTTTGATCTTTGCAAAGTAGTCAATATCTTGTCTAGTACAATTTTGTAAACGTCGAAATGGAGGTGATCTTCAAAATCGGGTGGATCCGGATACATGACACAATCATATGCAGCTTTTCTACACAATGTAAATGAACACGTTTATGCCTGACTGGCAAAACTAGTGTGGCTTTGCCTTTTGAAATTCATGTTTTGATAAACAAAGCTCAACACGTGCATGAGGTAAAAACACATCAGTTGTTTTGGGAACGAAAGAGTAAATTATAAAATTTTTCAATTTATCATTTTTGTAATTGCATTAGCTCAAATACAATCGGAATTTGTTTGATAATACCAATTGAAGAAGCAGCTCGGCCAAATTAGGTTCAAAAACTTGTTGACAAAGGTATTTAAGCTGTTTCGAGCCGTGACTGTGGTAGGGCAAATGTTGACTAGTGAAAGCTTGTTTTGTAAAGATTGCCTACCATGAACAGTGGTGTATAGTGCTGCACTAAAAAAAACAAGGATATGTTCCTTCAAAAAAGAACATCCTTTCAATTCCATGCGGTCAAATCGCGGTAAAACTGCAGTAGGTTTCGACAAATCAAGGGGCTTATTTGAAATGGGAACATATTACACAACACGCAATGAGCAATCAACTGAAAAAAAAACTCCACAAGTCGTTATGACCAACACATTAAAAGAATTGGTAGTTCCGTAATGTAGCTGAACGAAGGCAACTTTGTTCAAAGGAAGAAACAGTTCCCTACTCATCCATCAACACCTTCTTGCACAGAAAACAACGCTGTTCAGAGGAGATATATTTTATAAATGCAAAGTTGTTGTAACTTGTTGTTCCAAGTAGACAGTTTTCTACGTTGAACTCGACACATAACCGCGCAGTTGGCTTAATTAGGAAAATGCGATTTTGATCTGAAAGTTGTCAATAAGAAGCCAAAAACAAATAATCCTCAGAAAGCGCGATCGTTAGCTCGCGTTGATTACGTCCCTGCCCATTCTACAACCGCCCGTCGCACGACCAATTGAATGGCTTAGCGAGGTCTTCCGACTGACTCCGGCGCGACTGGTAACGGCCGAGCTGGCTGCCAGGAAGACGACCGCACTTGATCATTTGGAGGAAGTAAAAATCGCAGCAAGGTTTCTGTGTAGGTGAACCAGCTGAGGGATAATTATCGGCTGACTCGCCCTGTGCAAGCAGCGAGGCTCCGCGAAGATGAGCGGGTGAAAAATTTATTTTGCATTTTCTGGATATACAAGTTAGTTAACCTGAGACTAAAGATGACACCTTCGTAAAAAGTGCTAATGCAAAGAGAAATCGAGACTTAAGAAACTGGATTATGAACACATAATTGCTTAATATTCTTATGTTTATTTACTTTTTCTAAATTCGCTAATGCTGTTGGCGGAGTAGCGTAACGAAACTGCCCATTGTCCACGTTTTACAATTAGTTTCACAGTCATAAAGATATTTAAGAAGGAATTAATATCTTTTTGTTATGCCTAAATTTCACAACCTGACACAAGGGACAACACAGTACTTCATCAGATCTCATTTTTTATGCTTTATTTTACAATATATTGTTTTCATTGCTTGCTATGAAAATTGAAGTTCATTTATTCAAAGATGGGTGTCCTGGATGTGATCACAATGAAAAGTCCATTACCTTTCGTCTTGAAAAAGCAGCTTCATTTTTTACAGCACATTGGGAAATCAATCAAAATATAACGATTTCCGCATCTTGCTCAGGCATGTAACCAGCTTGGGACACCAGGGGGCGAAAAGTTTTCTGAAGGGGGGCCCAAAATTTTTAAACTATGTCCGACACACTTTTCCAGAGGGGGCAAAAAAAATTCCAGGGGGGTTTCGCCCTTGCTGGGACCCCCTGGTTACGAAACTGATCTTGCTGTTTAACCACTGTTTTAATTCGTGTACCACTATTGGAAGAACTGTGCTGAAGATGAAAACAGTTTTTTGTAACGTCCAAAAATAATTTCATCCACGACTGTAATTTGCGCAGAGTTGTCGCAAAGACCTAACTTTGCTCTGTCGCAAGTATTACAATCTAACTTCAAAAACTTGAAAAGTAGCAAGAATAGGTTTATAGAACGCCCTGAGCAGAAAATGCGCTTATAGTTAAGAACGTGATTAGAAAATGTAAGAACCTCCTATTATCTAATCAAAATAAAATGCCATGATGATGTTATATAAACTTTTGTTTTAGCAATTGCACAAATCTATCGAAGAGCTACAGGTAAACATTGAGTCTTACCGCTGTATACTGACGAAGGTTTGCGGGTCCATGTAGGTTTCATTATATTCAGAATAGTATTCAAAAGTGCTTGTGCAGCAAGACCACCATTTCAAAAGCGTAAGATCTGCAGCCAGTTGAGTTGAATAAAAACAAAAAACATATCATATATCCTGTCCAACAGCGAGGATAGTATTGACTAAGAGCAAAATTTGCATCTGAAAAACCTCAAGACAGCTTTTATTTTCAAGAAATGGCATAGATATTTCTTTTAATTCTTTAAGAATCTTTGCAGGGAAATCCTTCTGAAATGGTAAAAAAGCTATATTGTCAGGAAAGAAATTACCACGGGTCAAAAATGACACCAAAATGTTGCGAGCTTATGAATTTCTGTGTCCTGTTATGGGGACATTGAATTTGCAATCATTAGTTTAACGATGATAATCAGAGCAATGACACTACATAAAAACAAGTCCGTATTGTCCTCGTCTTGCGTTTTACTTCACATTGAAATATTTTTTGGGGTAGTGCTGTACATCTGGGTGACCTCCCGGTCTAATAAGGTCAAAAACATGCGTGATGAGTGTTTTCTGAGGTACGTATTTTGTTCATTCGTCACCTAATCAGTTTTACTTCGAGCTACCATACCAAGTGCTCTTAACTTTTTTCAAATTTTAATATGATTTGTGACAAGAAGCATTCACATCTTCATTGTAGCTCTTTTTCGAGGAGGCGAAATACACATTTGGTTTTGTCAACTAACTAACCAGTGCAGTGAGAAGTACGGGTCAAGATCAAGTTTACTTACATTGCTTAAATAAAAGTCAGCTTCTACGACTGTGTTACACGAAAACTTTATTCGGTTCACGTTATATCCATTAAACTATGTATCACAAATGTACAAAAGTTTTAGGCACATTAGTGTGCGTACTTAGAATACTATTACGATACGAGTGCTCGATGTCTGTATAAAAAGCACAAAACGAATACATTTGAACAATATCTTATATATTTGTGGAAGGTGTTACTGCATTGAATTACAACCTCCTGAAGATTTTTATGACTTGGTTCTATAAGATGTACAGTATATGTGATTTTGATGATAAGAAACACAAAACAAATGCTTATAAGTTTTCTTTTTCTCTTAACGAACAAAGCTTGGTATCTGGGCTCTTACAAATATATTTCATCGCAATCTTTAAACATGAATGAAAATATATTACCATGGGCAATCGCGCTTGATTTTAAAAAAGTGTGTTTGTTAAAAAAAAAAAAATTAATACTATTCGATGAAAAACGGCTTTACTGGAACCTCCAAAAAATGAAGATAGACGAGCAATTTTAACAAGAACTTTGCATAAAAGACACTCACCTTTCAGATTGAAAGCACCGAAACTCACACCGGATGAAACTGCCGTTGCACCGACGCATTCATCCTAAAAAAACGCTTAAATGGGAACATATGGAAAAATGGCATAGCATTCACAAAAATATACTTCATGCACATAAAAGCATGGTCGAAGCCTTTGAAGATTTCATGCTCTTTTATTCATTCATTCATTTGTTCGTTTTCAAAACAATCGGGATAGTCAAAGAGGGAGCATACATGGGAGATTTTGACAAACTTCACAGTTTTCAAAAACCTTTAACAATTGTGCAGGCTTCGCACCAAAGTGTGACCAAGCCAGGTCGGAGATTTTGTACGCCACTAGTGCCTGAACGGCATCTGGATCGCTTTTCGGTGGGCGTATCCATAAAAAAACAAATCTTAATCGAAATAGGTCCACCCCAAGACAATGTTTAATTTTATTTATATTTTTATTTACGCGTCTGCCTCAGACACGAGGTCCACATCGTATCAGTTAAGGAAACACTGCTTCGACACAACACTTCATAGGATAGGTGTTGGCTGGTACAGGCTGTCGACAGTGGCTTGGTGACTTTTCATCACGCGTCATTTCGTCACGCGACAATTAATCACTGACATTTTAATCACTGGATAGTTTGTTAAAATGATGTTAATTACATCTGCATATCTTTTTCAATTCCTTTCATGAATGTCCATAATGTAGGATGATGATACGGAAAAAGTGTATGTTGTCAGCTAGGATTAAAACATGTTGTCAGTATAGTTTGAAAAAACTTAGTGTCGGATGAAAGAACCATAGCTAAAGCAGGTGAGCAGCGAAGAGCCAATCTTAAACNGTCANTNTTTTCGTGGTCCTCTTTCATACCAATCTGGTTAACTTTTCGCTTAACACTTTGTGTCAAATGAAAATAGCAACCCGCAACTGCTGCACTTGGAAATGCTGATCTAAAAGCACTTATCGCTGCTTTGGGAGTATTCTCTCAGGAGAAGCCAAACTAATCACTCCATTTACTTCATTCAACATGCGACCATACACACCTTGAATCTTGTTCTGTGCAAGGCAGTAAGTGGCGCCAGGATTTATGGCACGAGAGAGTTCGAAATGAATTATGCACAATTGAAAAAATATGTATTGTGTACAAATGTGTGTGTTGATCCGTCTAGTGATAAACAGTCAAAGGGATTAAATGTCTGGGTGTTTCTATTCTCTGCGTGATTAACTATCTAGTGATTAAATGTCAGTGATTAACTGTCGCGTGATAAAATGTCTGTACACCGTTGATACTGAAGAGAAATCAAGACTGAAACAAGGCGAAAGTACAGTAACTACTGCAGGCCTATTCGTTCGTCGTCATGCAGAGAAGCATTACATAATGAAAGAAAAACGGAGATTTGTAAAAAGGATCAGATAATTGATTGGAACGAATAAAAAGGGTGAATGAAGATGCGCATCTTTTAACAAAGACATCAAGTGATTCAAGTATCCTGACAAAACTAGGTAATTTGATATGACGAACACTTACGTTCCTTAGGATGTAATGCAAGATTTGACAGGCATTTGTATAAGAATAACATGGGGACGTTTAATACTAGACTATAGGTACTATACTTGCACTACAATTGGCAGGCATAGATCAGTGTTTTTAACCATGATAGCAATTTCATTTACGTCGTAGATGCATTCACAAAATGCAAGAATTGCATTTGCCTTGCTTGCAAATAGCGATAAAATCATGTCAGTGTTTGCATACACTATGAGTCAAATTCGTGTCAGTGGCAGGCAACAATTAATCCATTTAGGGCAATAACACTCGCTTTCGAATCCAAATGACATCTCAAGAATCTTGAACTGTAAATATTTAAGCTTTTAATTTAGCGTTGTTTCATGCTGTAGAAGAAACAAAAGTGTTTTTACGGTATTGCGCGTTCCGTACCAGACAATTGTTGAATTTTTAGCAAATGTGCTCCTCACTTTGAAATGCAGTCCCACGCACTTTGTGGAAGGAAGCTTACGGCGAGATGCTAAAACTCTGGTCTCATTTTCGTAGTCAGCCGTTCGTTTCTGCTTGGTACTGTACACATTTGCGGTCAATATTTTTTCTTTGCGAGATCAGTGTTTTATTTGATGCTGTTTAATTCTGTGTGCCGTTCTTGCTGTTGGCAACTCTTTCAGGCTTCGATATCAACGTATGTTTGCTGTATATGTGAATACGTTCATAGAAAGTACTCCAAAAACAAACCTGCATCTACAGAGTTTGTCGCGGGTTGCAAAGTGGCGAGGGCCATTTAACGGCTTTGTATGCACATGGCCAACGCAAAGTAGTTAGATCAGTGTGTAAAGGTGACCAGACTTATGCTCCTACAACGACTGGGGCGATATCTTCAGTTAGTTGGGGTTTGGGGTAAATGTAGGCCTACACAACGCCAGGAAACACACAGTGCAAATGTCAAAAAGGTTAAGAACATGCTCTAACTCAGAATTCATATTGGAGTCAGCAATAAATCTATGGATGCAAGCAGGGATACAGTGCTAACAAAAAAGGTGTGGGAACGCACCCAAAAAATAGCCATTTTAAAACAGCTTCCAACACATTTTAAAGCAAAACGTGAAAAAGGTGTGGGAAAGCCGTTCCCTCGCCCCACTACACCCCTGAATGCAAGGAACATGAATGTATTCCCGTAATTTCAAAAAGTCTGCAAGGGGTTCAGTTAAATACTTTTAAACGCAGGGATTACTTTAACCACTAAACATCTTTGACAAACGGTGCACACATATTTTTCGGGAGTTGGCCGATTAACTGGAATGGTTTTATGTTCATTAATAAAACGACAATCAAGTATACCAGTAATTCCTAACGTGAGGTGCACGGTACGCTCCACAGGGGGTCAATTTGATATTTATGGGGGACATTGAGTTTTTCATATTATTATAATTTTAATACCAATTAATCTTTTGTTCTTTTTTACATTTTTTTAGTAATTCCTTTCTCAAAACTTCGTCTTTCGTGTATTTCATTCTTCGTTTTCATGAATGCTATGTTCTTTGGAAACTTGTTTGAACCAAGGCATTAGTCTTTTAAGCGTCTTAGCTGAAACGGAGTTCACTATTTTAATCATACGATTTATACATCACCATATTCACCATATAGAGAGTAAACAGGATTTTAGACATGATTATAGGTGAAGTATGGGCAAATATGTTGGGAACCACTGAAACAAATACTGTAGTATATACAGTATAATGTATTGAAATAGTATTGTACAAGTCCTTGCTAACACAGGGATTTACCTCAGGGATACATTTTGTAGAATATGGATCACTTTTTCTAACTTTACCGCTTGGGCAAGTACATCCGGGAAGGCACTGAGTTGAGCATACTTGACTTTCTCCGCAAGTAGAGCGACATTGACCGTCACACGGGGTTTTCACAAGGTCACCAGGACAAAGACCTAAATAAATCATCAAGAAAATGTGGATTTGTAATTTGTGAAACCAAACAAAAAACTCTTTTTAGCTTGGATTCCAACGTTCTAATTGCGCCAGACGTTTATGCAGACCGAACAGATGCTGTTGCTGATGAAAAAATGAGTTCGTTCTAGCAATCAAAGCTACAGTAAAAGATGCCTGATTATTCGTGAATTTGCATTAAACAAAAATACATAAATTAGATATTATCTCACCTTGCACAGATGCTTTCACAGAAAGGATGATGTACGTGGGTATTTTGTCCATTTCCAAGCCATTTATATGTATGATAGCCACCGAGAGATTTTCGTCAATGTCTGAAATAGGTGAAGTACCAACGCTAGTCTTTTTTTCATCCGTAACGTAAAGTAGGAAGCCCACCTATAGCGAGCGTTGTTGGAAAATAAGAAAAATTAAATTGTTTGAGCATAGATTTTAGCTATAGTTCAGGCACGTTTTTGCAAATTTTAGTCAGTGCAGAGCTACGAAAAAATTGTTAAACATTATTAAACACTCAAAAAGTTATATCACTTTCCAACAATAATTTTTATTTTCTTGTTGCCTTAGACGTTTCAATTGATTGTACCTAAACAGGGGTAACTGATTTCAAAAATACAGTTCGTATTTGGTCTAGTTTTCCTGCTGTGATGTGACTAGTTTTCCTGCTGTGATGTGTCCATTGGTGATCATGATTTATAATGCCAAAGTGATAGTTGTTATTGCAATAGCAGCAAATTCTGACAGAAACACAAAAGCGTACTTATTGTGTGATTAGTCAATTACAAGTCAAATTCATTCTGGGATGGCACTGGCAAAAAATAGCTGGAAAACTCAGGGAGGCATATGCATCTGTCATGACATACATAAGGACAAAGCTCAGATTTGCCCTGTTGAGGAGCACCCACGCTGCAATGCGAGGATTTCGACGCAAACGAAGTGATGTCCACCTCCAGGACCTCACAGACATTGACTTCAGTTTGATTCCTAGGCCCACAATCGTGTAAAGCTGAGGTGCGGTGTCAATGACACGACACCAGTTATATCTGTGAAATAGTGGCTAGTTCACATGAGTCAATGCCTTTTTGTGGTGAAACTGTACCCAAGAACAACACACTTCTCTCACTTACCATACATTTTTTGTTTTTCATGTACCCAACACTTGTTAGATTAATGTTTGCTGCTAATATTGCTGCAATCTGTCCATACCCTTGTCTCTTCAACATCATTTAGTGACACCATGCATCTGGTTGGAAATAACTCGTTTATGGAACTCACCACATTATGGTCTGTCGGTAAATTTCTGTTTCTTCACGATTTGTATGCGCAAACATTTTTTCATGCCCTTGACACTTGTTGTTGTAATGAAATGATGTTTCTTATTGCATTGCTCTCTTCCTCACGACCCGCACTGCTGTTCGCTTCCATCACATATGTGCTTACTTCAACTGCCCANCTGTACATGCCTCAAATCTTCACCCATTGCTTGCCCACCATCATCTGTGTTACGCTGATGAACATTGTGTATGTACTATAAAACAATCGTTCTATTCCCTTTCTTTTAATTGTATTATTCTCCGCCCTTTATTACAAGTCAATTATACCTTAAAGTGGTCAAACCTCAGTCTAAAATTTGCGCTTCGATGATCACCGAGAGTGGGACAAGATCATCGTGAAGTTTGATTGACTAACAGTAGTCAGCTAGAATGGCAGCGTTCCAACTCTCTTGGTATCGTACTTCCATTTCACTGACAACCTGATGGAACCGCTCCTTTTGCTCATCACTCACATTACCAAGATTTTTGGGGAATGATCCAAATAATTGCATAGGAATTGGAGGTTGATGCCCATGTTAACACCAATATCTTGAAGACTGCTCAGTAAATTGCACACTTCTGTATTTCCCGAAGCCTTGTTAACAACTTCCACAAAAGTATTTCAGGTACAGGATTCTCTTTCATTCGTGAAAGTTTGAAAGATTTGGTCATTTAATAATCTTCTGATCTGAGGGCCGTCAAAATTACAAGATTTAAATTTTTCTATTGTTGATCCTGGAGGTTTGGTGCAATATATGCAAAAGAGTCACCATCTTTGGCAAGTGATTTCATGAATTAATTTACGATTCCCAGTTTGACATGAAGGTAAAATGGTTTTGAGATCCACCCACAAGAGAGAAACGCCAGGTACCATTTCTGCTTTACAAGTCAATCATTTATTCAATCTTGGGATCAAGTTCTGTTATCCTATAAGCATAGAAAGAACTGGAACTTGGTATAAACAGCTTGCAAACCTAGCAGAAATCCAACCATTTTTAAAACGACACAAATAATCCACTTGTGCTCAAAGTGTTAGGGGTACTACGTCCCCTAACACCGATAACGACAAAAGTACAACATCGAACACTGCCGAAACACAACCAACTTCAGTGTCAGATTCTGATGAAAGCATCACAGTGAAAATAATGAATGATATGCTCTCCGACTTGGAGTGAAATGCAGTAACCAAGCGAGAGAAAAAGACAATGTTACGATCATGTGTACATATTGCGCAGCGAAACAATCCTGGTATAGAAATGTGATGTGAAAATTTGCGTGTTCAATACTGTCAATGCTGCAACAACCTATAAGCACCTCAACACACTTGTACAACTTACATTTATGTGAATGTATTTGCAGAAATCATGTATGAAATAACGTCATTGTCAGACTTATATGACGCATTTTTTGGGCATTACAATTTGTGCCAAACAATTGAAAAATATGAAACGCCAGAACAAACTTCGGAAACTTTACAAAAAGTAATAGACTGGTTAAAAGATTTAATCCAAGTTAACAAATATGAACCAAAGTTAAATAGCGAAATATTCATTTGTTATGAAGGACAAAAGGTCCAAGTAATGGCAAAGCGAAAAGTCAAAGGCTCTACATAAGCAAATGGAGATTTACGCGTGAACCATGTAAAAAGAATGCAATAATTTAATCACATGATTATGTGTTACAGAGGGCTAACGTAGGGCTGTTAAAAAAATACGTTGACAACGAAGAGAACATCTATTTTATTTTCAAAAAAGCAAGAATAGAGGACCAAAATAAACTACAAAAGCCTTTGAACAGTTAGATCCCGAAGAAGTCATAGTAATGATCTACAAATGGTTAAGTGAAAACACGAGAAGTGTGTCGAAGATACAGTTGCGAGTGCATAGCTTCAACCACAGTATGATGCACTATCTAGGATTACGTATGTATAACCGACAAATTTATGTCTTGTACGTACACGATCTGCCTTTAAACCACCAGCAAACAACACATATGTGGAAACCATCCACCACCTTCAACAATCTAACGATTGAAGAAACAAAAGAAAGTGTGAAAAGAGCACAAGAGATAAATTACTTGACCACTCGTGGACGAACCCAACATGACTTACCCACGATCGACGCATTGCTTGATATAAAGACCCAGAGTTACCTCAATTGATCAGCAATAACTTAGCTGAAGAAGTTACTGAACCCTGATGTTTTTGATAAAAGAACTCTGAAAGACTTCTCTGTATAGCCGAAGTAAGCCAGCTGGCATGAATCAAATAAGTACACAGATTGTACAAAATCATGTAATGCCTTCCGACCAATTGGAACAAGGAAGCCCGAGACAAACATGTACAAAGTCTGCAAACCCTTGCCAGACAAAAAATCACGCGTCAACCTCTGGTGACGATATGAGGACAAGTTAAAATAAACGATTGAAGGTCACGTGGCAAGAGACACACAGAGTTACGCGAAGTTTTATAAAATTTGCTACATGTTAAAATTGCTTGAATAACATGTGAAGAAGCAGCATTGACGACCACAAGTAAATATGTAACTTAAGCAAAATTAACACAAAAGGAAAGTGTGCCAAAATCAGAAAAAATGTAAATTGTATAAAAAATTGCTAAATGAAACAAAAAGTACTACAACATGCAAGTTAAACAAATCACCAATCTATTGAACACTAGCAAAACCAAAATAATTACCAACCTAAGTAAGTTTAACATTAATAGAACAAACTGTAAAACTGCAAAGAAAATAAAAGAAATAAACAAATTGCATTATTTAAAGCAGAATAAAATGTTAAAGTTGCTTAAAGTACCTGAATGATTGTTTATTAACATATATGGTGATATGAAATATTGTTTAAAATGTTCAGAATACAGGAAAGCGTGAATATTTGATGTTTTGTATCATTGCGAAATGCCTATATATTGAGCGCTATCAGCGACAAGATCTCAGAAGGCCTGAAGGCCAGGTACATGTTGTACTGATCTATGCTCCTTGATCTCGTGATAGGAGAGGGGTTGGTTGGATGTACACTGGTCCTCACTCGTGATGGCACGCCCAGCAAACAAATTCTGGGATCATCAGGCCCACAGCGAATAGATTTCGTGCTGTGTAACTAGGGAATGCTTCGGCAGCCAGTGTCAAGAGGGACACGCTGGTTCACAAACAAAATTCAATACGTCAGCCAATTCATGACTGTCAGATTTCCGACTATGCCTAATTTGGGAATAAATTGAAGGCAAGTGCTTTGCAAAACAACAGTAGCACCATGAAAAAGTCATTCTGTGACGCAAGCAGGTGATACCCTCGAAAAAGTCGCAATGCTTACAAAAAAGAATGCACTGATTGCGGCTAGCCATTTTGTAACTGTGTTTAGAGTAACAGTGAGTAGAAATCTAAGGAAAGCTGAGATTTTGTTTCGAAAGAAACTCTAAGTTGTATCGCATATTTTTGAACGTTGGTTATCATGAGTCCAATAAAAAGTTTGTGTGTTAAAATCACTGAATTATACCAACATCTGGTTGCGAGCTAAGATGTTTTTTGCGATTCAGAATTGTGTTAAAAGCCTCCTGGGAAAGAATGAGGAAGACCGAACCTGCAACGGATAGTCGTAAAAATTAAAGCCAATGCTTTAATGAATAGACTTTTTGTAAAGGCATGAAAATGTTAAGCCGTGGCAATAGTAAATTACATGCTTTTACCCAAAAAAAGTAAGAATTTCTTTCTGGCACAAGCTTAAAATTTCGTTGTATTTTTCTTTTAGAGTTGTTGAGTACCCAGGAAGAATAGATCCAAACCCGTTATAATTATGCAGAAAAACACATTTCAAACTTCGTTTCGACCAATTAACAGAAAGTCTCCAATGTTGAGGATCATACTCTAACATATACCAAACTTATTCAGAAGGCCTTGAACATTCGATTTCTTACCGCACACAATCTCGTTTTCTTGGGTAAAATATGACACGAATTCTGCATAACGTATTCGGTAAGAAGTGATGATAGTACTCGGTTGTATAACAAATTTTTCTTTACTCCTTCAAGGAAGCATCTTAGAGGCTTCTTAAAAATTCGAATCTCTTGCCAAGTCATTAAGATCTGTCCGGGAATGACTTGTGGAAATAAAAAAAGATTGGGGATTGTTGGAATCACTATCGGTTGTAACAAATTCAACCACACAGATACAGGGAGCTCTTTGCCGTGTGGAATGGGCCAGATCGCTGAGTTCATGCTAGAATAGCTCAAAGAATTCTTATTCTTCCTGTTTATGTCTTTAGTTTTCACTGCATAAACGTAGCAGTTGCCGCACCGATGTTTGATTCAGGCCACACCAATGGAACATCAAGCTACTGGGCTTTTTCTAGCGATGTTTGTCCACTGGCATAAATTTTCTATACGCAAAAAGTTTACATGCAATGTGCGGTTCCCAAGATTTGCCTTGATCACCCAGCATCACTTTGAAGTAGGCAAGGTAAGCAAGCTTTACCAAATCGTTGATATGTTTCCTGTTACGCTGTAGTGTGTGTTCACCACAAATATAAGAGAAAACGTTTGGTTTATTTAAACCAGTGATTCGCAGCGCTGCCACTGCTGTATTTTTCACTAAATCTGGGGTTTTGTGACTATGGTCAAATTTTAGAGATGTATGTAATTGTATTACTGTATTTTCCATTCTAGAATACAATAGTTTCAAAGGCGTAATAACACGTGTAACCATGTGCAGTAGCCAGACAGACGAGTAGGGCTAGGCTCAACGAAATTGTTGGAAACATAATGGTTTACANATAAAGCACTGACGAGGCATAGATCAGCACTCTTATCTATCGCTGACATGACAAGGGCTGCGTGTGCATGATTTTGGAGTGCTTTTTTTTTGTTTTGAAGATGGTGTGGTTGAGAATCTGTTCATTGTTTTACATGCGCATTGTGATATGACTAAAATTTTGAATGTTACATCAGTAGTCAAACGTTGCAATGAATGTAATGGTTAGGGTGAAAAGATAACTGTAAGACCTTGAATGTATCATGTACACTATGTCACTACATGTTTCAATTTGTTCATTTAAGTGAAAGTAAAGGAAAATATTGAACGTTTTTTCAGAAAAGATCTAACTAGCCTTTGTTATGTTACTTCATACATTCGATTTGCTGTTAACTTACTTGCAAATTATCAGTATGTTTAAAAATAAACTTGAACTTGTTAAGAATATGATGTAAATAATACATATTACCTTCATTTTTATGTGCAAGTACCAGTAGTGTGCATTTCAAGTTTACCAAGTTCATTCTAAATCAGCTCTAAAATTTAGAGCACTAAATATTGTGTTGGCCAGTGATGTATTGATGCAACAATCAGGCTACCGCAGGGCAAGCAATCCATGACAACAACAGTAGTTACAAGACCATAACTGCAGATTTTGAACCAAAATGTTCCTCCTATCATAGGAATAAATGTGTTCAGCTATACGATTGTAAAATTAAGTTAGACATCAATTTGCTCACAACGAAATTGGTTGAGCATCTTTTTGCCAACCGCCAGTGGAAACCTCTTTGCAGAGACATCGACCTATACGCTGTATAAATGAATAACTCTCTCCCCCTTAGTTGTCCGTCGATAGACTATCACGCTGCTCAGCGCATTCCTTCATGTCGGTGCATATGGCTCCTTAGCCGGAAGGCTGAGGCGGAAACCAGGTCGCTTACTGTACAAACCGATCTCTGCCGCCTCGATGTTGCGGGTGTTTTGCACTGCTGGTGTCGGTGCACCCGCTTTGCTTTTGCCACATCAATATGTTGCTGTTTAAATATTGTCTGTTCCTTGTCGCAAACTACACACCATTCGTCTCAGTCCCCGGCCAATTCCTCAAGTCTGGTGAACGGAATCCTGCATTTACCTAAGGACGACTTAATGTGGTCCATCAAACTCTTCTTCGCCCCCCACCGAGCCCCGGTCAAAGACCAGAGATGAGCGGAGTCACGTTTTTCAGACTTCGACTCCGTTCCTGCACAGTGCCGATTGTAGAATTAAAAAATTTGGGGGGGGACTGCGGGGCCAAAGAAAAAGTAGGGGGGCCAACATAAATGTCTATCTTCCGTGATGATTTTTCGTTGTTTCGAAGATTAAGCAGCTATGATTAACCCTATCAAACCCAACATTGGCTTGTGAATATCGTTAAATATGAACTAGCGTTATTATTTACGAGAGACACCTAAACGCCCACTGTAGATGCAATCACACACATAGGCGTAGGAGCAAGCAAATTTTTAGGGTGCAAAGGATTTTTACCCAAAATTTCCCAAACTTGCCCAAAAAGTTGTCGCGCAACTTTTGAGAACCGTTTTTGTGGTGTGACCTCCGAAAAAATGGTCTTCACTTGTTTTTCTGCAAACCTTGGGCGCCATTTGTGGAAGTCAAACAACGTTGGGCACCATTTTGCTCAGATTTTCAGAGATTTTGCCTAGATATTTAGGGATTTGGTTAGGATTTTCAGGGATTTTGCCCAAATTTTCAGAGATTTTGCCCGAATTTTCAACAAATCAAAACTTTTGGGGTGCGCTTGTACCCCCGCCTCCTACACCACTGACCACACACGTGTACTGCTATGTCGAACATTCTGTGCTAACCATGCAACTTCCACAGCGCTGCACATATAAAACCAAATACCATTTTCCGTACACAATTGTGCCGGTCCCACATGAACGAAAACAGCTTCACGAAAGTGAATACAATTCACATGAAAGCGAAATGGTTCCAACCACGAATTCCATCTTGACACAGAGACAAGTAGACTGTTGATAGCCAACTAGTTTCGTCAAAATATTTTTATTACGCAAAGTTTTTTTTTTTACTAAATCATTTGCCAACGGATTGGTGACTACATGACTAATCCGATTTTGTGGTAGTTTACTGACATTTTGTGACCATAACAGCGTTATGCAATTACTATTACGAGTGTAATGCCCATGTGCAGCGTGGATAGGGTGAGGACTGTTTAATGCAGTATGCAATTAACAGCAGCGAGGTTTCGGCACCAGTTGCACCGAAAGAAGCATAGCAGCACCGCAGATAGGTGTGCATCGGGGTTTAGAGCATATATCTGATAGCAAGCTGTAACAGCAGGCGAAAAAGGAGAACATTCCTAACAAAGTCGTTCATTTTAATATGCACAATGAATTCTCCTCGGACTGATCCTCAGAAGCTGACTTTTCAACCTGCGTTAATTTATGACTATCTTGTCACAGGCGAAACACGCACTAACTCTAAACTTAAAAGGATTCAGAAAAACAGACAATGAGCAACATAATTCTCACACAGATCCCTGCACAGTCTACATTAGAATTATATATCATCATCGCCTCAATGTAACTAAATCCTTCGATTATCATGTTGACTGTTAAATTCATCAACGAAATCATCTACATCTGTTTTTCAGCTCGTTCCTTTCAATTGAAAGTAGATCAATGTTTCCCACTCTTTCACTGGTCATGAAATTTCTGGGAAATGTTTTCACTAATTTCATTTTTGAAAAACTTCTCTTGCATGAAGCGCTGGTGACGGGAAGAGTTACAGCTACCAGTAAAAATCAAACGCAGCCTTTTAAGTAGCTATAAATGAAACAAATATTCGAGCGGTATAGGCAGCTTCGACTCCTTCCGAAGCAAAAAGTTATTTCATGATTTAAATCATTTTAACTAAATGAATATGATTTGCGAGTTCTTCCAAGTGTTTTTCTGATAGAAATGTTTGACCTCCGGGGAAAAGAGTTGAAATACATGGAAGAATTGCTTCTGAATCATTATAGAAAATCCGTACAAAATTCTATGAGGTTGCAGGACATGTGTGGGTAGAGTTAAAGCGGAAGTCACGAACCACTTACATGAGATGTTTCGACGTCGTGTACACAAGGCAGCAGAACGCAATGCTGCAGCCAGGATAAATTCAGATAACCATTTTTAATGCTTTCACAAACCTTTTGCTACAGGAACCAGCAACAACCTGCTGACAGTAATGTATTCCAGTTCCATCTCACACTGAAATGTACGAAAGCTCAATCTTCCCATTTCTGCGACTGTTTCTTAGTTTCTAAATGAATGTTTTACCACCACGACCTCTGTCTGACTAAGTTTCACGCAGAATCCGAGCAACAACTGGTGTATGCCATCATGAACAACTGTAGTTACCCGACCGTCAAAAACAACAACACAGATTATCATGCATTTGGGAAATATTGAATGCAGGCTAAAGGGTTTCTAAAATATCGTTTAAAACAGGGCTTCTCAAACATTTGCAGTCGCGAAAAGTAATTTTGGGGCCGCGAAACATATTGGCTTGACAAACAAGACGTAAAAGTTTTTGTGAACTTTACAAGAAAATTATAAATTAGGCCTGCAGTGAATCTATTTCTACTGCATTTTCAAGGGCAAACATTCCGCGTTTCATGCTGTCAGTTTTTACTACGATGTCTGCCTGAACTACCAAATGATAATAACCAACCAAGCACAAGTTATGCGTTGTCATGATTGTTTCAATGTAATGACTATAATACTGACCTTGTTGCATTCATTCTGACGCGAAGGCATGCTGGTGTTTAGGACTCTAGGTCTAGGATCGGGGCTAGGTATGGGCTAACTGTTTTGAGAGCACACTGAGTAATTTTAGACTAAAGTAAAGCTTCACACAGTTTCAGAAGCACTTCGGAGTTTGAGTCAAGAAAAGTTGGATCCGCAAGTCATGCACAATTGAAATTGCAGGAGGTCACACTGCTGCCATCATAACCACAGGATGAATTTGCGGAGTTGGTAACCGACAAAAGCTGTTTGCAACTGGATTTTTCAAAATAGAGTATATGTGATTTTTGACAGCAAGAAATGAATATTCAGCCATTTCTGATCTAGCCGTTCATAAACTCTCAGCCGTTTGCACAACATTATAATTGTGTGAAGCAGCATTCTCAAAATTGTCAATCATCAAACCCAAAAACCAATGCATTTTGAAAAATGTTGAGAATGTCTTTCTTCCTGCGTTGCCTAATTGCATCAATCTACAAATGGATGATCTGCGTAAAAATCATCAAGTGCATCCATCCCATTAGTTGTGCTTGCCAACTTCAATAAAAGGAAATGTTTTTTTGTTAATTTTTTTCGCCTTACTGTTTCCATCACTTCGTTGTTCTATTATTGCATAGTAACTTTCGTGGGATATGTGCATTTGTATGATTTCGCCGCAGGCAAAAAATGCCTCTTGAGATTTTTAATGGGACGTTTACACGTATCATTAACATTTAGGTTGGTCGTTCTTAACCTGGGGTAAATTTCATATTCCAAAGGGGTAAATTTACTGAATCATAATTTCAGAAAATGCAAATTTTTATAAATCATGCTAAACAGTAAGACTTTGTTAATTTCGTATTTTTAATAAATGAGCACCACTACGTGTATTGGGGGTAAATCTGGCCATCTTGTTTGATAAAAGGGTAAGATATGTAAAAATTGTTAAGAACCACTGATCTAGGCCATCCATGAAGGGGTTGCATTGAAAATTCTTTGCTTAAACGAGGTCGCAAAACAAAAAAATTTGAGAAGCCCTGGTTTAAAACATTGCTGACCGAAAGCTATCTACTGTATATGTCAACCAAAAAAACGGGAAATTAAGAAAAAACTGGAGGGGCCAAGCAAAAATCTGGGGAGGCATGGTCCACCCAGGCCCTCCCTTAGAATCGCCACTGTTCCTGCATCTGGCTTTAAGATTCTGCTCCGACAAATTTTGAAACACCAACTTCGACTCCTGTTAACACTCTGAAAACTTCCAAGTAACCTATATCAAAAAGATACTGTCTAGTTTGCCGCATGAGGCAAAATATATGGCATGGCTATTTTGCCTTTGATGGAATACAAGTGATTGAAGTGGTCACGTGATAAGCACAATGCAGAGAGACACAACATGTTGATGTTTATGTCTTATCTTATACTTCACGCAACATAGACAAAACGCCACTAAAAGCTTGCCCGCACCTAAATTAAACGTTACGGTCAGCTATGTAGGCCATCCAATCCAAACTTGTCATGTCATGTGATCACTTCAAACAACTGTGTACAGCTGCTGACAAAGTAAATTTAGAACAGTTTTTGCCTCATGAGTAAAATACAAAAACTATAGGTTCTACTGTAATTTAAGTTATAAAGTGTTAACCGCTGAAACATTANTTAAGTAGTTCAATCTTCAATAATTAACCAGATTTCTGACAATTTTTTTAATTGAGCGTTACAGTATCTTTCAATTTTTACAAAATACTCATTTTAAATCTCCAAGGTCAGGAGCTGACCACCTGCTTACAATTAGTGAATCGTACTTTAACCATGTGCTCAGACAAAACTCTGAACTATGACTGTGCCAAACAAAGCCATTAACATGAATGTGCAAGGAAATCCTACAAAAAACTAACAAGATGAACATTACGCATAACTTACAATCCCTTTCAAAATTAACTTAGACAACAAAGCTGCAAAACAATATAGGTTATCTTTAAAGCTGCAATTATCAGGACAAACATCCAACTTTGTTCAGAATGGCTCCAAAANGTGAGCAGAGGTTTGCCTATGCAAGTGGTGGCTAGCCTAGAAATCTGCACATTGCAAACAAATATTCTACTGCACTACTTTACATTGGTTCTAACATGTCAAAAATCCTATCACTACAGGTAATTTCGGCACACTGTTACTTCTTTACAGTCTGTTTTGTTGACCATTTGTTTTTTTGTCATGTGTCTTGTGCTTTTGCCCAAATCATTAGCCAACAGTCTCGTGGTTACGGCATGGATCCTAAATTCCTGAACTGCAACGTCACTTACACACTGTATTTTACATAAGCACTAACTTCTGAAACCATTATTTGTGGCAACTGGTGAAATGCTTGGTACTCCCACCCAGTGTCACACTATTGTGATATATGATGACGCTGGTCAGAAAACATGTCTGAATTAATTCCATTCTGCTTGACAACAACAAGCATCGTTACAGAAATTTTAATGGGCCCCTGAAAAATCTTGATTGGCTCCTGCACAGACCATAATGCTGACTCCGGTTCCTGCTCCGGCTTGAACCTAAAATATTGACTCCGGCTCCAGCTCTTGCTCCGGTCTAAAATCCAAACTCCAAACTCCGGCAGGAGTCCACTCCGGCCCCGTGATCATCTCTGCCNAGCAGCTCACTGTGGAGCAGAACGCGGGGAGTCTTGGGCAAAAAGTCCATTTCCAGGCATCCTTATCACGTGACCAAGCCACCTTATTTTTTTTCTGAGCAATATGGTCTCCAAGCAAACATGTTGTGCCTACTCTGCGGCGGATCTTTATATGGAGTATTTCGTTCCACCAGTGCATATGCAAAATAGTTTGAAGTTCAAACTATAAGAGACCTGCTTGATGCAGTACTAGACGAACCCCCACCAATCACTCTGCCTGAAAAGGATAGGTTATTGGGACGCTTACACTTTGCTCAGGACGGGCAAGGTTCATCCACCCCCACATAAATAGCATGCATGTCCCCGTTGGAGCAAGAGGAGCTTGTTGTGATTGCTTGGAGCCTATGAAAGCACAAATGGTTTCACAGTGGATGATACCGAACTCCAAGTATAAAAACTTCATTTTTTTACACAACGCATAACGTTGGAGTCTTTGGACTTCTCAAATCAAGCACACAGACCTGTGTACCGATACAACCGAGCCATCAATTTTAACTAACCAATTCAAATCACTGTACGCAGCGATCTTGCAAAATCTTACCTCTACAGTTTCCAAGATGTCCATCTCCAACGTAACCGCTTTTACAACGGCACGTGTACGATCCTACATTATTTGTGCACGTTGCAGCGTAGGGATCGCAGACATGAGTTCCAGGAGTGCATTCATCAATATCTGCCGCCCAATTACAAGTTAGCGTGTAACTTTACACAGTGGCCACTCAAATGTTGGTAATAAAAATAGCAAAAAACATTTTCCTCAAAAAATATTACTATCAACCGTGTTAAATCTTGTTCAATTTTTGCTTAACCTTTCATCATTGCATGCAAAATCGTTGTGCACTCTTCGCCAACAAACAAACTTAGAATCGTATTAACCCAGTGGATCTCAACCTGGGGATCGTCAAGCTATCTTCTCGTTTTACATGATAACAATGGTCAGCAAAATTTTGATAGCAGATAAAGTAGCAATTACACTACTTGAAAGATTTCAGTTCACTGATTCCAAATTTAACATGCGAACATAACCATCACGTCACGTTTTCACTATATTGAACTATCTTAAACAATTTAGTGGATGGGCATCCGCAAAGAATCAATGCGCTAGGGAGTCTGAAAGTAAGGAAACGTTGAGAACCACTGCATCATAAACAGCCCTAATAGACGGGGAGCTTGTAGCACAACAGACTTTCGGTAAGTTTTAAAAACTGCGGTTTGTTGGAAAAACTCGGAAGTTTTCCGGTGAAAATTTCGCAGAGCGAGATGAAAACAAAAAAATAATTACCAACAAAATGAATTAAATTTTGGCAAGAATTTTGTAAAAGTTGTTAGAAGTATGTGAATGGTCCTTTCTAATCGTACTGATCTTTTCACGGAACCAAACAATGATTTTTGTAAAAAAATTGTCAATTAATGGGAAAGTGACCTCGATATTTAAAGTAAAGTGTTGGCATTTGAGCAAAAATTTCATTATGGCCAAAAGTACCTTTCGCCGAGCAAAACTTTTGAGTCCCTTGTAAATTTCGGGTCTAGTGAGGTCATGTACTGTGGACACGCACTACACTACTAAAAACTGTAAATTCGTTAAAATATGTGGGCATGCTTTTAATTGCAATCGGTTTGTGAGTCAACGGAATCCATCTACACCAAACCCTGAATATTGCGTTGGAAGGAATTTTTCCAGAAGGGCCACTATTGGATTTTTCCAAACGTTTTTCTAGGGGGGCCAAAAGTGGTGAAAAAAATTTTTTTTCACTCGAAACTAAGAAAACAACCTTTTTTGTGGAAAGTTTCAAACGGGCCTTGGCCCCCCTGTTCCCCCTTCCGAAGCCCATGATCTTGAGAATGGCACACCTAACATCTGAAATTTGGTTGAATCCGAGTTAGGGACTGCTGGTCTATTGTAATAATGCTGATAAGTCGAATGATCTAAGCTCTCACAAATTCATGACTGTTTAGTAAATCGTGTTGTTTGATCAAACGAACTTTATGGTTTGTTGTTTTACATGATACGACAGATTTTCATATGATTCAAAAATGAGATTTTTCAAAACCGCTAATTCAAAACCCTTAACTAGAATCAGAAAATAATGTTTTAAACTAGACAGAAAATTGCAAAGTTGAAAAGAACCCGTTTAAAATGTCGGCAATCTTCATCACCCAATGTTCGCTACCGTGTATTGCGTATTCATATGGGGCACGGTACTGCACATGACACGCCTTCCTGCAGACTTCTGCTGCTCCGTTTCAACCAAAGATTTGCACTTTGATTTGAATAAGCAAGTACAAGAAAATCCAATACTACAAATTTTGTCTGTCTACAACTTAGGGCGACGGTAATGGATTTGGTTAAAAGACGATTTGAAACAAACAAGTAAACCTGAGCTCAGTGATCAACTAAATTGTGTCTAAAAGTTTTTAATTTTATCACACAAGTTGATTTAGCAATAAATACCAAGCATTACGGAATGCCTGAGTAAATTCAAGTACAAGCTAAACAGCCTGCGTAAACGAGGGTTTATTACATTAGGAGCTAATATTATTCTACTGAGATCTGAGATTTATAGTTTATGATGTGATGTTATCAAACACATATTCGGAAAATTTAGACTCTAAAGCCAAATGTTTTGCCTAAACGTAATTCTTCGTATATATCCAAGAACAGCAAACCTGTATGTTATCAGCAAATCCGTATGGAAACACTGAAAAACATAGACATGCTGTGGGTACAGTGAAAATCTCCAATATAACTGTAAAGTAATTCTCGGCAACAGAAGAACATGCAAATGCCACCTTACCCAAACACTGCGTCCCGCTTCCAGTGTAACCCTCCGGACACTTGCATACAGATATTCCTGACTCAATGGAGCAAGAAGCAACGAAGTCGCAGTACAGCACTTCACTGATGGACTGGAGTAAAGCAACGTTGTCGTGTGGATACATTTGTAATAAGGAGTTGGTACTGGTTGGAACTCGGTTGAGACTATTTGCAGTGGACACGATATCCTGCATGAAAACTTAAGTCTTAAACGCAAAGAAACCTGGTAACATTTGATAATGCCCTCATTGTTTTAAGGACTCCTTTAGAAAAAGAGCCACTATGAGGTTACTTTATGGTATTATCAGTGGTAACCACAAATTGCTGATGAGGGTATTCGAGGAATTATATATTTAAGCATGGAGCTCAATCTTCGCGAAATGCGTTACTTACGAGAAAGTAATTTTAAGGACATTTCAACAATTTAACGCTAACACTACTATATTTAGATATAAGTGTGAGTTAGTTCAGATCGATTTATGCTCAGTTTCTGTATTTCTTTCGGAGTGTCACGAGTGGTCTGCGGTCCCCATCTCCGCTTGCTTGCGCTGTGTGCCACGCAGCTGCTTTCATAGCGAATGCTCTGTATTGGCGGCGGGTGAGTGGCAGCACCACGTGTAAACCATTTCCTTGCACACACCCATCAACGCCGAGCACGAGATGCATGGTATAAAGCTAAAAGTAGCGTTTTTCAAGTTTCCTGCATGATCCGACGTGGAATCGAAACCAACCTATACCAGCTTTGGTACCGCGTCCTCAACCAACCGTGCCAGTTAACCGGTTAAGTGTGAGATCGCAAGCGCAAAAAGTTTGCTAGAACATCTCAATACTTAGTTATTGCAGTTTCTGCTTGAGAATCCTAAAACGCAGTCTTTATCAAGCCATACGTTATCAGCACCACAGAAATTTTAAACTGAGGTTTTGCAGCAAGTTGAACTCTTATTCAGGCTGAAGCCATTTGGAATGATTTAAAACCGAACAGGTATTTGTACCTGTAGAGTCAAACTAGAGTTTTAAGCCTCTCGCGAAAGTTGCCATGGTTCTGTTGATCCACAAATCGTGTGTCGTTCACATGTAGACTCCAGCGCGGGATGAAATTTTTTTCCACTCCCGCCCCACACCCGCAAATTTTTAACCCGCCCGCACCAGCAAGAATTAAAGAAATCTTGCACGCTCCCGCCCCGCACCCGCAGACTTCCAGCTCGCACACACTCCGCCCCGCATTGCGTCCGTTCCAAACCTCCCCCTGTCCTTGTGTGTCTGAAAACCACTAAAAACTCACGGAATGCGTTTCATCGCTAGTGGCAATTTATTCAGTGGTTCATTTCAAAGCCAACGGAAGGTCTTCAAAAACACTGTAAGGTAAAAATGTAAAACCTAGTCAAACTTCAGCGCTTCTTTCTCAGAGGTGTTGAAAAAGAGTACGTCGTTCATTGAGGAGCGCTTTTAACTTTACTCTTCTGCTATTCACGACATGATCATCGATACTACGTTCGTTCACTAGCAGCACTGGTTGCCATCACGCAGAACGTATTTCCTGCAAGACCACTGAGACCTGGAAACTCAGATCCGTGGTCTCGCCACCACTGGAAAATGTCTCTACACCAGGTATGTCTAACCTGAGGCCAACATGCAGCCCAATAAGCTTTTCATTATTGTGTATGTACAATTATAGGTGGCGGAACCGGGGGGGGAGCATGGGCCTAGCCCACCCTCTTTTTTTCTGAATCTTGACTTTTGAATTTTGCCCATGTTGGCGGCATTCAAATTTTGAATTTTGCCTACATACGTTTCAGTCACACAATTGTAGTATTGGGTCCAATGTTCGGTAAATCGCTTAATGAAAATAATGTGCAGATATTTGGCCGTATTTCGGCAATATTATTTGTAATATACTATTTGTAATTTGGCAGGATTTTGTAAATGTTTGAAAGAAAACCCTGTGCACAATCTGGTCACTCTGCTCGGGCTTGCTTACCGCATTCATGTTGTCGAACAGTGTTGCCAGTTTGTGTAATACGACACCATTTTTGTAAAATGATGTAATTTTTCAACCACGTGTGTAGAAAAAATTTTGTGCCATACCACTGAGAAATTGGTGCAGTTTGATGTAATTTCAAGTGCAATTTAACACCATTCTAAACAGTGAAATTTCGCTGAATCTCATACGCAAAATCATGTATTTGACAGATCAATTTCTATTGTGTTTTTATTTTCAACTGGCAACACTGAATAGCTATATTTTATTTTTGCATTCGCAACACAGCATCTTTATAGACAACTTGCTACATATGCTCTGTCTTGTCTTTGTATTCTGGTATCTAAAAGTGCATGACGACACAGATGGCGATGCCTTCGTAACTGAACCAAAACCATTGAAGAACATTTCAATGTCTTTTGTACCTGATACCATCGAAACTGTGATGTCAGCAAAGCTCTTACCCCTGCTCT
>JGI24022J15233_10000506_pt1 | contig 25306 bp, 16 predicted proteins | sample Ectturendosymbi2_FD_15233 | JGI IMG/M metagenome (IMG submission 15233)
ATTATCTAATTAGCTAATTAGTCAAATATTTTTACTAACTTACATCATAACTTTTGAACCCGAAACCCCAGCAGGTCATCCAAAGTATCAAAAGACTCGGAATGTAGCCTAGTTTCCAGTAAAAACTTCAGCTAAATACTACCACCTAACGGTTGGTGCCCAGGGCCAGGTAAAGTGGGCCAAGGTGGCCTAAAATTCCTCCACTTATGATGTCACTCACAAAAAACCCACACCCCCTAAGCAAAAATTTTTTTTTTCGAGTGCAGACTAGAAGACTTGCCGCTTCTTTTGAGACTTTTACCGGGTCTGTAGAGCATACCGGGAGAAATTCCCATGCAAAGCCATGTGCGTTTAGGCATTTTTTTTCGAAAATCCCCGAAACCAGCCTGACGCCAAAGAGTTAAGGTGATCTTCACTTTTGTTGCTTTCCCTACCACATTTTACACATAAATTAACCATTTTGTTTTTTCTTTGAATAAAATTTCTTAATTTGGTAAATGTTCGGACACTAATAAATCTATAATATTTTTTATAAGGAAGTTCTGCGAAGAAAAAAGCTTAACTCGGTGATGGGTGTACCTACAAAACTTCGTTTTTTATTTTTGTGAATATTTTTATGTTGTGAAATAAATGTTTAGTAACAAAGTTTTTGTTTCAAATGAAGAGGAATGTTAGGATACTGACAACTGTTATTTTAGTGGTCTTCAGAATGTAAGTAATAGTTTTTGTGTAGGTGACTGATGTGGATAAAATAAAGCAACAGCTGGTGCAGCAACAAAAAGAACTGCTTGAACTGCAACAAAAGAAGCTGATGCTTGAATTGGAACAAACTAAACAGCAGTTGGAAGCAAAACAAAAAGAAATTAGTCATACTGCTAAGAAACAGGTTCAAACCTTCATTCAGTTTTTTGTACTTATGTCAATTGGTAGCTCATTTGCTTAATTTTGCAAAACATTTGTTTAACATACTGTACTTATCTTGCTCTAAGTGTAAGCCTAAAGCTCCATGCAATAGAGCTGAACCTGGTTTGCTTCGCACAAGATTTGATTTACTTGGTACCTAAATTATTTGTTAAATATAAAAAAATCCATTGAATTACTGTATGGTTAATGTACAAAGCATCATGTATTGCTTGGAGAAATCTCCATTTTGTAATAAAGTTTTCAAGTTACTAATTAAAGGAAACAATTGTACCGCTGGTTTTCAAACGTTTTATACTGGTTGTGAACATTGTTAACTTTTATATGGATACTGGCTTGATACTTTGTCTTCAGAGAAGGTTGTGTAAATCCAATATTTCCCAACAAGATTTTCCAAATAATCTGTATAGTCCAGCATTGTTCTACCTTGTGACATTGACTTGACGTTTGTTTTCAGGTGCCCCCAACAAAAGACCCTCGACTAAAACCCTCCAGTATCAAAGTTGGACCTGGTAAGCAAAATCTTGACCCTTGTAATTTTTGCTTATGTCATCATGTGAGTGAATGTTTAAGAGCAGTTAATTCATGTTTTTCTTGGTTGGACAGTTTGTACTGAATGAACTACTGCAATGACATGTCATGTCAACTGAAATAAAGTCTGTTCTGCCATGCTAAAAAATTTGGCAATGAGTTGAGGCATTCCAGTTCCCCACCTTATAGCAGAAAAATGTTCTTAAAGTGTTACTGCTGAAATGTTTCAGAGGGGCTAAAGTGCACTATATGGTTTGGCTATAAACACAAAGACACAAAAAGCGTGCGAATCATTGGTAGTCATTGGCTTCTTTCATGTGCTTTAACATAGGTGTTTAAAGCTGTGTTCTTTATTTGATTTTAAATTCAATCACAATATCTTTTTTACTTACACCTTGTCTGTGATTTCTCTGTGACATTGTGTATTTATGTGCTACTTTCGTGATAAAATCCTTTATAAATTGATCCTTACTGTTTTATTCAGTTCCAACTAGATTTTTTCACCCTAAATTTTTAATTCCATTTGTCTTTATTTTTATGGTTACACCACCACATTCCTTGTGGAAATTGCTTTAAAGTCTTGCTTCTCAGTTCAAAACTTGAAATTTTGTTACGAACTTTCTGTTTGTTAAGAATTGTGTTTAGTTTTTTTGTGAACATTCTGACTTCCTATGTGACTATCAAAAATATGCATTCACTTTTTGAGAATGCCAGCTTGAGCATACAGTGAAAGAAGGCCAGTGCTAGGACAGTGCTTATTTTTCTTTTAATGTGTGATTGATTTTTGCGAAATGGAAATTGAGTTAAGTTGCACATTGCTGAATCAGTTTGTGCATCCAACTGTATAAATTGATGTTTCCTTCCAAAAGTTTTCTCTTAGTTGAAAACTGTACATGTACAAATACCTGAAATAAAGTTATTTATGCAGTAACAATTTTTTCTGATTTTTTGTGGCTTTGCCAGCAGTATTAGAAAATAATTGAAAATGTGATGATGAAGTTGTGAATGAAATGAAGGTTTGCATTATTAGTAAAATTTAAAAAGCTCTGTCATGTAGTGTTATGATGCCTGAAGTTGACCATGAGTTTGAATTACAATGTCCGCAATGCTCAGGCTTACCTAGCAAAGTTATAGTGTGAATTTTAATTCCAATCCATTTAGGCCATCAATGTTTTTCTGTGAAATTATATTAGCGTGGTTCTCATAATTTATATGTGATTGAAACTTCTATTTTTCAGGTCAGCTTCAAATAACCATATCTCATGATCAAGCAGCAGTTAAGGTAAGATTCACTATGTTGATTTTCTTAAGCCTAGTTTAAGCTGTTAGTTTGTACATCACTAAGTATGCTTAATCACGCAGGAACTAAAAACCTTTTTTCTAGATTTGTTTTTGAAATAAAAAATTGGCAAATTATCTTGGTGCACTATAGGACAGAATTGTTGAAAAGTGTATTTCAAACTTTACTGCATTTTAACTCTACAAAACCTTGGCATACAATTGAACAGTGTTACTGTGTGTAATCTTGTGAAAGAGCAGAAATATCTGTTTTTCTGACACCAGCTTTCTAAAAATAATGCAGAGCTAGATGAAATTTGGAAACTGATGAAGATTAAGAATTATTAGTGCAGCGCAGGGGTGCATCCAGGGTGTCTGTTTGGCTGTCACGACAGGCCCCTTTGTACCGCAGGTACTTAGCATAAAAGCCAATAAAATAACAAACGCTGTCACTGCAGGTCTCTAATGCAGACAGGCAACAGCATTTCCCCTTTGCATAGTTCCATTACAAAACAACAACGTCCCTGCTTTGTCTGAATAGCGACTGCTCAAAAACATGAAACAATCCACGTTTTTGACAGTCTGCCTCGGTGGGCACTCAGAGATGTTCGCTTACAGCAGAGGACCACACCTTCCAATGGAAAAAGAAGCAAGTCCGTGGTAAAAGTAGCAAGTCTCCTTTCAAGTTAGCCTCAATATAAGTTGTGCTTCACCAGGCCACTGAAAACGACTAATTGCCCACCCTCTGCTTTAAATTGATATTGCATCGAATGCTTGTGTTTCGGGATTTCCTACTCTGGCAATGCAAGCGAAGCTGTGAGAAGCTCGTACACTGCCATGCACACGCAGAGCTGTTTTGTAGTATTTTGCTTCTTGTCAAGAGGACAGTCTCCAATCGCGAGTGTTTTGTTTTGCAGTTTTGGTCTTAATTTTATTTGCTGTTTGCACCTACTAGATTATGACAAAATTCAATAAGTGTGGACCTTCCTTGGGGTCACGCCAAGTAACGCGTGTTCGTTTCTACTGAAGCTATATTTTTACAAGGAATTTCTCATATTGAAATGTGCGACACCTAACCTGAGAAAATGTCGTCACATTATCTGAACAAAATATCAGTCAAGCGTTATATATCGAAAATAGCCTTTTGAGAATTGAGCAGTTGACGATGTTGTTTGCTGCGCAAGGAGTCTTATATTTATTTTGAGTGATTCACTTTTACATGACAATGTAAAGCCATCAGAACAATTGCAGCTCAATCGTTCTTCTCTGCAGTGATTTCGCCAGGCCTGTAAACAGCTTGAGACACCAGGCAGGAGTGGCGAAGGGTTTTCTGAGTGGGCCCAAATTTTTTGAACTATGTCCAATGGTTTCAAATAATGTCCAACACATTTTTCCAGGTGGGGAGAAAAATTTTCTAGGGAGCGAAGCCCCCTGCGTCCCCCTGGTTACGGGCCTTGATTTTGCAAGTGTAGTTATAATACCGCCATCTTGATAAACAGCGCTGCACAGACAGAGTTGTGCAGCTGATTGCCAGTATCGATTTTGTAAGTGTATGTACGTATGAATAAACAGCTCAGCTCTCATTGTTGTTTGGCTGACATTTGATGATGTTTGACAAGCTAAGTATCTTTTCAGCACCATATTCGTAGGAACAAACAGCGCTTGTGATGTAATGAATACGCTGCAACCAAAATAAGTGATAACTTGAAAATCTTTCCTTGTGTGCTTTGACAATAAGATCAGTACCACTATCTATTCTGAATAATTAGTTGCGCTAGGCTACTAGCCAAGTTTGATTAGATTTTATGTAGAGCTCGATTGATAAGGCATTTTTGGGCCGATATCGATGGTTTTATTTTTCATTGCTGATAACCGATGATGATATTTTGCAACACTCAAACCACAGTTGAAAGACAATACTTCAGTGCGGTGAAGAAGTGTATAACTTGGAATTCTGCGGAAACCTGGGTCACTGAGATAGTCAATCACCATGGCACATAGCATAGGTGCAGGAGCAGGGAAATTTTGGGGGTGCGAATGATTTTTGCCCAGATTTCCCCAAAAAAAAGAAGGGCTGCATTTCATTTTGGGTGCATTTTTTTCAAATCAAAGCATATCAAGCGCCATTTTTACCCAAATTTCTCCCTAACTTGCCTGAAAAAAAAACTACAAAAAAATTACCTCCAAAAATGCGTCTACACTTTAATTTTGGATGCCATTTTATTTTAAACCAAAGCACATCAAGCGATTTTGCAAAGGTTTTCATCCATTTTGCCTAGATTTTAAGGGATTTTGCCTGGATTTTCACCAAATCAAAACTTTTGGGGTAAGCTTGCACCCTTGCCTCCAACATCACTGGCACATAGGCAACCCTGATTTGTTTGCAGGCAGGCATGTGCTTACCACACAAAAACCTGTGAGCGAATGTTACATCATAGACCTGTTCATTGGCACAATTGTGGAGTGATCTGAAAATATTGCGCCAAATTTAATGCAAGTGGAGGGCTGCGCATAGTAAAGAAGAGTACAGAGAATTTGCGTTATTTAATCAGAGACGAAGTAGCAACTTAGGTTTCTGAACACTCTGTGCAGAAAACTAGTGTAGCGACTTTTATGAGCAAATATTGCTGATATGCTGTATATTGGCAGAATTTTGCCGATATGATACTTTGGCAGCATCGCAAAATTCATCGGTAGATTTCTAGTGTTAAAAGAAAATGTGGTTTTATGCTGAAAAGTGATATCAAAAGCTGCCCTTCCCTGACAGACCCCCTTTTTCCAGGCTAGATGCGCCACTGGTGCAGCGTATCCCTTTTCTTGATCGTGGGACATAAATTTTATTATTTGAAAAACGGAACTCTTGTTTACATGGTGGAAACCTATGTGACAACTGGCTTGGCCTAAACAAACTTTTAAAGAACGTGGCATCGTGGAAGGGAAAATAAGGATGAAAAGAAAAGTAACAGAATAAATGAACCCCAGCATCCATAGAATGCAAGTCTCCCTAAGTGTACAATCTCCTATCATTAATCCTTGAAAGGTGATCAATCATGATAGAACCACATGGTCATGCCATACCTTACAGAACTCTTAAACCCCATATTAGAGTTAGACTAAATCCCTGGGTAGGATATTCTTAAGCTATCTACCTCCAGGTTCATTTGTTGTCCTGATGTTACGTTTTTATACCTTGTTTTGCATGTACATTTGCACAAGTTTCATGTTTTTGCAACTTGTCCAGTAGAAACAATGTTCAATACAAGATATACACTTATAGGTCTCTGCAGCTTCTAGTGACAAAGTGACTCTAACCTTTAGAGCAGTGGTTCTCAAAGTGGTTGATATCAACACCCAGGGTCAACTGGACCACCCAAGGGGTCAATAAACAGTCACAGGGTCAAATGGGGGCCACTGAATGGCCTGGGGGTCAATGAATAACTGCTGGGGTCTACTGGAGCAGTGAAGCCTCCGATTCAAAATTATTGTTAATCGGAAAGGAATGCAAATGGCGTTTCTCAACAAGTCAAACAAAATTGAGAGGGCTGATCAAATCTCAGCTATAATAGTTCAAAAGTATATTCGATTCGAATAGTTTTTTATTAAATCATCCATTGTGATGACATTATGAAAACTGTTCTGTTTGTTACATCACAAGCATGTAACCCTTCAGCATTTGGACAGATGAACGTGTACCCCTAAAATTTCTTATGACAATATTTTATCATGATTAATCATAGATATATTCAACAATAAGCATATAACGGGTTTTGAAAATAATATTCACTAACATATGTATAAATATTTGGAAATAAAAGATATGTAAATATATATTTCTCTTCTATTGCTAACCCTAAATGTACCCCTTCAGATAGACAAATGTACCCCTAGGGGTACATGTGCCCCAGGTTGGGAACCTCTGGTGTAGATAGTTTATACAGGTATAAATTACAGGTCTGTTATGTAAGTTGGCAAATTAGTTTCCACACCAGGAGGAGACTTGTCATACAGTGGATGCAGAGTAGAGCATGACTGCTCTTTTGTGTTAATAATATAGCGTTTGGATCATGTTCAGACTTTGAAAGGTTGTTGCAGTTTTAAACTTTTTAAGAGATTCTGCAATTTCAGTTCTTGAAGCATGTGAGATTAATAAAAATGCTTTCATTGTTGTAAATGTTATACAAAGTTGTAACTTTTAGGCAGAAAATACCATCTAAAAACATGAGTAATTGCTGCAGAAAGTTGCTCAGTGCGGTACCTGTATATCTGAGATCTTTCCCAGCTTAGGTGTTGTTAGCTAAAATTCACTTGGCTGGTTTACATTTTTGCCTTGCAAAATATTTATGTACTGAGCAGTGTGGAGACAATCAGAAAGAAATCTAATGTTGAATGAAAGAAAATCGCGCAACTGTGAATTCTGATTATTACGCCAGATATCAGGCAACTAAGGAGGTTTTTACATACTTCAGTGATCACATCATTTGTTAATCTAGATTAATACCACATGTTTTCAAATACCAATCATGCCCCACAAAATTTCCGGAACTTACTGCAATCAGAATTGCGTTGTGTTGACTGATCATCCTTGCAGACGCAGTTCTTTCTGAAAGGATGGCTATGAACAACACCTGCGTTGTGTTGTTTCCAGCACACCAAGAAATCTACCGCTGCACTGACTCCAGAAATTTTGTTGTTTTTGGTACATAGAAATACGTTGGTCTAACTGCACATATGTTCTTGCTGGTCATAAGCTCTATTGGCAACTTCATTAATAATGGCATAAGCTATACTCCAGATTTTGATGTACTGATCAAAACGTGGAATCATGTCATAGCAAACTAACTGTGAAGTACACTGCGTTCCTAAATGTCTTTTTATTTAATTCAAAGTGATGTGTTAATCTATGAACGTAATCCACTGTCCCGAAAACGTCAAACCGGATAAGAAACATAGTTTCATACACTTCTTTGGATTAAATGAGTTCTAAATGTACTAAGCATATTATTCCTCCTCAAACCAATGGACTACATACAGTCCTAGTGACATGGATTTACAGTCACCAGTCAACATTAAGGTTATTCTTTGAAGCAAGTTATATCAGACATGGTTTAAAACAGGTGCGAAAATTTTAAAATTGTTCTAAGCAAGAAATTATTTGTAACAATTTGCATGTAGCCATCCAGGCTTTTAGCCTTTTACAACGAGTGTTTTTACACAAGTTCATCCACAGTACAATTTAATCTAGTTTCACGCTGTAAGCAACTTTACGATTGTGTTTACATTACATTGCAAAATTTCCTTAAGTTCAGTGTTGTTGAACTTATCCACTGACTATAATATTAGAAAAATGTTGATCTTCTATAAACGCAAGTCCTGTAAGCCTAATTTCGGTACGTTACGGCAAGCAGTACCTTCCTGGGTATTAATTATTCTTCAGGCTGCGACCAACCAAAAAAATCTCGGACCGAAAGATCCTCGTTTGCAGAGAAATGATGCTATAAAGGTAGGTTATTAATAAAACTTCCACGGTCTGTGATAGAAGTCGTATGTAACAGTTCGCAGCTGCGTTTGGACTGTTATTTAACTGCTCAAACGTATGTTGTTAAGGAGTGAAATGGTTAAAGCTAGTGCGTTGCATCTGGCTGTTCCTTGAATATTTTAATGTATCAGTCAACAGTATTGGAATTTTAGGAATTGCTACGTCTTTTCGTTTGTGTGTTTTTTACGTAAAACCATATTTTCACATATTTCGTGCTGACCTGCAGGCTTCCACGAAATCTTCGTCCAGCTCAGCAAAATCTGTGCCGTCTTCAGAGACAAAATCTGCGCCATCTCTCCCACTCGCGAAAAAGGCAAAAAGTATTGATGCGCAGAAGGTAAAAGAAGGAACTGCAAAGGGCAAGAATATTTCTCAAGTCACTGCAAGTCCCCCATTTAAAAGCAAAGGAAACAAAAAAAAGCAGGCTGCTGTGAGTATTGCTGTTCAGTCCTGATTTTGTAGTTTCGTTTCGCTTACATCTTAATTCGTATTACGAACAGAATCAGGAGGAGCACGACGAAATGTTCGATCACGACAAACGGAAGAAGCGACCTTTCAAAAATAAGTCGCGTTCATCCCCCACACCACCTCCTAAGGTCGCTCGCAACATGACATCTACTACGTAAGTATAGGCTGCTGTAGATAATTAAAAAATGGAACACTAAACTCTTAGCTGTCCTTGCTGCAATTCAAACACCTTGCTTGTTTATTTGTTTTGCAGCAGAGATGTTAAAATCGTGGTCATTCTCTCCGCTTGCAATTGCATGCTGCTTGCACTCGATCCACTAGTATCGCAGCGGCATCTAATACAGCCTCTGCCAGTAAAGCATCTGTTTAAACAATATCAACGTGCGCTGCATAGTTATCACACAACATTGATGAATATTCCAATTATTTACCTGGATATCATTTTGTTGACTGATGGAAAATTTTCGTCATGGCTCAGCTGTCTTTCGCGACCTAAACTTGCGTTTGTGTTCAGAATTTGTTGCGGAGTAACAGTCAAGATTTGCACTTGTGCTCGCAAGGCTGACATTTGTTTTCAGACTGCCACCAGCTGCTGCTTCGGAAACTGCTGCCAAGCGTTCACATAGAAGCGCTCAGGACAAGCAAGCGACGAGGTCTCAAATCTTGAAAGACGAACACTTCCGACTTTCTGACTCACCCAGGTTAGACGCGTCTTTCTATGCACTGCAAAAATTCAAATGCCCTTTCCGAATGACTAACATTACCAGGAAGCAGTAAGAAGAATGGTTGCAAGCACTTCACCTTTTTGCTTCAGGTCAAGTGAAAGTTCTGCCTCTCCTAGATTTTCCCCTGAACCGGACACTGACGATACGTCGCAGAGCACAGATTGGACTCCTCCTGTTAAACGCAGTCGTCTTGCGGGAGGTCAGATTTTACAAGTTCATTACCAAAGTCACTTGCGATGGGTTGATGTAACCTTCATTGTTGTCTCCAGGGGTTCAAAGACTCAGAAGCATAGATCCCGATGTAGAAATACCAAAGGAACTAACCTTGGGTCATCAAAACGAAATTCTTCGCCAGGTTTGTTTTTGAGAAACCTTAGCGAGCGTGCGCCATTACCTGCTTTTAGTATCTACACTCGATTTCATGTTTTTTGATCTAGGCGGATGTGCAGTTTCGCAATGGACAGCTCACGCATGAACAGTATCAAGAACTTTTGAAACAACTTCATCAATTGTTTGAACTGCAGCGGAACCGGAAAATCCAAGAGTCGAAAGGTATAGACAAAAGAAGCCACGCTTGAGTTGCTTGAAAGGCAATGCGGTGTTGCGGATCGTTAAACCTCAGCCACAGAAGACAAAGCTTTTTTTTTTTAAATAAAGCAAGTTGTTTGTGATGTATGCAGTGAAATGGTGATGTACAATGTGAACGGTTAAATGACAATGTATCGTTGTTAAAATATATCGTTGCTCTCCTCATCGGATGCTAGGATCTGGTAAACCTTCTGTAAAAAGAAACCAGTCAATTCTAAGAAAGCTTGACTTGTAACGGCATTGTTTTAGGCGATTGCAGTTGATTTGGATTGCGGTGGGCACCCGGCCTAACCGCTTGTGTTGGAGTTATTGTGTAATTGCACTAAGTTGATGTCTTGTTTTTTCTGGATAAAAGGTAATTAGCTAGTTTTTCTGTTAGTGATCACCTTCCAGGTCACTTTAGTCGCATTTCTTGTGAATGCCTAGTCAAGCTAAACCTTGACATCATCAATTCCTAACAAATCTGACGTTTCATCCACATTTATTGATCACTCAGGCATCCCGGCAGCAGATCCGCGGATCTCTCGCAATCGCGACGAAAACTCTCCATTCGCAAGTGCGCACCGAAGGCCGCATCGTCCCGAAAGTTCGAAACCTTTTCATGACGAGCTTCGCCCTCCTTTGCAAACAAATGAGCCAAACTCTCGGCCGCTGGAACGTCCTGAAAAACTGCATAGCCGGCCTTCGCATAGACGTCCGTTTCGCCAAGATGGCCAATTGAAGCTCCCCCCTAATCGCGAAACTGTGATACCGCAAGCGCCTCACAAAGGCCTCCCGCGGCCATCTGTTACGGTTGGTTCAAAAGATCCTCGTCGTCCTTTGCCCAGAAATTCTACCGTGCCGAAACTTGACGACTCTCGTGTTCAAAATGATCCGAGGCTGCGGCGCAGGTCTTGCTCGCCGCCGCACCACGTCGTTGATTTATCCCCTCCTGATTTTATGCGAGAAAGATTTCCCAAAGAAAGTGCAAACACGCGACAAACCAACCTTCGCAAGTACGCTCTCGGTGACCGGAAAGACTTGGCTGGTTCTGCATCTGTGCCGCCGCCAGGTGCGAAACCCGCTCCACCGGTTGTCAGTTCGGCAGCCGGTTTCAAACATCCTGATTCCGCTGCACTGGGCAAAGTGAATCTTGAAGAACCGGAGGACTACATTATTGCAAGCATGCCTCCGGGCGAGGTCGAAGAGACGCCGACCTTTGAAGAACCGGAAGATTACATTATCGCCAATATCAAGGAAAAAAGCACGAAAACTACAAGTTCGCCACTGAGTATCTCTCGTGGAAGACGTTTCTCCAGAATGCTGATGACGTGACCGGTGTGAGGGAAGCTGCAACACGAACTCCTTGTGATGTGGAGATTTTTCTCTGCAGCTTCTGGACATGTGGGACTCGAGCTTTTCTGGTTATGCCGAGGATCAGTTGGAGACACCTGATGTGGAACGTCTCAAGGCAGTGGACCTGCAAAGCGTCCACATCTCTCCGCTGTGCAGCAGGGTAGATATGCAAATGGCCGAGTGCACTACAACCTTGGTTTTAATTGCGAGATTCTGGTTTAGAGAAGTTCTACCGCTGTGCCTGCCAAGGGCTGCAGTAACCTGACGGATGCGGTTGTGGGTCTTGTGAGCGATCGAGCACGACGAAGAAGAATGCTGCCCAGGTAAGTTAACTGGTCAACTTAAAGATGGGTTCTTTATCGGCCAGGAACATGACTGCAGTCTTCCGGGTGTTGACGATTAACTTGGCTTTGTTGCAAGAATCGTTCAGGGAAGGAAGAACGGCATCGTTTGCATATTGGAACTCGAACACTGCAGTGGTGCTAGACTTGGTTTGGCGTGAAGCTTGCGGAGGTTCAACACGCTGCCATTCAACCTGTAGTCGATGGGAATTCTATCGGCCATTTCAAACTTAAGCAATTTTCAGTTGACCCCAACCAGGGTTGCCGAATAGGAGTCGGTTGCTTGTATCCGACTCCGGAAGTCCAATTGAATCATTTTATACACCGCACTCCTAACTTAGGAGTCCTAACTCGTGCCTGTTAAAATGGTAGTTTCTTTTGAAACTTTTATTGAAACAGAGAATTCTTGCTGTGCACCATGATTTCCATTGACTGCTAGTTGCTACAAAATTGTTAACAACCGAACTTCACTCTGTGTTAAACCCTGCTCAGGTAAGCTTATTTTACTATACGAGTCATGAAAACTAAGTATAATGCCACATTGCCCCCACCCATTATTTGATTACGTCATCCTGCGACACGTGACATCCGTTATTTCCGGACCAAACTATTTTTTTACTTCCATATGTCCATTGTCAATGGATTTCGCAACAAAATTGTATCTGCGCAGCGAAACATACATAGCATACAAATTTTATGCAGGGTACCACCAAAAAGGGGATTTTTTGTGCGTAGAAAACATCATGCGCATGTTAGATCCGTTTTTCATATAAAGCCATGGTGTAGGAAGACTCTTCACATATACAGTAAGCAAGTACCGGTGGTCATATCTGGCCAAACAGGTTTTGCACTTAAAATTGCATTGAAATGTTAACTTAGAAAGATGTCCGAAATTTGCTACACACCAGGTAACCATGGTAACATAGCACCCATACATCCTACATTTTTGTAAAATAACTCTGGCACCATTCCATTCGTCTCTGAAAATCAGGAAACGTCATGGAAGCACAGGTTTCTAACATTTTTCTAAGTATATTAAATGAACAAAAGAACAAGCTTTGGGTAGTGGACCATCCAGGATTCCTGAGCAGGCGGGAGTCGGAAATTTGGAAAGGTCGGAATCGGACATTTTACATCCGACTCCGCAACCCTGCTCTGAACTCCTTAAACTGGACAAGTAGATGCGTTTAAATAAATTATCAATAACTCATCTTAGAAGTCAACTACAAGGTCTCTGAGAAACACAGATGACCAAACTGTCCCATTTTTATTTCACATACGTTTAAATGGCGTGTCGTTAGGTCAAATATCATATCAGGGGTCGGCACCGTTTACCAGGTGCGGGCCAAAAACAAACTCTGCCAAGTCTGACGGGCCGCACTATTTTCCACCAACAATTCCGCCTCCTTTGCTGTTTATGATGTTGATAGAACTGGGAATTTATGGAATTTTAATCAGAGTAACTACTGATTTTCACAGTTCATAACGAAAGCCCAAAAGACGACATAGGCCTGCAGTACATTTACAGCACATGCTGGTTTCTCATAAGTAGTTGCTCATAAGCATGCAGTGCAAGAAGTTGCAAGGCGGGCAAATTCATAAAATATAATACCACTCTAGGGTTTTTTTTTGCAAAGACATTTCGGTCATTTGTCTCACAGTTGTACTAAAACTCACCGTAGAAGTATTCATTAGCCTATATTTTCAGACATTCTGACCGAAATGACTTAATTTTTTTCAGTCATTTAAAAAACATTTGGTCTATGACCGAACAAAAACAGTGATACCACTAGGTGGGGCCATACAGTTACTACCATTTGTGAAAAGGTGGGGGCCGGATCGATGATTTTGTTTGTCGGGCCGTGGGTTGCTGACCCCTGTGTTAATACTTACAGCGTCCTTATTGACAGTAAATGAGACTGCTCTTATGTGCAATTGGTAAAAACTAAATTATCATGACCATACCATTTACTACTTAAAATTCGAAAATTCATTCCTGTCGCTGGTCTTAGAATCTTATACTGTAGCTTTGCAAACCATCATTGGCAATACTGTACGGTGCCGTGGGGCACAGCTAACAATACTGTCCTACAGTCATTAAACATTTTGCACAATAATACTCGTATATTAAGAATAAAAAAATAATAACCAGGCAAACTGTACGCTACGTAACACACTGCTGCACAGCAAATAACACACTGCTGCACAGCAATTGTCAAAGTTGTTTGCTGACGACACTACTCAAACTTCGAGCCATTTTTCTGACCCACACTTAACACTTACACTACCCGTTACAAGATAACTCCTGTCAGGAATTTATCACTTAATTTCTGCCAAATGAGGAACTTCATGTTTAGACATTAATTGAAGCTTGCGCATTTTTTCTTGGAACTACAAGAATGTTCAGGCTATAGTCACTGAACAAAAAAAGGGTTTTTGTCACTTGATTGTGCTATGGTTTTAGTCGCAAGGATTTTGCCGACTAAATACGTTTTGCATGTGGTCAAGCTAGAGGAAGGAGGGTGATTTTGAGCAGCGGTTGGTTGAACAAACATTTTCTGCGTTGTGGATAGGTTGTAGGCCAGCAGTTAACTGCATTATGATGCATCTCTATGAATGATTGCTTGTGTCATGTGGAAAGTAATGGATTTTGCACTATTTTTACTGCCTTAGGTTTTCATGATATGCAAGCTGTAAAAATTAATAATTTTTGCAAAAGTATAAAAATACACGTAATAGGCAATGATGTAATCAATGTGTTAAAAGTATCATTTTTTGACAATATTTGGGGCAGTAAGTAGTCTCCTGCCTGATCAGAGCTGCTCTTAACAAAAAAAATAAGCTCATCAACATTATTCCTTCAAGTAACAGACAAAAAACAATGAAAACAAACCTGCATTGTGACCAACCGATCATCAACCATCACTTCTTTCGTCAGAAAATCAGCCCCAATTGTTGCTTTGTACTGATTACTGAACTTCTTGTTCACATATTGATTCATCAACGACGTCTTCCCAACTCTTCATAAGATACAGCAACGACATGAATTTAATTGCATAACACATTAGTCCCTTGTGATGGCATTTTTGAAACCTTTAAAGATTAAGTTCAGTTTCTACCTATTATTCTGTGACGATGACAATGATCAATTAACCATGAAACGAAAGGCACGGCCTTCTGAATAAAAAGTATAATCACCTATTAGTTCTCATCACAGTGTACAACATTTTAGAAAATTACTTCATTTTGGTTTCTCCCAGAATATGCAAATGAACCTTTGCAACAACTAAGTAAAACAAGCATGCAGATGAAAGAATAAACACCTTTTCTATTAACAACCACAATTTTTTTAAAAAGCACCAATTCTGCTCTAGTCATTTTTAAACTAAGGTTTCATAAAGCTGAAATTATCTTTATGTTAAGGTTATCCTGGTCACAGAAACATGACTAAATGGCGATGTCAAGACACAATTATCCAGAAAAGCGTTTCATGATGTGGGAAATATTGTACCTGAAGACTAGTATATTTTTCAGAAAAGGGCAATTTCAAAAATATAGTGTGAGTTCTTGTAGCTACAAAGACTGATGAAGGTTTACATGTAATATTTGTATTTCAAAATCATCTGTAGTATACAATAGCAATTAACAAGCATTTCTAGCTATAGCCATGCTAACATTTCAGTCTGCCTCATCTTGACAAACCTTTACTAGCATCGATATCCTGTTTCATATGTTAGAAATGTTTTGATGTAACATTAGCTGTTCAAACTGAGTCAAAAGATATAGCGAGTCTTCTAGTCTGGATTAAAAAAGAATTGGAAGTTTTGGATTTTTGTGGGTGACATCATAAGTGGAGTTCGTTTACACCTTTTTGGGTGAGGTCAGTGGGCCTGGGCACCAACAAGAGCCAATTTTTTGGCTCAAGTTTTCAGTGGAAACTCGGCTATAATCCGAGTCTTTTGAGCCTTTGATTAGCTTTCTGGCATTTATGGTTCAAAATTTATGGCAACAAAGCCATAATTTCAGTAAAAACTGAGTTTTTAGCTTTTTGCCAAAATCATGGCTTTTTTGCCGTAACTTTTGAACCAGAAACGCTAGAAAGTTGAACAAAGGCTCAAAAGACTCAGATTCGAGCGTAGTTTCCATTAAAAACTTGAGCGAAAAACTTCCCTCTTGTGGTTGGGCCCTAGGCAAGTAAACCTGAGCCAAAATGGCCAAAAACCTACCCACTTATGGCGTCACTCACAAAAAAACGTGACACCCAAACCAAATATATTTTTTTCATTGCAAACTCAAAGACTAGCCGAGTCTTGTGAGGGTTTGAACAGCTCTCTAGCATAGTCAACTGGGCGAGTTATGGATTTGCAAAGTGGTGTTAAAATAGCAGCTAACGAGGGATTTCTAGGTACGATATATATAATTGTGCACTGGCAACGAACGTGTAACAACAAATCACTGTGGTCATTTTTTGTGACAAGTGTACATGCTGTAAAATATAAGTTCGTTTTTGTCAAATCCTTGAGGACCTTCTGTGTAGCATCATGGATTACAGTTTGGGTAACCCTGCAGTAAGGTGCCATGCTTGCGAGTTGCGAGTATATACACAGGTCATTCCATGCCAATTGTCCCAGCCAGTCAACCCACCATCTCAGATTTTCCTCATATTTAAAAATAATAAGCAGATAGAACTTTCATTCTGATTCCAACAAATTTTTTTTGAAATTGGTTAAGGTTTCGCTAAGTTATGGGCCATACAAAAGAACTACTTTTTGTGGTCAATGAAGCATAACAACTAACAAGAGAATCATCAACCAACTTTACAACTAAATCATTCTCACTGTAATCATTCAATTGTTGTAAAAACTTAAAAAGAGAATGTCTCAAGTATTTTATCTTGTCTCAAGTATTTTATTTACCTGTGAAGAAAAATTTCAAAAAAACCATGCACTTACCCCAATTTTGGTGTAAAGAAAATGGGTAGTCATCAAAATCACTCATGCGTGACATAAAATTTGAATGCTAATAACTTGACAAGTACACATGCTATTGGCATGTGCTATGCATCATCTGAAAGCTCTCAATGAGGAGATTTTAGTCTCAAAATATTCTCATTGCTTATTTAATTAATTATTGCCTAAGCAAAGTCTGGGGATTTCTCTAATTTTTTACATGTTTTTGGCCATAACTTTAGAACCAGAAAGGCTAGAAAGTCATTCAAACCCTCTTAAGACTCGTATTATAGACAGGTTTCCGATAAAATTTTGAGTCAAAAAATTGGCTCTTGGCCTTGGCGCACAAGGCCTGATAACGTTTTTGAAATATGCATGAACTTACTCCCATTATGATGTCATCAACAAAAAAAACAAAAATCCAAAACTTTCCAATTAAAAAGAAATTGAAACCACAAGACTCCACATCTCTGGAGTGTTTGAACAGCTCTCTAGCTCAATTGGCTGGCGAGTTATGGCACTCATCCAAAATGGCCAAGGTTACTTTTTGCGCGACTTGATTTTTTACTAAAATTTGTGCTTTTGAGCCATAATTTTGGATGCAGAAATGCTAGAAATCCAATTAAGGGCTCTGAAAACTCAAATTGTAGCCTAGTTTCCAATAAAATCTTGAGTCAAAATATTGGCTCATTGGGTTGGCACCCAGGGCTTGATGACCTTGGCCAAAAATGTGTAAACCTTCCCCCATTATGACGTCACCCTCAAAAAACCCAAACTTTTCCAATTATATAAAAATATTAAACTATAAAGCTGCACGCATCTTTAGAGAGAGACAGCTTTCTAGCTTAATCGACGGGCGAGTTATGGTTGTTCAAAGTTCAGCAAGAAAATTGGCACATGCAGGACTGAAACGGATAAACTGTAACTACATTGAAATTTTGTGCAAAAACTTTGTGGGACATTTATTAAAAAGAAGCAAAATAAGCAATGAAGACATTTTGAGACTGCAATCTCCACAATGAGAGCTTTCAGATGATGTATTACATATGCCAAAAACATGACGTTCATCGAGTTATTACCATTCAAAATTTATGTCATGCATGAGCAATTTTGATGGCTGCCTATTTTTTACACCAAAATTGGGGTAAGCGCATGGATTTTTTGATATTTATCTTCCCAAGTGAAGATAAGATACTTGAGCCATCCTCGTTTCAAGTTTTTACAACAATTAAGTGATGACAGTGAAAATGATTTATTATATGTAAAATGATTTATTTTTTTTTAAAGATAGTTGATGAGTTTCTTGCTAGTTGTTACGCTTCATTGCTCACAAAATGTAGTTATTTTGCATGGTCCATAACTTCGCAAAACCTTAATTTAAAAAAAAGTTTGTTTGTTGGAAACAGCATGAAAAGTTCTATCTGCTTGTTAAATTTGAAGAAAATCTGCATGGTGGTTGGACTTTTCCATTTTTTTTAATTCGTTTGACATAGAATGACCCACACACATACACTACATGTGTTATCTTGTTGCAAGAAGACAATGAAAAGTAACTATTACTGACCCGCTGTCACCAAGAATTATAACTTTCAGCAACACCTTCTTTCTTGATGCCATGCTCATCCGACTGAAATCTGAAAAGTCAATGAAAAATAGTCATACAAACTAAACATAATTGACTGCAAAACATGTGCTACACCAAGAAATTAAATCTGAAAGTACATAGCATCTTGGCACATCTTGGTTTGTTAACTTGTCTTTAACACCTTTGCTTCTGGGACAGTGAACTACGTTTCTAGCGTTTCCTAGCAACTCCATAACTTGCCAGGTGATTAAGCTAGAGCAGTGGTTCTCAAACTTTTCTGCAGGTTGACCGCCAGTGAAAGTATGCAAATTTTCAGTAGACCACGTGGCCTAACCCAACAGTATTAATACAAGGAAAGTATGCGTCAAAATAACATACGAAGCGTACAAGGTTTTACAAAATGTCTACAACACAAAACCTTAACCTATTGACTGTGGCTCATGGACACAATTAGGTGGGGGACACGGGGGATGCGTCCCCCCCCACTTTTTCAGACAGTGGGGATATAATATGCCATGTCCCCCCACATTTTCTCTTTAGGTTGCATAATATGTTGGTTTCACACCAAGCTGTCCCCCTCACATTTTACAACAAAATCGCGCCCATGCTGTGGACATTGGGTTTACAACAATTGTTCTCCATGTTACTGAGTAGCCTACTGCTGTTCAGTCTAACAACTGGGAAGTACGAAACATGCACTACAATATTGTTTTAGATGAAAAAACAGAACATTTTTATAATGTCATCACAATGGATGATTTAATAAAAAAATATTCCAATCGAATTTACTACTACTGTAGCTGAGATTTTACCAACCCTTTTATTTGATTTGTTGGAAAACACCGTTTCCATTCCTTGCCCGAGCAACAATAATTTTGAATTGGAGGCTTCATTGCTCCAGTAGATCCCAGCAGTTATTCATTGACCCCCTGGCCATTCAGTGATCCCCATTCCACCCTATGACTATTTATTGACCCCTTGGATAGTCCAATTGACCCTTGGGGGTCAATATCAACCACTTTGAGAACCACTGAGCTAGAAAGAGTCTTTCAGTTTAGATTTAAAAAAAAAAGAAAGTTCTGGATTTCAAGGTTTTTGTGGGTGATGTCATAAGTAGGATAGGTTTAGGCCATTTTGGCTCAGGTTACCTGGCCCTGGGCACCAACCGTTGTAGGTAATTTTTCAACTCAAGTTTTTAGTGGAAATTGGGCTAGAATCTGAGTCTTTCAAGCGTTAACTTCGCTTTCTAGCCTTTATGGTTCAAAAGTTGTAGGCTAAAACCAACAAAACAATTATATGGGGTCATTCATGTCAAGTCATCCAATGGGCTAAACCCTACCCATTCAGAAATTAATGAAATTTGGCATACATGATGGTTTTGACCCCTAAACCTCACATCTAAAATTTTTCATTGATTGGACGATTGGTTCCTGAGATATGGGAGGTTATTTTTTTGAAATTTCGAGAAAATAAGGGGGATGTCCAACTTCACATCACCATATCTTTTGAACTAGTTGTCCAATCTGGAAAAGCCTATTTGAAAAGAGGAAAAAGCCAGGAATTGTAATCTGAAATCATTTTTGTGATTTGGGTAAATTTTGGGGTTATGACCTTTTGACCTATATTTTTACCTTGAAACTGACCCCACGGATCAAATTATAAAATGCTGATGCCCATGGGATATCATAGCCCTGCATGTTACCTACAATATATCAAAGTATGGAATACATAACATTTTTCAATTTTGAGTAATGACAAATTGAAATTAGCATATGTGGACAGTATTGGTTATGTTCAAGTGAATCAAATGCAAAGCAAGTAGGCTAAATGCCATCATTTCACCCTGCACAACTTCAATGCCAGGGTTAGGTGTTAAGAAGTTTTCATTGCAACGTGTTAAGAAAGTGTTAAGAAGTTTTCATTGCAACGAAGAATTTGTAGTGATCTAATTAACACTTTGAGAGCCAGTGCACAACATATTCATACTTCGATTTCGGCCTAAAAAACAGCAGTTTTCGGTTGCCTTACCAACGCCCTAGCTCCTTCGCCGATTGCGCTAGAGAACTGTTCAAGGGCTCAAACGGATCGGCCAATCTAGTAGATTGCACTCGAAAAACAATTTTTTGGTTGGGGGGTGCGGATTTTTTGTGACTGACGTCATAAGTGAAGTAGTGTTGGGGTCATTTTGGCTCATGTTGCCTGTCCTAAGGCCCAACCGCTAGGCCAAAGTGTTTCACTGAAGTTTTCATTGGAAACTACGCTTGAGTCCGAGTCTTTTGAGCCTTTGATCGACTTTCTAACATTTATGGTTCAAAAGTTATGATCTAAAATAAAGAAAGTAATTAATTATCTAATTAGTAAAATATTTTTACTAACTTACATCATAATATTTGAACCCGAAACCCCAGCAGGTCATCCAAAGTATCAAAAGACTCGGAATGTAGCCTAGTTTCCAGTAAAAACTTCAGCGAAACACTGCCACCTAACGGTTGGTGCCCAGGGCCAGGCAAAGTGGGCCAAGATGGCCTAAAAGTCTTCCACTTATGACGTCACTAAAAAAAATCCACAACCCCCAAGCAAAAATATTTTTTCAAGTGCAGACTAAAAGACTTGCCGCGTCTTTTGACGCTTCGACCAGGTCTGTAACCCAAACAGGAGCGGATATATTCCTGCGCAAAGCCATGTGCATTTAGGTGTTTTTTTTCTGAAAATCCCTGAAAGCAGCCGGACGCAAAAGTGTTAAGATTCATCCAAACAAGTGCAGGACAAAATAATTACGGGCCCTCTGAAGCTATGAAAAAACAAAATATCCACCTCCAGGTGTAATTCCTTGTGAAAAACACTGCAGCACATGTGCGATTAGACTGAATAAGGAAATGAAAGATGCAACAAACACTGCACAAACTGAAAGATCTACTGAACCACATGCTGGTGCACTAAAGCATGAAAAGGAAGAATTAATGGATACATGTTCACCACAACAGGATATCAATGATGTTGATAATGTCACTGTTAGTTCTCCTGAAAAGGACACTTTGCTTGTAGACATAAATGCTGCATTATCAACTTTGCATAAAACAGCAGTCAAGCATGGGCCCTTGGCTCTTTCAACAAAGAAATCAACAAGGAAATAAGGTTTAAAAAGGCGCCACAAAAATTAAAATATTGTAGTGAAAAGACCTATGAACTTGAAGTGGAGTCATCTGCCTCAGCATTAGGTGAGAACGACAGAGAAGATTTAGATTTGTTTTTTGCCATGTTGGAAGAACTGAAAAAAAAATACAAAAGATACACTTCTTGTATACAACAAGCTCAAATTTTAACCCAGTCCCCCATCATCACCATAGAAAGAATAATGAAAGAATTTGGTGTCTCAAACCACCTTGTGAAAAAGAGCCAAGCATTGAAGAAAGAGAAGGGTATTCTAGGAGAGTACTCAAGGATTTATTCACCATCCTTGCCTCACACACTCCCTTTTTCTTTTCTTCCAGGAAACATTTGACTGTTTTTATCTTTTTGATAAAATTCAACAAGTTCTTGCTTCAGTTCAGGTGACATTGCTTTGCCCTTGTTCTTGGTGCACTCTCCTAGAATGCCCTTGCCTTTATGCTCTGCTCTTCTTTACGAAGTGGTTCGAGGCACCGAATTCTTTCATTTTTATTTCTGTGGTGAAGTGTCACTGGGTAAAAATTTGAACATGTTCTTTATAAGAGTTGGATTTTTTGATTATTTCTATTAGTTTTTCCAACATGGCTTGAAATAAACATATATCTTCTTGTATATAATAATAATAAACATATATAGCTGTTCTCATATAATTCTGAGTCAACTGACTGCAATTCAACTTTGTAGGTCTTCTCAATACAATCTTTTAATTTCTGTGCCGCTTTTAGAAGCTTCCTTTTTCCCATCGACTTCTTGCATTTAATTCTACAAGCAAAGTGTCTTTTTCAGGAGAACAGTGACACTATCAACATTATTGGTATCATATCCTGTTGTGGTGAACTTGTATCCATTAATTCTTCCTTTTCATGCTGTAGTGCACCAGCATTTGGTTCAGTAGACCATCCAGTTTGTGCAGCGTTTGGCATATCTTTCATTTCCTTATTCAGTCTAATCGCACATGTGCTGCAGTGTTTTCCAATACGAACTACATTTTTGGAAGTGGATTTTTCAGTTTCTCGTAGCTTCAAAGGGCCCGCAATTATTTTGTCCTGCGCTTGTTTGGATGAATGTTAATTGGATTACCACAATTTCTTTGTTGCAATGAAAACTTCTTACGCAATTCTTGCTCATGATGGAAATAAATTGTTTTATGGTGTACTTCAATTTTACTTTGCAATGCCAACATTTTGATATCTTCCTCTTTTACCAGTGAAATATTCTGGTTAGTGGTACAGTTTTTCTGGTTACAGGAGTTGACATCAGTGTAAAAACTTATGAAGTTGGGCGCCCCCTTTATTTTCTTAAAGTTTTCAAAAAAATAACCTCCCACATCTCAAACCGATCATCTGATCAAAGGAAAATTTTAGATTTGAGGTTTGGGGGCCGAAACCAACATGTATGCCAAATTTTATTGAATTCTGAAAGAGTAAGGTTTAGAATTGTCTTTTTTTGGGTGATTTGACATGGAATGGCCGTATAAATAATCTTCTCCTTGAATCGTTTGTTGTTTTTACGCCTAACTTTTGAACCAGAAACACAAGAAAGCCGATCATACGCTTAAAAACCCAGATTCTAGCCTAATTTCCGCTAAAAACTTGAGTTAAAAAATTCCCTTTGGCGGTTGGGGCCCGATGACCTTGGCCAAAGAGGCCTAAACCTATCCTACTAATGATGTCACCCACAAAAAATGAAATCCAACACTTTCCAATTGTTTTATCAAAAGCAGAAGACTCGCTGCATCTTTTGAGGGTTTGAACCATGGTTGGAGAGTCAGGAGGTTAAATGTCCAACTCCAACCTTTCCAAAATTTCCGACACCAACTCCTTAGCTTAACATGAATGAAGTTTGGCTGGCAACAATTTTGTAGCAACTAGCAATCAATGTACATCGTGGTACACAGCAAGAATCCTGTTTCAATAAGTTTCAAAAGAAATTGTACCATTTCAACAGGCACGAGTTAGTGATGTAAAAAATGATTTAAGTGGACTTCCAGTGTTGGAGGCAAAAAAATCTGACTCATGGTGTCTTAGGAATCCGACTCTGACTCCACCCAAAAACCTCCCAACTCCTTGTGACTCTGACTCCGCAAGTCTGGTTTGGACAGCTCTCTAGCACAATTGGCTAGCAAGTTATGGACTTGGTAAGTGGCACAAGAATCGTGGTTCACGCGAACTGTCCTGGATCCTAAGGTGTTAATCAGGTTAGCACCTGGTGCATAATAGTATCTTGCATAAATCAATATCACAGCATTATCTTGCATCACTGAAGATTTGGGTGAGCAGCACAATGCCATAGAATGCGGCTTTCTCATCATCGTGAATCCATATTTATGCACTAGTCACAAGAACATCAAATTAATAAAGCAAAAGGCACTTGGGTTAAAAATTGTTATTAGTAGTAAAAACTTATCATGACAGCATAGGTTCATGAAGAAGTGATAAAAACAAAACCAGCTCACACAAACACACAGGATATACTGTAATAACAATTACCTTTCAAATTTCAAGGCACTTCCTTTGCAAAGGAGCTTGAGAGAAGAATATCAGAATTAGTTCAAAAAATACTTCAAACCTACATACCTATCATATTTGAGTAAAATTAAGTATGGAGTACCAACACTAACCACAAAACATATTAAAAATGGTAGGTTTAAACAACTAAATATCCTAATATTGTTTTTCATAAACATTGCAATGCAACAGAATGCTAATATAAATTATTATATATTTGAAAACATGATTGGTAAAGTGAAACAAAAAATTCAAAGTGATAGCTCAACAAGAACTGAGAAGGTGCAAGTGTTAACAATTAGTCCTGACAGTCAGTCAAGAACAAAAGTGTCAAAAGTTTTTCAATTGGTGAACCAATGGTGAGAAAAGCATGAGAACTAGAGATGGCAAGTGGCATTTGTTCATTGCCACCACCACGAAGAGGCAAATTACTATCTCATGAGACAATAAGAGGCACATTACTATCTGATAAGACAATTCCATCACTTCTATTTGAATAATCTGAAGATAGGAGTTGTTAATCTGAACAAATTGTGTGTGTTAATGACATAACTGATTGTGCCCAAATGAAGTGGATAACAGACATCAAGGAATATCGCAAACAAGGCTAGGCAGAACAGTCAGATGGATACAGTCATTATTGTTGACTCTCTCCTGTTTTACATAAATGTGCAAAAAGATGCAGTTAATAGGCATGCCTTGATGAACTGATCTTGGAATATTACAAACTGAGAAGAAAATGTTCTTTCAGCAAAAAAATGTCTACATGAAAAACTCAGAACACCTAGTAACAGGCTGAAAAAAGACCAATGGCATGATGGAGCAAAGAGAAATCTTCAGGATACATGGGTATATGCTATTTGATCATATGGCTCACCACAAGATCAAACTAGCAATGGTGACAGAAAGCACTGATTTTTCTCAGACTCTAAATATATATATGACATCAATGCTATCAGCTTCTATGGCGACCTGACACAACTGAAGGCAGAAACAAGAAAGCTTGAAGAACATAAGGTGAAAATAGAAGAAACACTGAAAGGGCAGAGAGGGTGAAAACAAACCAATTACTCAAAAGAGATTAGAGCAATGGTACTGACAAGTCCCCTGATATTTGTAAGAATTGCTCTCTGCCAACCAGTACTTGCAAGACAGAAGACAAAAACAAGGACCCTACACCTGACACTACATACCAGCTTAAGAGAACATATTGTGCAGAATGCATATCAGAACAATGTGATATCAGTGTCTAACAAAGCGTGTCACAATCTATTTGAATAAAGTCTTAGGTTTTTTGTTGTTAACAAGTAGGTTTGTTTTGCTGCTGCCTTTGTAATTAAATTCTGCTGGACTTGTGTTCCAACCTTGCCTCCT
>JGI24022J15233_10000508_pt1 | contig 25267 bp, 21 predicted proteins | sample Ectturendosymbi2_FD_15233 | JGI IMG/M metagenome (IMG submission 15233)
CCTGGAAACGTGTGTTGCATATAATTTGAAAATATTGGACATAGTTCAAAAAATTTGGGCCCCTCTCAGAAAACTCTTCGCCCCTCCTGGTGTCCCAGGCTGGTTATGGGCCTGTTAGCAACGTTGCGGAGTCGGAGGTGGAATGTCCGACTTCAATTCCGAACTTTCTAAAATTTCCGACTCAACTCCGACCTTTCCAAAGTTTCCGACTCAGCCTCCTTAACATAAAGTGAATGAAGTTTGGCTGTCAACAATTTTGTAGCAACTAGCACTCAATGGAAATCGTGGTACACAGCAAGAATTATCTGTTTCAATAAAAGTTTTAATAGAAATTGCACCATTTCAACAGGAATTACCAACTTACGAGTGTGATGTGAAAACATTATCCAATTGAATTGCCGGAGTCGGGGTCGGACAAAAAATCCGACTCCGACACCGACTCCTAGTGTCGTTGGGAATCCGACTTCACCCAAAACATCCGATTCCTTGTGACTCCGACACCGACTCCGCAACCCTGGTTGTTAGCAGTGCCAGTTGAGACTGCAGTAGGCTTACAGCTATTGCAAACAATGTGTAGTGATGCAACTCGCAAAAGGTCGAGACGAGTGTCTGTCATATTAACTTTGAGAGCAGTGTGTTAACGTAACGTTGTTTAGTTCTCGAAAGATCCTTCTGTTTTGGAGAGTTGTGGTTGGTTGCGAGTCATTTGCATTTTGACAAAGGCTTGCAGTTTTGCTTTATGGCAGATTTTAGCGTAGATTACATGTTTTAATATTTTGTCAAAATATAATTAACTCGACAACATTGACACAAATGACCAACGATCAACGTTTGGACCTGTAAACGTATACCTCCTATTCGAGTTCGAAGACTCCTGCATTTGACCATTCAACCAACATCAGCAAGTGTCGTATTGGACACTGAAGCGTGTAATTTTGCCAAAACTACTGTTGGTCGTTGTCATGAAGCAACTGCAAGCTGGGGCCTTCACTTTGATAAAAATGTATACTGAGTCCACGATTTGGTTACAAACTTTAGTCTATATTTACTGTGACCCCAAATTTTTTCATTTATGACATCCCAAAACTCTTTTAAGATCGCATTCTACTTTAAACGGTTGTTATACTTCGAGTTTGTGGATTACTACTGACGGAATATTACCCCCCGGTCGGAAACTATAGCTTGTAGGAAGTTGATCATACAAAGCTTGAAATCCCATCTAATCGCAAATGATATATAATGCCTTCAAACGCGAATCAAAACTGATGCAAAAAACATGCAAAATTGAAAAACTTTTTTATTGCATTTGTTGTCTGGCGACTTTGCTGAAATAACTAAATATTGTTTAGAGAAACTTGGATGCTCCACATTACAAAAGCATGCCGAAAAAGAGCGTAACCTCGGTAGAACCCAACGTAGTGGCAATGAAAAGAGGAAGATGAATTCGATTGAAAATTAGGTCGCATCTCAGCTTGATTACGATGAGATAATCAGTTTCTACATGTCGCAGCAGGGGCGGATTATGGTTGTATGAGGCTCCTGGCCGAAACGTAGAAAGGGGGCCATTCTAACAACTAGACATTACACTTTTTTTACTGATTTACGGATGGATTTGGGGCCCCTAATGGTGGGGGCCCCTGGCTGTAACACAGTCAGCACCCCCCTTAATCCGCCACTGTCTCGCAGGTGTTTCTCTAAGGCAAGTCGTCGCAACTTTCGGTAACACTTTTGCCGGCCAGCAAGAGATATTCTAATGAATAAATTCTTAAAGTTTTTTCACTCGGCAATACACCCCTACGTGGTAGCCAAAAATCTCATTTCAAACCAGCTCAAAATTGAATGTCCACTACAGTATCATGCTTTTTCCGTCTTTTTTATACTCATGTAGGCCATTTTGCTAAAACATCTTCAACAAAAAGGTCGTAGCACGGTTGACTGAGCACGATGACGTCATAACGCCATAATGTCATTGCTCAGAGGGGCCCCGCGCCTGGGTCTTGCATTGGGCCCCGCATCTGCTAGGGCCGGCCCTGTCCTGCACAATACGTCGCTCTGGCTTTTGAAAGACATTGTCATCTCGTAAACCTACAGTTTATCTCTTGCGCTTACAAGGCTTGCTCATAAGCGTCATCTAACAATTTACTCACTAATGTAAGACATTTCAACAGATTGCAGTGTTAGTTCTTTTAGATTCAAAAAAACTGCTCCACAGAGTTGCAAAGGAATTACATAAAGCTGCTTTCAGCGTTCCTCGTAGTAGGCTACTATACACTGTTCCGTAGGTGATGGTTATAGGCCATCATACAGCTGCTGCCCTAAACAAACTAATCTATAACTGATTTATTTCTCACTTTATATTGCGGGTCAACTTCGACTGATATTTGCGCGTCACTACGATGAGGTATCACAAGACTTGGACTCGAACTTTTTGCTGCTCTAGTCAGATGTGACGAACTTGACACCAACATGGGTACGTAAGATTTTAGAGGGAAACTTAATTACTGTTTACCGATCTAATACCACTGTAAGCGCTGTTTTGAAACGCTTAGCATTAAACTAAACGATATTTCAAAATTTCCAAATATTACTTTGTTCCAAACAACTGGAGAACATAAAGTATGCAACGGCACATGGCAAAACATCGGTGATGGACACAAGCGAGTGGTTATGACTTAGAGCAGCTATGTCCTATGTCCAATCCGCGGTCCGTGGGCCGCATGTGGCCCAGTCGAAGGAATTGTGCGGCCAAGTTTAGTTAAAGTATCCTATATACTGACAACCTGTCCTTATTTTGAATAATCTTGAATTTGACATTTTTTATGCAGGTGGTCTTCAATGCTACTTTATCACATCTGTTACCATTGCAGTTAGGATTCGCACGCTTTCAGTACATTAAGTCATGCTAAATTTGGTTTGCTAAGATCAAGTAAGCCATTAATGTGTGACCCTCATTAATATGTCATTCATTGTGCGGCCCTGGTTAAGATAGTGACATACATTTTGGCTCAGTAAGCCATTTGTGTTGGACATACCTAACTTAGAGAAAGAAGTATAATTTTCCACCGAGTGGAACAAGTATGCAGCAGGCCCGTAGCCATGGGGAGGCATTCGGGGGCAGTGCCTCCAAATATTTTTGTTCCTCAAATTGAGTTGTGCCCAGAAAAATGTGTTTTAAACATATAATAAAAACACAAATTTTTCCCCCTAAAAGGTATTCCCCTCACCACACTTTAAAACCTGGCTACGGGCCTGGTGCAGAACAGAAGCGCAGTTTGCCTTTTCGTTAACTGGTACCTTGATAGCTGCTCCAGTTCAGTGATTGCGTTTTATGATTCGCACTGTCTAAATTCCATCGCAGTGCTTCCGCTCAATTGTCATTTGCTGCGGCGATAATTTCCACGTTTATCGCGAAATGGAGCGACCAACCGAACCTCGCTGTGCGATTTGTGCTGCACGGTCCCTTGCGTTCGCATAGAAAGCATGTCACTGCATTATCAAGTGGGTACTGTTTGCGGCACGTACGACGCGCATACACTCGACAGTATTCGTGCGTCACTTCTTGCACATGTCCGTTCAAGTTCAGAAAAACGCCATTCGTGAATCTACGGAAGTTTGACAACACGCATTTTCGGAAGCATATCGAGATGATTGCACCAAAGCGAACGTGCACTCTACCAAAAAGAGTGAAGAGACATGACCGAAATTGGTTTGAAAGACGCTGATTCTCATTATCAAAAGGTTTGGACCAGTGGTATAGGAGGCGGGGGTGCAGGGATTACCTGAAATTCTGATCAAACTACTTGAAAATACGGATAAAGTGGTGCACAACGTTGTTTGATTTGAAAAATTGGCGCCCAACATGGAGAGAAGCACATGGAGACTTTTTTGGAGGTCATCCAAAAGTGATCTGTGTGGGAGGAAATACTCGCACAAAGTGTTGCCCGGAAACTTTTCGGGCAAGTTTGGGGAAATTCGGGCAAAAATCGTTCGCACCCCCAAAAACTGGCCTGCTCCTACACCTATGGCTTGGAAACATACTGTGACTGCCACGATCAACAGGGCACAAAAGCGTTAAAACCTCAATCTGTTAACTTTTTTTGGCGAATGTCCTCCATGACTTATGTCAGCAAATCGACATTATGTGGAGGCACCGTTTATTTATGACTCAGAGAGGCTAAAAATCTTACGGACACGCACGCTGGAGAGGCTGCTGTTGAGATGTCTTTCTAATACTAACCTACAACTATCACATCATGACCGAAACAGATCATTTTCCCATTTCCGTCGCGGCCCGGTACATCAAAAACGACGTTCCTGTCTCTCGGGGCTGCGTAGGTTCGAAAAATGAGCCAGGCTCCAGACACTTCTTCAAATAAAAATATATGCTTTTAAGCAATACCAACACCAGCCTGTCTCTAAATGTTGAAGGCGCGTCATTGCCAAATGCGCATACCTGTTTGTCGACCCTTAGAACAAATGTACTGTATTGAAGAAAGTACTTGCGACGTTGTTGGGACTTGCCCAGTGATTCAGCGCCCGCGGCATTGTTCCGTTCTTGTCCCCCGTCGGCACGCCCCTGACCTGGCTCAATTACTACGGAAGCGTAGGGTTGACAATGTGCCTTTGCAAGAAACGCACACAACCGACAAATCTGCTTTGCCCCATCTATAGGAGAATTCCCAGATAAGTTTCAACCACCAATATTCATCAAAAGGAAGAGGGGGACTCAAAGTAAATTGGGATCAGATTCGGTTGCGTGACCCTTGTGGTGTCTTTATGCTGAATTATGGATACGTTTGGTCAGAATCATCGCAAGTTGTGAAAGCAGTGCGTGCCTGGCTGATTCCTCTGGCTTAACAACCAAACCTGGAGTTTTATCCACTTACGCCTGTGTCACGGTCATGGCTGACCGAACATGGATGCCACGTGAGAATCACCAGCTGCAGGAATCACCATCGAGACAAAGACTAAAGTTACTGTGGACAAATGCCGGAACTAAGGCGCAGCTGGTGGAGCGTTCCCTTAGACGAGTAAGGCTTTGGGGCATCGTCAAAGTTCGCTTGAATGCACTCGTTGCAGCAGAGAAGGTTAATGGTACAATTAACAACTTTGATCTACATCTTCAAAGCGGCCGCAGCTTTCCTGCTATACCAGCCTGTCCAAAAACTAAGCGAATATAAATTAAACTAGATACACATATTGTCCACAGAACAACAACATAAGCTTGCCATCTAAATGTAAACGTGACAAATGTCCACAAACGACCTAATTCTGAGCGGATAGACCCACCTCTCTCCTCGTTCCTCCCAACGATTACACTGCGGGAGATTTTAATAGCCAATACAATTACAGGCACTATCTCAGCAACAAGAAAACAGGGCAAAAATCAGCAAATGTCCATATGACACTGACTTTCATGCACTTCATGACTACAAACAATAAAATACTCTCGGTTGTGTTAGGTGCAAATGCGAGTACACACCTGCATGTTGGTTCATTCATGCCATGTAATTTTTTTGGGATACAGTATTTGAAAAAAAAGCGTTAAGAATTTTTTCACAAAAAAGATGGGTGAAAAAACATTTCTTCTTAAAAACGAAGAAATAAAAATAAAACCAATATTTAAAACTCTTTCGAAAGAAAATTATAATGAAAAATATCACGACGAATTTTTGTTTGTTGCTGAGCCCAACTCCGCCAGCAAAATATTTCCCATTGAAGTTTGCGAATAAACCATGTTGTAAATTCGTACACGTTCCATTTCCGTTTTTTACCGCAGTTTTTATCTAATAAATCATTGCTAGCCACGTTTCTTCTGCGGTAAGTTGGTCTGCGTTTTCTCAATTAAGTCTAATTTGTTTGTCGATTTTGAATTATGGCTGTTGTTATGGCAAGCGGAGATTACAAAATGTACGCCAGGAATTGAAAAATATCATAAGATGACTTTGCACTTTCCATCTTGGAGTTAGATTAGTTTAAGCACAGTGGATATACAGCATGTCATAGGTTTAAGGCGAAATACTTGACCATAAGCACTGCGAGAGTTCATCGTACCCATTTGTTATAACGCTTGTATCAGACCTTGTTATAAATTTCTGTAGGATTCATAACTTACATTGGAATAATGGTTGTTTCTACAATAAGATAGGCTACAAATGTCTGTGTCAGTTGTAGCACTAGATAGCTCTGCATGACATGAGTAGACTTGCTTCCCATTTTTTAGTACTTGATAGGTTATTAGGTTATTTAGGACATATGGTGCCTGAAGTTAGGCTTACTACAATTTTTTGCAAATCAACCAGGACAAACACAGATAGGGTATTTGAGACAATGCTGTAAGCTCCCAGTGGGGTCTGGAACTGAACCTCAAACGCTTTTGCATTCATTGCTTAATTAGAACTTATAAAGAGTTCTGTTGAGAACTCAAGAAAAGACTTGTGGAAATGAAAATATAAAGTGATATTATTGTTCAACTTGTTTGCCAACACTAGAATGAAAAGAACTGCAGTAAGTATGATCATGCAGTGGAGAATTTATAACATGGTTTATTCGCAAATTTCAATGGGAAATATTTCAGCAGTGGAGTTGAGCACAGTAGAGGAAAACATTCGTCATGAAATATTTTATTTGAAAGTTTTTTCTGATATTATTTTCAGTTGCAAAGAATATTTAAGTAAAAAATAAAAAAAAATATTTTTAAGAAAAAGATTGTTTTTAAGTTGTTTTTTTTCAGTTTTTTTCAGATTAATTTTTGGTTAATAACAAATTCTGTCACTGCTTTTTTAATGATAACAACATTTTCCATGGTGGAAAGAGGCCACCATACACAATGTCTCTGTTTCATCCGCGCTAACGACAAAATTGAACCTACTTATTTTTTGACAGTCTACCCATCTGAAACAACTGCTAACACTTTTCTGAAACGCCTTGTATTAAAACAAAATATATGCAAAATTTCCTTGCATTATTCGGTTCTAGGAGTANCTTNGAAAATTCTATGGCGGTTTAGATGAAACACAAATTTTTAGTGCAGAATGGCNAAGAGGTGTTGCACAAGATTTTACCACTGGCTTCGGCGCTGCGTCCCTTTGTTACCTTGTTTGCATTTTTTTTCCAAACCAAATACATTCGCCATATGATTGGATTTACAATTCACCGGGCAGTCATTCGCTNAATGAGTTCAGTGCTTCTGCTTCCTTCGCATGGAGTGCATTTTCCTAAGAGTGGTNTAAAATACAGTTGTTCTATATCAGGAAAAGCAACGCAGTCAAAAAGGCAAAACCAAGAAATCATTGATTTTNAATTTCTCGAATGTTTCTATTTGCTCAAGTTTGGAAAAATTGTAGTAGTTCCACTTCTTTCGAAATTAGTTGGCTACCTAGGAAGTTCAGCATGATTTCTTTCTTTGTGTGTTACACCAGGACAGACCGTTCTACGTTTTGCGGGAATGGCGTTTCGGTAAATAGGTTTTGCCAACAGATTTTCACATATTCGTCTGTACTTAGCCATGAAAGATAAATGAACCGCTTGATCTTCAGAAACATTGACAAACTCCTCAACAACTCTTAACTGAGAAGCGATCGAATAAGGGCAGATATTTGCTATTTTCCCCGCAGGAACTGTCTCTTTGGTCTCTGGCTGAGATTGCAGGAAATAGTGATTGCTTTCAAAACTTATGTTCGTAATATCAGGGCTGTTAACACAAATCCTTCCTCCCCGTAAACCCCCGATCTAAATTTAAATCACTTTCTTCAAACTTGCTTTGTCGGTAGTGCCTGTGGCAAAACAAATGATAAGGATTGCAATGGCTTCAGTTTTTGGCATAATTAGCAGTGTATGTGGGCATTCTGGAACGATTAAATAAATCTGATGCGCACTTTTGACCCTAACCTTTGCGTTTCCCAACAGCATGGTTTAACATAATCTTCGATATAAACCTAACTGCCGTAAAGACAAAATTAGGCTTCATTTGTCGGAATGATTACATACACCAGGTTCAAACAACCTCTTCGCTAAAATTATCACATCGTCCAATAATATCTATCAGAGTCATTCGCTTCACACGTGTAATTACTCAATGGTCAAATGTCACACTGTCCTGTAGTTATTTCCTGCTCATTTCGGTTTATTCAGAGCAATTCAATAAGATAAAAACAAAACAGAGAAAAGGAAAACTTATATCAAAAGAGAAATCATAAATAAGTATGATCGACTGGACTGTACGTGATACTCATGAAATGAAAAAAAACGATTGTTGAAGATGTTCCATGGAGATACCAGAAGTGAACACAATCGGTTGGTTACCTCTTTCAAAAAACTCTTAATTGTCATCGACTGCACACAGTGCGCTGTATCACATTCAGCATACTTTCGGAAGGTATATGATACCATCCCAACTCAACTTATACCAGTAATCTCTCATGTGAGTATTTAAGTAAAGCGTTTGATGAAAAATTCAAGTCTCACGAACGGGCACCGTCAAAATATCATTTTATATCTGTCCTGAAGTACACAATCGAAATGAAGTTGCTATTGTAGTTAGTCAGCAAGAGACCGCAGCTGAGGGTCGTAAAACACCGGAAAAGAAGAAACAGGCAGTAAAAAAATTTTGAAATTTTAAACTATGGAAAAAATCCAGAAACTAGCGAAAAGATCGGCCATATACTGAAACACCAGCTTTGCGTTGCTCAGTGTGTTAGTTGTGTTCACCGTAATAGATGTTCAGGATACGAATTGCAGCTGACATGGCACGTTCGTCCGAGAAGTCCCAGCATCTCCCACGCAGCTGACTTCGACATTAAGATGAAGAATTCCCTCCGGTCAAGACAACAGCAATTTGCCATTTCCGAGGCAATCGCAATGGTGGGGTATAGTCAAACGTCAGAAGACAAGTTTCTGCGCCAGGCTGGCGCGGCTGGTGCCGCTTCCCGCAGCATTTACAGAAAAAATGGAGAGCTGCGGAGAAGAGTAACTGAGAGTTTTGTTCATTCCTGCCCCTTCGTCGTTTCGTTTTTTCGGAGAAGATTTTTTCTCCGAAGGTCTCCTCCGTGCGAAGGATAGGAATTTGCGCTTCAGGCTGTTCGACTTGCCTAAGGTTTTGCTCTTCGCGCTTTGACTGCGCTGCACCTTTTCCGCCGACTCCACGACGCGGCTCTCGACGTCGGGCTTGCTGGAACCGTCCCCGTAATCAGACCGAGTCGACAGTTTGCTTGTGCGCGGCTGAGATGTCGACCTCACGAGGTGCATGTTCTGCGAGGGCAAGCTGGACCTTCTGGTGTCCCGGCCCCGAGACGGTGATTTCCTCGATAACCTACGAAACAGCGAGGTCGTGCTTGCATGAAGTGGTTCCGACACAGGCTCTTCCGTCCTTGACATATTTTCCGAACCACAAGCCAAGCAACTGTTGCTTGGATAAGCAAGTGCCTCGGCTTTGGCAAGCGGGTAGCAGTGCGATGATGGTTCGCTGCCGGGAAGCAGATTGTTGCTGTTGTTGTCATTTTGGCTGGCCTCGACGCACACTTGGATCATTGATTTCTTTTCCTCGTGAGACAGAGTGCCTTTGACGCTTGCTCCTGGGTTGTTGTTGTTCAGGTAAACAAACCGCTTGAAAGCTTTCATTGGACCTTTTTGTGGTGTGTTTTGAACCTGCAGTGAGAAAATTACTCAGATTGGCAAATATCTACAGATCTACCAAGCAAGGTATTTTTCCGTTTGGTTTATATTGAAGAACGTTTAAGCAGCTTATCAATTTTCAAAAGCCGAAACACCTACGATGATTTGCAAGCAATTAAATGTTTTTTGAAAATTGCATGCCCTCCTAATTTCTACCAGATAAACGATCATTTAAACACAGTAGCAGAATCCAAAAATACACAGAGCAACAAGCTGAATGTCTTGTGACTTATTTGTGAAAACGACCAATTCTGCGCAGGTTGAAGAAGAATTCCCATAAACTTGTATTTTTTTCATCAATGCTCAATGCACACCTTGTCGCTATGTTGCGAGTTGCTACTGAGTCTGCTCCATCTCCTGGTGTCGAAGCTGTCAGAGTTGCGACGTGAGCTGTTGTCAGAATCTGATTCGCGCGTTGTGGGCGTCTCCGATGTAAAAATGTTGTCATCCAAACCCATGCTGGGTTCTCGTCGATGGCGAAGGGTGCCGAAAGCCGTCTGCTCTCTTGTTTGAAGCGCATCCGAAAAATCGCTTTCACCGGTAGATAGCGGTCGAGAGATCGATTGCGGCCGCTTCGGTGTTGACTTACTCCTTCTGCCCAGTGTTCCGTAGTAGGTGTTGCGCTTCGTCACCGATGACGACTTTTTTCGCTGAGAAGAATTTACGGAGTCGTCTTCGTGTGCTTCTATTTCAGGAGTGGGCGTTTCTGGAGGATTGTGAAGGATGCGTCGTATGCGCTTTCGAGTGTGCAAAATTTTCTGTAACGTAAGAAAAGAATGCATAAAATCACTTGTTTCTGTTCACCCAAAGAACAACTTGCAATTCGCATATAAATGCTGAAATGATATGAACGAACTTCAAATACAAACGAAGTACCACGCAAATTGACAAATAACGTGGCGCTGGTTTACAGTGCATAGCATCCTCGGCAAGAAAAACCTGCACTTACCGCTACGTCGAGGTGAGAGTACTTGCTCATTGGTCGCTCCTCGCCGCTTTCCACCCCTGAAGAAGAATGAGCTAATGAAGCAGTTGATGCAACTGACTCGGCTCCTGAAGACGCAGACGACCGCTTTGATGATATATCTAGCGTTGTCCCAGCGTAATGTCGAGGGTTTTCTGCGGAAGACACGCGAGCGGATAAAGAGATTTATGCCTAAATGCAATAAACCAAATTAAGCCGTAGCACCTCAACGGCACAAAATGGCGGAGAGGAGACAAGTTGTTTGACAAATCGAGGCAAAACCAGTACAGCGCCAAGGCAAAAAAGTTGAACTTATCGGCGTTTTTAAGACATGGAATTCTGACAATTGGTAAAGCACGTGGAAGGACATTATGCAAAAACTTTATCCAAGCAAGGTAAACAAAACAAAAGGCATATTATTTACTTGCTTTAAAAATCAGTAACGAAAAAAGCACAAGTGGAACTTGTTTGTTTTGTCTTCTTGCATTGCTTCAGCACCTGGGGGCCAACGACGAAAACCGAAAGCAAAGCGTGTTTTTTGACACATTGTTTTCCGCCACATTTCGTGAACAACAGCGACATAGCGTTGTAGCTGCATATAAATGCTGAAATGTAGTATCAATACAGAAGTGTTAGAGTTCACTAACCTATTAAGTGATCCTTTACGTCCTCACCACTATTTCGTACAGCCGACGAGAGCTCGTCCAGTACTTCATCGTAATCGCTGTCGTCAAACCCAGGACAATCTTTTGCACGGTCAATTTTGACATGCTTCAGACTCCTGGCGACGTCTACCACATGGTATTCCTTTGGTTTTATAAAACCATACCCCTCGTCGTCGGCTTCCGCTTGTTCCTTTCCGCACTTAGTGTCTGAAAAAAATGCCGTAGACCGCAAATTAAAACCAAGTGTGTCTACTACTGATTAAACCAGGCCTGCACAACTCAGAAACCTTGAAGGGCCAAGTTATCAACATAAATTTGCCGCGGGCCGCAAAAGGCTATTTCATTTCGATGTAGAGATATCGTTGTAGTATGGAAGACATTCTAGAATCTAGAACGACAATTGCTTGTTCGAGATCGAGCTTTTGCAACATTTTCTACAATTGAAAAGGCTCTCGCGGACCGCAAGAAAAGCCCTTGTGGGCCCCATGAGGCCCGCGAGCCGTATGTTGTGCAGGCATGGATTAAACCCTTGAGCTAATATTGAACATATTATCACACGTTTATCAGTAGGTTTATTAAAAGTCTTATGTCGGAACATATTAAAAAAAGAGTAAATTCACGGTGAGTTATTTTTCGGTGGGCTTGGAATGCTTCATCTACCACTGATTGGAAAAAGGTTGGATTATTTTTCCAAACATAATAACCAAATGCATGCAGCATGGTCAATCTCAATCTTCCCGAACAGAAGGTGAGCTACAGGAAGCTTACCAGTGAAAGGAAATATTCACACTGGTCAGACCACTTGCGCTTGGGTACTACTTTGCTATGAAATTTGTAATACAATTTAATTACGTTTTAAAAGTTAACCGGTTATTAAATCGAAATATATTAACCAAAAGTACAAATTCAGTATTACCCTTCATGGCACAAAAAGTAAAACTAATACTGTATTACATTCACAAATGTCAATTGTGGTCTGATGGCTCTAGAGCAGCTATGTCCAACCCGCGGCCCAGTCGAAGGCTTTGTGCGGACCAGTTTAGATTTCGCTGTCGTAAAAGTAGTCTACATACTGACAACCTGTCCTTATTGTGATAATCTTTAATTTGACATCTTTGATGCAGGTTGTCCCATGTGCCGTTTCATCACGTCTGTTACCATTGCAGTTATGATTCGAACGCTTTCAGTACATTAGGTCATGCTAAATTTGGTTTGCTAAGATCAAAATAAGCCATTTAATGTGCGGCCCTCATTACTCTGTCATGCAATGTGCGGCCCTGGTTGAGATAGTGACATGATTTTTGGCTCAGCGAGCCATTTGGGTTGGACATAGCTGCTTTAGAGAATTATCAAAAACCGTATATTTACGAAAACTCCAAAAGCGTAAAGACTAAGACTTAGTTTGCTTTTTCATTCTTCCAGACGCAAAGCAGTCAGTACCTATAAACATATTCTGAAGAGCAACGCAGTGATTGACAGTTGTGAAAGGCTCTACCCTTTAACAAGCTTACTTTATATTAGGTACCACCAACACTGTAAAGTCTAAAGTGACGCAAAAATGTATGTGTACGTGTGGCAACAAGACTTTCACCCCGTCACAACACGCAGGCAGAGTCAGGTAGCCTTTGTGAAGCAACCTCCGGCAACATGTAAATTTAACAAGCGTCGGTGTTCCACTTAGGTGGACTTGCGACAAAAATAGCAGGGTCCTTGAAGGCGGTAGTGCTGGCCCCCACTTGGTGCTCCCAAATAGCAAATGGAGGTTTTTAATCTTTTGACTTTAATGCTCTGTCCGCCGCCTTTCCGTTGACCCCCTAACAACCAAAACTGATGACGCGCTTGTAAAGGCTGTTGTCAAGACAAGACGATACCAACAAACCATTCAACAAGCGCTGGTTAAAATTAGTTAACTGTAGCAATCCTTCGGCACATGAATAGTTTTAAAATCCTTGATGATATTAAAACACAGGCGTTTACATAGTATGTTAAAAAGACAAGCGCGATTTCACCCACTCGTACAACCCAGGCTTATTATCTCCCGATGCACAGCTAATATTGAAATCGGCTACCCAAACTGTATGACGCAACAGAGGCGAAAAGCAGACGTACTGCCTTAAACCTGCCTGACGTCACCGGAAAAGGATCGCGTTTCTCGCGCTGGGTGAGGCCAAAAGCAAGTTGTGNTTTGGTTGACNAAATAACTCAGCCAAGACTTACGTCAACGAAAGGGTTCGCACCGTTTATGACTCATGAAGTACTATCGTTAGCTACNAAAACCAAGGGGAAACAATTAATTAAGGATATCGACTAACCTGTCGCCAACATCACGAAACGTGTTCAAGGTGTATGATATTTTTAAATGATTGTATTTTGCGGACAGAGTATATATTCATGCCTTTCGATGGTAAAACACAAACAGAGAAGCGCTCAGCCTATTTCGCAACAGATCGAGTTGTTTTGTTTCAAGTTAAAATGGATTGTAGCCAAAAAATCTTACCTAAATTGAACTGATATAAATATTTACTACCTACTGTAAATGTCCCGCGTTTAATTTTCGTAATAATCACATTTACGCANAATGAATGCAATGAAGCCTACAAACGACCAACAATGGCTGATCTTCTGCAGCACATGTAGGGCTGAAATCGACAATTACGTATTAATGCNAGGAAAGTAACACTTGTAACGCAGTGCACCAGGCTCTTCAGCTGGGAAACTGTTATGGCTAGGGAAGCTTAAACGTTGTGACTGTTCAAAAAAGACCAGACATATTCCACGGGATCCAAAACCCATGTTAATATCATCGAAGCAACATAGTTATTGTCCCATTCAAAGTGTCAAAATCTCACTGCTGTATCCTAAAGATTTTAAGCAAATCATAAGATAAGGGCAAGCGAACGTATGGCCCCAATTGTATCACACATACCAGTGGCATAATACTGCACAAAAGGACAACAAAACTCACCAGTGGAATAATCGTCAAGAGCTTCACGAACAGCAAGTGCTCCACCATTGTCAAACCTCTGCCGAACGAAATCACCGAGACGTTGATTAATTACCACGTCATTGCCCAGGTGATTTCTTGAAAGTTCTTGAACTTCCAACATAGCTTAAGTGACGACGGAGTGACTACGCACTGCACAAAAGTTACGTATGCAAGATAGAGCTCTTTCCTACTTGGCTTCCCACAGTGCACAAATGGTTTAGCTTGATTAAAACCTAAAGGTCTGCAGAATCATAAATATAGCGATCTTACAAGTTATATATTGGTCCAAACCCTTTCACCTTCGTCTAAAGTATCAGCATGCGATCACTGACTTGGAAGCATTCAAAATTACAGCTAAGAGTAGAACACACCTAAACCCAACAGAAAATCATAGCATTCAGCCGTAACCAGGCTTTATTCATGGCCTTTTTCTGGAATGAGCTGTTTCTCGTCCGCTTAACCACCCAGCAACTGTTGTCAGCCGGTCAAGCACAGCCTGAATTTTCTCTCTGATCTTCGTCCACCCGTAACCGATAACCATTCATTGCAACATCTACCTGAAATAAAACTTATGTCGGCAGGGCGATCTTTCGATTTTATTCAAGAGGATAGGCACACTAGCAACCCTTATCTGTATGGAAGCTAATCTTGAAAATACTACCAGCTGACAGAAATACTGCTCTGCGACTATCAGTCAAGTGTAAAGTACAGGTAGTCGAAATGCTGCCACGCTGTCCACAAAGCAATTATTTATTCATCTGGTTGATGATGACTTCCATCTTCATAGAATTTGGTCTAAACATCGTGGGTCAACGCATCTTTAACAAGAACTGATCGGAAACTGACGCTATCAAGATATCAAAAACACATCGGCAAGCCAATAGTATAGACACGGTAAATGTTTCCATTATTTTTGGCAAAAATATTCTGGAATCAAATGAAACCTCAACCTCTTTGCTGGGATACTGATGTTTCAACTTTCTGTTTTGTGTTTTCTTTGACTTCAACCTTTCGATTTACGTAGGTAATTAACGGACGTCCCGCACACTTTGGCAACGCCGAAGTCAAATGTCCTCAGCTTTCAAACCGTTTCCGCCGTACAGCGGCATGGCATTTACGCTAGCATTGCCGTAATATATCAAACGCCACATTGAAGCAGTGTTGAAGTCCTGGGTTACTCACAGAATCTATAATGACAAAAATTAGTCACAAAAATATCAATAAAACAGGCAACTTTTTTGCTCACGTGCTTCAGGCGGTTTGTTTCTGTTCGTTAAAGACCTGACTGAGTCATGATGAGATTTAATCATCTCGTGGCCCGGCAACTGTTCGAGCTTTCGCCTAAACGTGCACAGAAACTGCCACTAGGAAGTAATAGCTATTTGCGAATTGGAAGATCGACGTAACGTAACGCTGTCCTGCGGCACCTTGCCTACAGCTAAGTTTGACACTTACTGTTTTCGCACGGCTTCCTATCATTTGATGGCTGATAAAATAAACCTAGCGGAGTACATTCTGCCCGAACATTAACAACTAATTTCATTTGGGGGTCTTTGAGCTGGACGTACTGTATCTGGCATGACAAGGATCAACGCGAATCGCTAGTGCATTCTTCGCCTCGGATAAAATCCTTCATGATTTATTTATCAAAGCAACGCGGGACCACACCAAGGCCGACATCAAACTATGATCTCTGAACCGCAGGCTGTTTTTTTTCTTCGCTACACAACACCATTTTTTCCCTTGCGAGACGCTGTTAGCAGCTGATCGGTGCTTGTCTGGTGGCAGACCACGAGCGCAAGTCGAAGTAGGCAAGCACGAAACACCGCATTGAAGCGGAAAGTATTGACGGAAATTGACAATTACTCTGTTCGGTTTCGCCAGCAGCGGTGCACTTCGTTTGCTGACCAAGGATTTGGAAGCAAAACGAAAATTGAGAACCAAAAGACAACGCAGGCAGCCCACATTCGACTTCCCTGGAGTACTCACTACTCACGTCTTAAGCTGAAGGACTTCACGTAAATAACTGAGTAAGAATAGCATGTCTTTTATTAGTGATTGAGCAGTTGATGATTTTATTTCAAACATACTAATTCTTGGCGGCTTGTTCCAGAACTGAAGCCATTTGAGACGTCTAGCTTGTGCACAATATAATTGGAATCACGTGAACGTCATCGCTCCTCCTCAATAAGCTTCATTTCACTGACAAGCCATTTTGGCTCTTTTTACATCGAAAACGACAAACACGGTTTAATAAAGCAATCCATTGATTTATTTTTACGAATCGAATTGTACATTTTGAATTGCGTCGTATCGCCTAATCCTTTCAAGACAACATGGTGATTTAGTCTACCAGGAGAATCTAATTTATATCCAACGATGATAAAACTGATCTTCTTGCAATGAGGAAGGGCTTCTTAAACAACAGATTGTTGATTCTAAAAACCCATTTCGTGTAAGCTACTGTATATTTTGTGCGTATGGTGACAAATCTGTCTTTATTTACTGCGCTTCAAAGCTACGTATTTTTCATTAGCACGGAAGAGCCGCAAATCGTGCACATTTGAAAACTTAATCGTCAATTTTGCCACTAGTTTTCAATCTAACGTCGATTTTGCAGAGCTTGTGCTCTAAACGTAAAGCCATTTGCCAAGGCCCGCTGATCCGCACAACACCTGAAGTGACTGTGGTTGCGACAAAATTCTACTCAGTTTTCAACATACAGCAATCACATACCAAGAAAAGGTAGATTTTCCCATAATATGAACGTCGCATTTCTTTGAAAATCCTGTATAATTCCACAACATCTAAAAATCACTTGCAATTGACCGTTTCGAAATCCGCCCCCTTCTAATGTTACGCACGCAATTGTAACAGCTTCGCTAGTTAATTATGATATACGCTCATGCATGCTGGCATAAGACCAATAAAAAAGCAAATAAACTCAACACGCCATTTGATGGCAGTGAAGCCGTCTGAAAAATGAATGTATCTCTAGACTTGGCTATTCAAGTATGCACAACTGCACGTGGGGCAAAGCAATATTTTTGCCATTAATGGGAAACAAGAGTTTAGGTGAACCTAAAATCAATGTTAACGTATTTAAGACGAGACAGCGTTCGTTAAGGTTGCACCTTCAAGCTTCATAACAGATGCAAGCAATGCAAAATCAAATTGATTTTCCAATAAATTACCGTCCTACTTCCTAACGAGCATATGTCGTTACTTAGTTAGAAAAGTGCCGTTCATAAAAAAGCAGCCTGCTCTCATATGCATAACACGAAATTTTGTTTTTCAACTTTCATTATTTTAAAATTACAGTGAATTCAAGTAAACGCATGCAAAATTCACCATTGATCATCTGGTGAACTGGTGAACTCTTCTTCAACAAAAACAAATCAGAACAAAGTAAACCACGTTGTGATGATAAAAAACACCGCTTGCATCTCACTTAAAGATGAAAGTTTGCTAAGCACTGCAGAGCAATAACATAGCATGTGCACAGGCTAAAACCACGATTGCTATGTGGAGGGATAGTTACGCTGGTGTGACTTGCACTTGCATGGAATGTTCAGATAACCCAGAGATCCTAGTCACCAGTTGGCAGGCGCTTTTGAAAATCATTGTGCTGCAATGGCCCGGAGCCAGGTTAGTTTTTTTAGCGGGGGTTTCAAACTGTGCGAGGGTTGGAAACATTGTTAAAGATAAGAATTAGATAAATCGCCGTTTACCTCATATATTGTCTTTGAAAAAGGAAATTTTGATCTTACATTTTGGTTGTTCAACCCTAAAATTCGTAGATGAGATTGGGTGCAACTTTGAAATTTCCAACTCTGTTGAATATTACGGACATGTCTGTCCCGGTGATCACATGGACAAAAAATGATACTACTGAAGTGGTCGTTGCAGATGTTACTGAGTATAGCCAAATGTGTGGCTTAGGTATTTCCTGGTAGCAGGATGACTCCCGGTAAGATGAGACGCACTACTTAAACTATAGCTATTCTTTATGCGACACCTCGTCGTAGCAACTGCCTGTACTTGAGTATCGTGTTCGTGTCCGACAACCTGATAGCGTGCAGCCTGCAGGATAACGCGAACGAATGAAGTTTTTTCGTGAAAATATCAGGAAGGACAATCTGACTGACGTGAATTTTTCGATGCGTGACTGTGACATAATTTTGTCTGCGATGAGGACGCTGGGCGGGTTACAGCATGCTTCCGAAGCACGATGAATCAGCGCCACAAGGCGCATGTGACGATGGCAGGATTCGGATTTAATGCATACGACTTGTTTATTGTCTTTGGTACCCTGCGACGGATTCGGGTCAAACTGCTTTTCTCAGCCTCGCATGTGCAGGAAGTAATTGAAAGCAACCTAGGTGTTTCTTTAATGTGATATGTGACAGGGCTGAATGTCTTCTTTTCGCTGTTGAGTATAAATAACATAAGCTTGGTGTTTGAAATTATTTGTCAAGTAACATTGCATCTCCTGGATTCCTGATTCCATCTTTGAACAATACAGATGCACACAATACAGATATTAGCGTAACTATTAATGTTTGCACTATCTGAAGTGGGCTGTGTAACATTTGCATCTTTGATTACACGGCAAACTTATGCACTGGGAAGACCGATAAAGCACATATATCAACATTGCAGATAGGTCACCGGTGTAATCAAAATGACGCTCACCCTTCGCGACCGGTGGATGTTTGCAACACTTAGCTTAGCAGAAATGCGGCTGGTTCACATTGAGTGCTTGCGAGGTGCAGCCAAGGCGGATCATACAGTTTCAAAAACTGTTGTAACAACCATCATGGCATGCTACAAATAAAAGCAAACATTCAAGGGCATGAACGGATTACCAAGCATGATTAACTTTAATCTCGAGGGATTACTGTAGACAGAGCGAGTTTGATTTGCCCTTGCAACTGTCGCAGAGAAGGCCTTTGAACTTGAAAAACGCATTGCGGCAATCAAAAAATTAAAATCTGTGGTATCCAGCGAGCAATCAAGCACTAAACAAGTGAAAAATTTGCTTCCACTATCAGATGCATGGCCAATTCTTCTGCAGAACTGGCACGTAACACTTTCAAAGTGACTTAGCATGGGAATGCATCACCTTCTGACCCATTTGTTTTGATGTTTCTGTGCAATTTCTGCCCTTTTTGCTAAAAACCCTGCTAAACTCATTCATTTAGATTTTAAGTTCATAACAGTGATTAATATTTTGCACGATACAGCTAAAGTAGATAATGGTAATGAAATTGTAAACTTTTTCTGTAGTTGTATTGCCACAGTTTCCAGGACATTGCAATCAATGTGAGTGAACACCAGTGGCATCAGTCGACTTGCTGATAAGTTTTCTGGCTCGTGTCAAGTTCTTTGTTGCCTACGACACCTCATCGACGTTGCAGCGCGCTTCACAACAATACACCGAGAAGGTGGGGAATGGCCTTAATGCTCACTTTCGCCATCGTGATTTCAAGCACCGCAAGTTAACTGTCCACGCAAAGCACCAAGTTCTGACTTTGCACAAACGTCTGACTGATCACCGCAGACGACTAACAACTATTGCCAACGAAAGGCGTTTTGCAGTGGAACGAGAAAAGTTTTTCTGGACATTGCTTTCACTAAAGGATGCATTTTGTACCTCTTATTTTACGCGGACCATTACAATAAACCGTTCAACATCAGGCTGGTTGTTCCCGGTGGTTGTGTAACTTAAAAGAATGAAAGACAAACTTGGTCACGTCAGGTTAGTTGCAAGTAGAGCAGATGCGTTGCGATATTTTGTTTTTTGGGTCAAAGAACAAAAGGGCAGAGCAAATTAATCCAAACCGTTGCTATGAAGCAAAACATGGGAGGAGAAATAAGTAGATGGATGCGAACTTCTTTCTTATTTTTTGTTCCGACACTCAAAGGTTTCAGCGAATGATTGAAAAATAGCCGATTGGACCCCAAATTTTACCACATTTGGTAAAGGTGAACTGTGAATTTATCAAATTACGTCAAAAAGCAAATATTCAAACTGCCACTCTGAACGACCAATGGGGGGAACCATTTGGATTCACTGTAGCGATGGCTTGGTTCAGGGTCCTTCTTATACAAAACAGGGTTGCGCGAAACCTATTTACAGAAACTTTATGACCACCAGTCACTAAAACAAACATGTAATTGTTTGATTGGATAAAAAGTAGCGTTAATATTCACGGAATAATGAGATCCCATATGCTCAAGGCTTCCGGGGAAATGTCCGCCGGTCCATGTGGCATGCTCGCAGCCACAGGAGGCCTTCGGGGACAGTCCTCCCCCCAATTTTTTCCCCCCAAAATTTGGTTGTGCCCAGAGTAATTTGTTTAAACATAAAATAAAAACAAATGTCCTGCTGCTCTAAAAATGTAGAGTATTTTACCCTGGCTGCGGGCCTGCCATGTGGTAAGACATCGTAGGTGACAATGAACCGTTCAGGTATGCCACTGCGCAAACATTACAGGCAGACTATGTTTACGAGCTCTTGACGCTGCATACTTTGTCATAGAAAACTGGCAAACATTAGGGCAGAGAATGCCTGCCACCTACCTGCAACGATATCGGAATTCATACGGTCTGCTGCTTTCGAAAATAGATCGTTTCAAATGTATGCCCGTACTCCCTGGAACTGACGCAAAGAAAAAACGGCTTTATCTGGAATCGGGTCACTGTTACCATAGACCCCCAACCGTTAGAGTAAGCTGGGTTTGTTTGATAAAATCATCCATCTGAAATTGCAAAAACGGCTGGTGATTTAAATACTTTTTTGTACTTGCTTTGGGCAGCTATTAACCATTGCTTGTGGTCAATGGAGATTATAAAGACGCATTGCAACATTCATACACTGAGCAAATGTTTGTTTTAGCGAGCATGAAAATGGGCTGAGGTAGCAGAATTTAAATGAACTACAAACGTAGCGAATTATGAGAATAAGTGTAAAACCATATCAAAATAGGGAAAACGTACACATGTAATTCAAATACCTTCTGCAAGGGCTATAGTCGCAATGCGATACACTCAGAAACATACTGCTTCTGTCCAAATAAATGCTGATGATTTTTTACTTTCAAATTTGGAAAGTCGCAAGTGTGCGAGAATGACATTTCACTGCGCAAATGGTCTGGTGGTGCTGCGCATTTGCGAAGTTGCGCACCTGAGAGGGGACGTTGCTCTTCTTGTTGCACCACCGTGCAAAACCACGCAATGCTCGTACAGTCATCATATTCACGGATGAGGAAGCGATTTGTTTCGGTTTGGACCAACACAATTGTTAGGTACAGGCAACCGCGCGTGGCGCCGCGAAAGCGAGGCTTAGCACTGCGATGGCTAATTGAAGCCTGATGCCGTGGGATACCTCACGCGGTCCACAGCTTTTCAACAAGCACGCTCATTCGCTTCTGTTTGTGTCGCAAACGTAGCGCTGGCTTGGCTGCGTTTCTTGACAAACGTTCCAGACCAGTGAGACTAGAAGAGCGAAGAAAAAATTCTTATAAGCTTTCCAATACAACAAACATGCAGCTGCCACTTTGTTTCCAGAAAAATAACTTAGAAACGGTTCGGATCTTTAATTACAAACGAATGGATTCAGTCACAGTCAACGCAGATGTCACTGCATCGGGGAAATCGAGTCTGCAAATTTTTCGGATGTCGCGATTTGCAAACCCACCGGGTTGTTTGCAGGGTCAGGATTTCCCGATCAACATGAGGAAATGAAAACGATGTTGGCGTTTGACATGAAAGATTGCAGGAGCTCGATAGCTCAAGACATTTGCACTCACTCTTTCGTGATCAGCTCACACTTGCCCGTGGTTACGTCCAGCGCATCCATACGTCGCACTCAAATGCGTCCTGCTGTTGTCTATGGACAGGGATGTGGTGCTAACAAAAAAGGTGTGGGAACGCATCCAGTAAAGTAGCCATTTTAAAACTGTTTCCAACTCATTTTAAAACAAAACGTGAAAAAGGTGTGGAATGCCGTTCCCACGCGTTCCCTCCCCACGACACCCCTGCCTATGGAAAGCTCGGCAGTAAAGTGGATCGTGTATGTGGGTTTCCTTGCCCGATCTCACGTTTCTCCTAACTTTTATGCTCAGCCGTCAAAACTTTAAGATTTTACACAAGAGCATTACTTTCTAGGTTTCCAACTCGAAAAACATTAGGCAGCTTATAAGAGATCGCTTGTGTATGTGTTAGAACCTTAACGAACCGTGAGCATAAAATAGAAAGTTAATGAAACGCGAACTTACTTGTCTCTCACGGAAAAACGAAGAAAATCACAATGCTTTGAAAAACACATTGGAGCGAGTACAGTTCTGGTAGAGAACAGTGACCCCGTTCAAATATTTTGAGTGTTGATCTTCAACACAAAATGTTTGGTAGAGGTACACACGTTGAGCATGAGGCTGCTGTATTTTAACGAGCATGAACATATCGCTAACGTGTTTGCGGTTGTTCGCTGTGTCACTTGCGCGGAAAACGCACTGCAGGCTGGGATGTACTCAGTACTGCTGTACAGACAGAAATTCATCGACCGCGCTGATTGCTTTCCTTCGATTACATCCGCTTTGTTTCCGTAACGCGAGCGTTTCCTCTCAATGCGAGAGGTTGTTCGCGAATGATGGACACCTTAAATAGCCACGGATAAGGAATATTGGCACAATGCACACTGACTCCGTAGCATCGTGACTGGATGGCACCGTGCGCTTTAACCCGGTTACGGGTATCCAGGTCTTTTACCACAATATCAGCAAAGGTGCAAATGACGTCGGCGAGTTTTGTCACTGTTTAACTCAATTCAAACCACTTCATACACGTTATGTATTCGCGTGCGGCAAACAAACGACTACAGCCACGCTTTGTTTTCTTTGACGGATGTGTCAAAGCCATTAAGTCTCATGAAACAATTAAAGCAAATCAAGTTCTTCATTGACGAGAGCACGCAAGGTAAAAAGCGTGTTTGCTTTTACGCAAAAAACAGTTACTACATCATGCAGTTTTAGCAGCTGGCGCACAGCATTTGCTATTTTCATGAATTGGCGTCACCTTTTCGGGAGAAAGGGATCAGTCGTTTAAGTGGCAAACCTGACGCATGTGCTGTTGGATTCGAGTGCGATCAGGTCCGATACGCTGAGTTGCATTGCTTGCCGCAGCCCGTGATTGGTGAAACTGAGAGTGAACTCTAAAAAAACTGCTTCACCCTGTAATGTTCCTTGCATTTTGAGTTGACAGTAGATTTCAGCTGTCACACACGGTTCGATTAAAGAGGATGTTAAAAATAGAAGAGTATCCGGAATGATAAAAACCGCTCAGCTGCCATTAGTGATCTCCAACCTGACAAATATTTTGACGCATGCTTAAGAATTTCGTATTCACAGAGTGCAAACACAAGTGACAGACCTCATTCCTCTCATCAAACAACTTTTAAATCACGTCAGATTTTTATTAATGCGGGTGCGTAATGGGTTGTGGCGCTTTGTACCCGTCTTTGTGGTATTGAAAAATCTCTGCTAAACAAGTTTAGTAAAACTTCCTCGAAAAACTGTTGTCTTTCCATCCTTAACCTCTCAAAACAAATCTTTCAAATATATTTCTATCGTTTTTACATTAAGAACAGTATTATTTAAGTTTTCCGTCCATCATTGCGTTTAAACATAAGAAAAAACAACCGCCTGCAAGCAGACCTGCTGTCTCTTGCAGAGTGCGGCTTACGCCATACTTAATTTTTCACTGAAACGAAAGGAAAGTTTCAACATCTACTGTACCACAACATACAGAGAACTAATCTCGTCATATGCTTATAGTAACAGGTCAAGGCTTGTCAAAAGAGAAAGTTAAAATTCGCGATTTGCGCAACAGTCAAAACAAGGTTTGCTTTGCTGATGTGATCAATGGGAGGTGTTTATGTTGCAGGTTTTTCAATATTCAGAACGTTTTTTCTATGGTTCCTGCTGTAGTTAATTACGCGTTTGATTTTTGTCAAGCATTGTTGGTGGCACCTGCACGTAAGTGCAATGTTCACTCTACCGGAAGCTTTTGTGTTTACAGAAAGCTTGCTATGACCCCCAGATGTTGACTGAAATGGCAAGAAACGATCGAAAGCAATTATTTTTACAGTACTTGCGGACACGCTTCAGCATGCGTGGTGTGTGGAAGTAATCGAGCAAGGACAAGCAAGACGACTTTCCTGCGGGTTGGAACTTGCGCGAATGTGCAATTGCAAAATTGCCCTGATTGTTAGCTCACTTTGCCTCCGGAGCGGTAAGCAGCGATGCAATGCTTGTGTACACAGGAAGTGCAACTAACTGCGATATGGGTGATGGGCCACATCAGGATGACGACGCACTTTACCTTCGCGAGTTGAGGGAGCAACTTGCCGCTTACAACGTAACTTCAGTCATCTGACCGGTTTTAGAGGTAATCATTTCACGTAATCACCGTGGTGGTCAATCAAATAATCTACTGTAATACCTTTAATTAACTTGCTACCCTCTAACGGTCCTGGCGTGCCGAAATGTAGGCCGCCGTCAAAAATGAGTTGTTTTTTGTGGTACGCAGTATTATGACGACATGCTCGGAGCCCACAGTATACCTAGAGCTGGACTGAACCCTGACCAAAGTGTTTGAATAAGCAACTCCCAAACTGTTCGCGGTTACAGATTTGAGTTATTTTAACCAATAACTAACAGCATTCATAAAAGACATAATAATTCACAAGCCAATCCATACTGCATAACCAGCTGGCACAATAGCGTAAACAGACTGTGCTGAGAAGCCTGCACCCTCTCCTGCTGCAGTTCCGGGTTGTGCAAGCAACCAGGGGCGTAATGAGGTAAGATGGGGCCCGGGGCAAGAAGCAAGTTTGGCGCCCTCATGTTCGAAACTGAGGTCTTTCGGAAGCAAACGTACTGTATTGAAGAAAGTACTCGTAAGATTGCTGGGACTTTT
>JGI24022J15233_10000518_pt1 | contig 25182 bp, 21 predicted proteins | sample Ectturendosymbi2_FD_15233 | JGI IMG/M metagenome (IMG submission 15233)
TAAGCATCACAGGAGGGTCCATATAACGTGGCTGCGATAACCCCCAAGCGCATTGCAAACACAAAATCGAGGTCAAACTTCGAACGCAAAGCGCGCACTGCCTCGATTATAGCAAATGACAATGTGGCTGTCCCCGCATCATGCCGTACGTCTCCCTTTGCATGTCGAACTTATCATCGACTCATTGTGATGACGAACTGCCTGTTTGCAGATTGAATTCCTCAGCAACGAAGTCAGCATTCATCAGGAGACAGCAGGAGCTCAGAAGAAGCAATACGAAGCCGAAGTAAGACAAGGATTTTTTGCTTCTGTTTCAAAGCGACATCATTTATAAATTTGCTACTCTGCTCAAATTTTGCACGAGCTGAACTGAAGAAAAACTTACGTCACACGTTGCCTTCGCCAGATTTATCGTTTGTAGTCAACGTAAATGCTTCGAAAAAGCAATCATCAGAACAACATCGGTCTACACAGTGCCATTAAGTTGCTATTTCTTTGGAATGCTTTAACTGCAATAAAACTGGATTAACTATTTCGATTATTTTGGGTGTTCAAAAAAGGATGATAGAAAAAAAATGTAAAGCAGGAAACACGTTGAAACATTTCACAATTTGGGGCTGGGTTGACCAAGGGTCGTCCAAATACAAGTGATCAACTCAACCTGTTGCTTCGTATGCACGTCCTGATTTCTAACAGCAAAGCCAGGGTTTAAAAATCAACTGATCGCGTTTTTGCTGTGCTATTTCGTGTGATGGCAACATGCTTATCTGGGTCAACAGAAATGAAGAGCACTGATAAATAAACCGGGTAGATTAATTTTTGGCAGACAACTTCGTTTTTATTGATTTTCTTGTTTCACTAAAAATTTGGAGCGATCAGGAGGAAATTGCAATAAAAATCTCAAAACTGATGCTTAAAGCTTTAATTTCAATAAGCGTTTGCAGATGACTTGTGTGGAAGCTATCAAGAAGAAGCTACTTCAGAGGTTTTAGACAAGTAGCTCTCATACAGTGATGAAGCCCTTTCAACGACTGGGTTTTGAGCAGATACGTTAGGATCTCTGCAAAGGCGAAGATTTGGAAAAAAAAAATTCACCTGTTTCTGCCAAAGTTCCAAACTTTGGAGTTTTAGCATTTGATGTTGTGCAATGCGCTGCTATCCTCAAGTATATAGGTTGCATTTCCTATCATCAAGAAACTTGCATTGGTGGCATAGAGCAAGCTACATAAATTATATCAGCTTAACCTCACACCTGTTGGAAAAAAACTACATCAGCATTAACGGAATCCCGTGAAGAGTGCAAAGTGTTTTTGTTCTTATTCCTTCCAGATTAAAAGACTGCTTGGGTCGAAGGATGTTACAACCACTTCTTTGAATGAAAACGAAGATCCTGAGGCAGAGCTCTCATCACTGAAAAGCAAACTTAACTATGAACAGACGTTAACCAGGACTCTTTATCTCGAAAACGAAAGGCTCAGGCAAGAGGTACGAAGCCAGCTTTACTTTGATCTGCGTTTGGTTGACTTGGCTCACCTAAATTTACATTAATCTTCTGAATTAGGACAGCATCGATTGGCCGATCATCTGTTGTCACGAATGGAATAAATAATGAAAACTGTCAGTTGTAAAGATTCGGAAAGGTTTTGAAACCTTAGGATTGCTAGTATTTCAAGGATCATGCTTTTGATCATTTTTGTCAATTTACTAATAAAAACAAAAAGTGCTTTGGTTCGCAAACAACAAACCCCTCCACAGGTATTGTTGCAGATGCAAACTGAATCCACATATAATTAACTGCTGTGATTTACAGAGAGATGAACTTCTTGACAAGATAGTGAAATATGAAGAAGCTGAAGGGCAGACGCTTGCTACAAGAGATTTTGGTTGCCAAGTGGAGGACACTGTAAGCTGCCTTGTAAACATTTTGGGTGCTTTGTTTCAGTGTTGCCATCATTTTGCTGATGACCATTGCCAATTTGTTCCGTAATGCATTGATCAGGGCGAAACGGTATCTTGTAGATAATAAAGATTACAGAGTTTCGAAATACATACATCAGATGGTTGAAATCTATGTTATCACTAGTGGAATATGAGATGAAAAGGTCATAATATTATTACTGTTGATTTCATTTGTGCCAATCATTTGTCGTTACCTCCCAACGTCTTGCCGCTGCAAATAAGTATTCAAACAAGCTGCCACATTTTGTAAATCCGGGTGAATAACAAGACAACAGCGAAACTAAAGGCAATATTAGGTCTTTGCCATTACAAAGTTGTTGCAAACTACTGAAAATGGCCAAACAGTTTCGTGCAAAATGTTCGATTTTATGTAATGTAGGAACTCAACACCCAAAAATGAATGCTTTAAAACTAATAATCGTGGTATTTGCAAACTAATACAAGGAATGCTTTGCGTCAGGTACAAATGATTTCTGATTTGGCCTCCTATAATATCCAACTTGAGGAATTTTTTGCTATATCAAGTTGAACTCAAGTTTTTTTTCTCTTCAGAAAAGAGTGTTTTTGAATACATTTAATATGGGAACAACGTAGACGTGGAAACGGGCCTTTGTAGGAAAGATTAACTGTGCGATCCATCAGCCTTTCGCTGAGCTCTTACCCAGATGTTTCTTAACCATCTTGCTATAACTGTTAGTTTGCTGGTTGCGCTGTTCCCAAAATAGACTAAACCGGAACCTAAACTTCTACGCGACGATAATAAAGTTAATTTGCAAAAAGCCTAAGCACTTAATACCGCACCGATGCACACAACTTTGTCCTGCTTCCTTGCTGCTTCTTCCTAGATTTAGATTTCTGAAATACCTGCACAAGGCTAACCCACCATTGCTGGCTTTCACTCTTCGACTGACACTTTTCCAAAATAAATCTTCTCTTTCAGTCATACATGAGAATGCGAGCGTTCGACTTCTACGCCCAGGAAGCACAGCGCGACGCCCGACGTTTGCTGGACCGGGGTCGACAGCTTCAGGAGAAAAGTCTGAAAAAGTCTATGGTCGCGCAGCGGTTGGAGGTCGCCGTTCACAGAGAACTCCCCTAAATTGTTTCTCAACAACAATTTCCTCTGCAAGAGGCACATGGACATTTCGAAAGCTCCGAAGCGTCCACCACACGGCGCAGTCAGCAGTGCTGCAGGCAACGTTCATTACAGGAACAATTTTGCGACTTGTAGAATTGCATGTTTCGACTCTTTGTGGAGCAAAATCTGGGAAACTGTCCGGATTAACTGAACGCTCACACGCAAATTTCTGCAAATAGTCTTTGCGGAATGTTACTGATAAGCTTCAAATTTAAATAAAATCGCTTTCCGGTTTTGTTACCTTTTAGCTACGGACGATGGCTCCTCGAGCCGAAATAGACGATTGATTAATACTGCTTAGCAAGTTGCTGATTTCATACAAAGCGATAATTTTACCAATCTGATGCTACGTTCTTCATTGTAATTGGCCTTGTCCTTGCAAAGATTTTGAACTGTGAAAGAGTTCAAAACGCAACAATTTTGCAAATTTTTCATGTGAAACTGCTCTTGTTTAAAGGTGTTTTTGTGTATTTATTTTGAAGAGTTACCCGTGTTTACGACTGCCAAACTCATTTGATTAAATTTACCAGAAATTCCCCGGTGATTTTTAACATCGGTATTAAAGCCGTGTAGGCCGCGTGTTTGGTTGTATTTGAAGACCAAACCGATTTAAAAATTGCCTTTGGTCAACAGCAAATGGTTCTTTCGCTGTATAGCTTGACAAAGACTACAGTTCATCGCTCAACTAAAATTCAATCGGTAGCTGACCCAACAAGCATAAAAATAAATAGATTGGCATAAACTAATCCATTTTCACGAACTAATTCTTTCGCATATACAAAGTAAAATATCTTTAAATTCACTTGTTTCTGCAAATGAACCCAGGCCTAAAAAACTACTGAATTCTTTCTTATAAATACTACAGACCATGATCTTTTTTACTTTCGGATAAATTGGACCGGTTGAAAGCGATGCTGATCTACATCCCTCAACAGTTGCTTGCAAAGCATGGCCACTGGCTTGTGTGCTGCTGATCTCACTTGTTTCATGTCAAACGCTTTAAACACTTTGCATGGTTAACTGAGCATAAAAGTATTCCAACCATTAGTACCAGTATGTTTTACAACAATCGGTGTCGAATCAATGAACAATAGTGAATAACAGCTAAGTATCACAGAACACAGTTTTGAAAATTGCACCAAGGCTTGGAGAATCTTTCATTAGTTATTTTGGCAGAAACATTAACGTTGAAATAAAAGAAAAGTGTATCAAACTTTGAAAAATCGAACTTTGAAAGTATTTAAGCATCATTTAAAGAAAGTTTTCATTAGGAAGACGAATCGAGCCTGGAAAACAATAATGACAAAATTTTTCATTTCTCAAACTTCTGAAAGGTCACTGCGTATTTAATTTCTTAAAATTCGCAGTAGATTACCTAAAGATTAACTTTGGTTTTGGCAAAAAGTGTTGTTATTGACATGAATTAGAATAATGTTGGACAAGCATGTTGTGGTAGGAAAATGAAACTTCACTACTTGCGAAATTCTATTTCTGGATAACCAATTATCTTGCCCTGATTCGTTTTGTTGTGCACATGGAATGCAGTACATTCGAATGTTACTGTTCAAATGGCTTATGATTGCTTTTATTGCGCTTATTGTTGTTTTTTTTCAATGCTGTTTAGTCGTTGCTGAACGAAAAAGTATATCTTGAGTTTAGTCTACCGATATGTTGCTTCACACAAACTTGAGCTTTGCAAGGGAAATACACAATTTCACGCAGAGTGGTAGACAGCGCGATGATCAGTTTTATTGCATGAACTTTCTGCCACAAAACATCGCATGAGCGCCACTTAATTGCAACCTCTGTAAAATTGACTTGCTTTTCTTTCCGAAAAAAACTGCCATTTTCGCATGAAACCCATGGCACTCGTATGGCAGTTATTACACATTCTAACTGAAAAACCTAAAACTTCGAAAAATGAAAATCTACATAATCTTCATCGCAAAATATGGTTAACTATGGTTCATTTCTAAATTTGTGTTTGCTTTCTGGTGTAATTATTAAAAAACAGGTTCAAATAAAAATAGCATGTTCATGTTGAAAAGATTAANAATTGATTTTTTGCAGTTTTATTTTAAGAAATGATAGAAACATAAATTTAGTGGATGTAAACTTCAAACAAATACACTGTCATAATCTGCAANCTCAAAAAACGTTGACACACTTTTGCAGACTTTGCCAAGGCCTATAGAAAATTAAGCAATTACATATCATGAAAGGGGAGATTACAGCATTTTTTTTCAAAAGCAGCAAATGTACAAGAAATACACTTATTTCAATTTCTTCACAAGCAAGCCCACCAACGTTATGTCACATATTGCAAACAAAAGTGACAGAGAAAACAAAGAATAGAGTCCTGCTTCGGCCGAACTCTTGTTCATGTCGTATCCCAAAAACTCCACTTTGGATTCTTCGGTTCTTGTTTGCGATTGTGATCGAACTTGACTTTCACAGTGACCCTTGTTGGTGCCGACGCAAGAAGCATATCTGTAAAATGGTATGTATGCATAGACCAACGGTGCACAACCTGCGGCCGTACGTTCGCATGCGGCCTTCGATAATGAAATTTGCGGCCGTCTACATGTAATTCGAAATATAAGATTTGGCGGCCGTGCTGGCGTATATTGAAGTAAAACAAACGCAAGGCAAGAAAATTAGTCGACGCGATGCGTAACAACCTGGATGGCGATGTCACAAAGAGTTATAGAATGAATACGCAATTTATGTTTGAATGTGTTCTGTGTTGGTTGGCACTTGGAAGTATCTCATAAATATAACTCGAACTCATTGGCGGCCGTACTTCGTATAGGTTGTACACCCCTGGCATAGACCCTTATTGACGTTACCTTTTTGCAAGATACAATCAACAATCCTTGGAAGTAGACGCCACGAAATCAATTAAAAATTTTAACGTTTCCATTAGAGTTGGAAAAATCAAGGTGTCGTAAATCATATTTTCTATTTTTTTCATGGTAATTTCCCTTTGTAAAAAGTGAAAAACCAAAAGTCGTCATAGGCTAGATCATGAGAGCTAAGTAAAAATTAATTTATTTTTCTTTCAAATTTTCACAGATGAAATACCCAAGCAATAAGCATTGCTAGAAAGCACTGTCAAAGCCTCAAGTAATGGTGGGACTACAGTGCTTTTAAACTTAGAACCGCTAATGTAGGACCCAGTAAAGTTATCTACAATGCGACCTGCTTACTGTTTAATATTTTGAGGCAACACTTTACTGACAACCTCTCGGCACATGTCGTTGGCGCACGTAACGATTTGATACTAATTTTTGAAAGAAATGGGCTAAAACAGTGAATACATATGAAACATGGCAAAAGACGCGAGAACGAGGCCCTTGCATCCATAGATTTTCTTTCGCACCAAACTGATGCATTCTTTGAGTCAGGGCTGTGGAGCCGGTACTCAAATTTCAGGCTCCGGCTCCAGCTCCGGGCATCTGAATTTTTTTGCGCCGGTTCCAACATCTAGAAGTTTTTGGCTCCGCCTCCAGTACAATTTGGTCAAAAAACGGAAAGAAACATTGTATTATATGCACAAAAATGTATGCCCCATAAAGTATCCTCGCGGAAGCGGAACCCTAATTTCGGGCTCCGGCTCCACCATCTGAATGATTTTGGCTCGTGCTCTGGCTCCAGCCATCCAAAATTGCTTGGTCTCCGACTCCTGGCGCCGGCTCAACAGCCCTTGCTTTGTGTGGTCGATGGTTACCTACATACGCCACAATCTCAGCATGAAAAACAGACGTAATCCTTTAATTGTTGCCGGGACTTACACTTGAAACGTAAAACGCACCTCATTGCGTGAGCAATGTAGCTCTGCTCGTGCACTCCATGGAACAGGTGAGCCATTGGACCTCTTGCGAGTATCATCACGTCTTCGCCACCGTGAGTTTCAGAGCCCAGAGGGACAGCAGTCTGCTGCTGGTAGTCCTTCCCCCCTGTCAAAAACAAACTTAAATTATACGCACGTGGAAAAACGAGCATAAATAGCCATCTTTTTGGTGTTTGGCAATTGTCCCAAGATTCTGTACGCAACTGAAACCATACTGTGTGGATCCTAGTATTCAGAAGCAAGGGATTCCTATTTCTGTTTAAGAAATGAGCCAAACTATCTGTACCTGTATCGATTTTTAGTGATGTATGTGTGGGCACCACCATAGGCGTAGTCAGGGGGGGCTAAAGGGGCCATGCCCCCCAAAATTTTTAGAAAATGTAATCATTTTGTGCTTTGAGAGGCGTTTTTCCAAACAAAATAGTGTTATTCGCCTAACATCAAACATTTTGTCCCCCCAAAAATTTCTGGGCTGGCTACGCCACTGGGCACCACTGTTGTGCAATGACTACAAATACCACAGATATTTAAAATCAGAAATCCTGGGAAAATATCTTGGAAAAGTTTTATTTTAATAAAAGCATCCAAATAATGCACTAAAGTTCGAAACATATATTATATATTATTTGCCCCCAATTATTTTAAAGATGAATAAATATGAGAATGTTTAAATTAAAAATGCTTGCTAATATACAACTATTGCAATACAGGTTAGGACGTCTAAATTTTTTGAAAAGGCCTCAACAATCGTTTCAGAATGTATGTCACGGGCGACTGCTGCCTTTGTTTCGGTGTGACGTATTCATGATTGGCATCATCTTGCATCAAAAACAATGAAAGTGCACTTTGGTGTCACGATTTGGTTGCGTTGGAGATCCTTCTATAACGGTGCAGCCCAATGCGACAGAAGCTGCCACACCTGTTGCAGTTTCTGCAGAGGCAACGTTTGTGGTTAAGGACAGTCAACGCGTTTGTCGCCGGCGGCCGTTCCTCCTCAACCTTTCCTGGTTTCTTTCTGCTATTGCTTGGACTGCTGGGCTGACAAAGCCAACCTCCATGTGCATTCGCACCCGTTGCAGCTTCCAGGTTTTCACAGTCGATTATAACCTGCTTTGGGGTCTAACGTGCAGACAACCTTGGCTTGGGAATAACTTTGCCTGCGGGCATGGAGCCAAATGCAAGCTCGCCACAGAGCATACGCTGTTGGGGGAATCTACTGTCCTGCTCCAGGCTGACATTTACGAGCCAGCGCAAGCGCTCTGGGCAAACAAGGTATGCATACTTGCTAATGTTGCGTAAGCTAGGACCTGTGTGTTGGGCAGAGCCTACTACCTTAGAGAGCGGCACAAGAGATATATTGTACCCGGGCCCGGTAGGTTTTGGGACCCGGGTGGATGAAAGTACGCAGGCTAAGCTTGTCTGTATTCAAGGCCAAAATTACTAGTGTAAGCCTGTTGCCTATGCCATAGGTTCTCAAAGTGCTCCGTACGGAGCCCCAGGGCTCCGCGAGAGAAACCTCGGGGCTCCGCGAGCTATTCGTTTACTTATCAAAATACTGACTTGGCTAATTTTCCAACTGTTTTTATTTTTAGAAATTTATTGTGGGGCTCCACAAATTATGGTCGATCTCTTCATGGGCTCCATAACAACAAACGTTTGAGAACCCCTGGCCTATGGAACAAATCCATCTCTAAATCTGGCATGGCAACTGTTTTGTTGATTTTCTGGTCACTATGCAAACAAACTATACAAGTTTCGTCGAGAGCCTTAGCAGCTACGGGGACCAGGCACATAGCCAGGAATTTTGATAGGGGGTCAAACCACAGCCAAGTCTAAACTCTCAACATTTGATTATTTACAGTTGTACCCCTTGTTGTCGAAGCATCATCCATGAAAGATGCATTTTTCTCGCGGTTTTTTTAAATACTATGTTGAGATTTAAGCCGGCAAATACATAGTCCATTTCGTTGAACTGAAAAATTTTTAAAGTTTTTTTAATAAAGTTCCAAGTTTCTATTTTGAATGAAAGCCACCATTTGCTCGAAAAACTTTCATGCAAGAGCGCTTGTGAAAATCTCGATGTTTTGTGTATGCCTTTTGCAGCCAATATTGCAGTTGTCATTGTGGTCATTGTGTCCGCCATTATTATTGCGTTTTTATATTTACGCGCTTCTGATGTACATCAACACAGGTTCAATCGAAGCCGAGTACAAAACTTGCGCGCATATAAGACGTGGATCTTATCCAATTCTTGAGCAGCTGGTTGATGTATAGAGCTGATAACGTAAAGGCTAGGATACCTCGACGCGTTTGAAAAATGTTTGGATTTCATGTCATTAAACACTATGAAATGCATTTCAAAAGTTACAAATGTCCTCTTAAACAAAAGTGCATATGTTTCACCCACGCAGTCTACACAAAGTGTGAAAACAATTGTGTTTGTGAAAAGGAAACCACAATCTATTCTCACAACGGCTCTGCAGATTTCCGCAACTTAAAACAACAGTGGATTAGTTGATCTAGCCCAGTATCGGTCGAAACTCAAACAAGGGTGACGAAGGGTCAAAAAGTGGGCCGTGCCAAGGCGGTCCAAACCGGAGTTGTGTATTTTCAACGTTACCACTGTTTGTCTTTGTCTGTAGCGTGTAGGTACTTGAGAAAAGAGTGGAATACTGACATTAAAAACGAACTTAGTAACTTAGACTACTGCCAAAGATCACCGATACAATCTTTTTTTCATTAGCTGTTTGAGGCTTGGGCGTGTTCACCAAACTCAGATTTGGGTAACGCTAAAAAGTTTGGGAACTGCTCATTCTAGCCATTCTAGCGTAAACGGTTGTATTTTTCAAATCTATGAGTGTTTAAAAAAGAAGTCAATTGACTGGGAAAAAAGTCAACTTTTTTATTTTAGTTACATGCGCTTTATCGATGAAACAGATTGCAAGATATCTGTAAGTAATGGCAGTGTCAATGTCCTCAGCACTTCCAAAANGAAANCNATCTTCCTACTTACNTTNGATTTTGCTGCTGAGACTACCCGTTGCAGGGAATGGTTTTACGTTCACAGTAGGATAGGNTGGCAATTAACATTAGATGAAAGTTATAACACTTTTAGACTATGCGCAGGTAGGATTGTGATTAGTTGACCCAAGCTTTTTTTCTCNCCGGAAAGTTAANACGAAATCATTGATGAAAGCGGTAAAGCTCAACATGATTGTGATTAAATCGTTACAATGCAGCTTTAATCGTAACGAATAAATATCTAGAAAGAATGTTGTTGCTAAAGAGTGTCTATGGCAGGGGTTTCAAACACGCAGCCCGCGAGGGCATTTTGTGCGGCCTGCGATGTTTTTTGGGAATTTTGAAATAATTAACACTTAGGTTATTTAGTTTATTCATCGGTGTTTAAAAGTGCTAGGCCAGCGAGACAACAAGTTCATTTAAAACGAACGTAGAAAAGGCTCTAGAGATAAATTCCCTATAACTCACAACACTATTCGCCGCAAAAAAGGTGTAGAAGCTGTTTCTAGTAAGGCTCAGGTACCGCCTTTGCTGCATAATGCGGCCCTGGTTTATTTTAAAGTCCTCGTTTCGCCCTCGAAGCAATATGAGTTTGAGATCCCTGGTGTATGGCTTATTTGCGCAATAAAAAGACTTTGAAACTGGATTTCTTCTCAACCAAAGTTTGAGCTTCAAGGCATATAAAACGTACGTCACCGCTATTTAGTTTTGAAACAGTACACAAGATATAAGATTTACATTTAAGGCTATGCCTTATGCTGGAGACATGGGTAAGATGCACAGCATTTGTAGCACGCCGGAATTATCAGAGAGGAGAGACATTTTTGCGATGGGCTTGAAATTATAAGTTTACATCACTATTAGGTGAGATTCAACAAGCTGGTGCGTCAGAAACAGCTGGGAAAAGTGTTACTCCTTGTTTCACTTTGGTTAGTGATTACATGCGGTAAGATACAATGTCGTACTTCATTATCACTAACTTCCACACGGGGCTTACCTCAGGAAAATGTCAGCCATGATATGAATTCTCCAGCATTTACATTATATACACAACCATAAGCGTCGAAAGGGGAGGGGTAGAGGGCAGCCTTGGCCCCTCCATACATTTTGAAATTTGACATTTTCCTATTATATTTCTAGCAAAAAAGGTTTACTTAGTTTCGAGCGGAAAAAAATGAAATTTCACCATTTTTGCCCACCCTACGAAAATCCTTGGTTTCACCTGGAAAATTCTACTATTTCCCCCTTGGTACACAACGTTTGAACAATGGACAATTGATGAACCACAGTGCTTTGGTCAGTTTCGACTAAATTATGCAATAGCAAGCATTTTCGTTGATTTGCCCTGAAAAATTTCTTTGGCTTACATATCAAAAGCTTGATTGACCTAAACATTTTTGGTGCAACTTTTAGAATTGGGGGGGGGCAATTGTCCCATTGCCCCCCCTGGTTACGGGCTTGCGGGGGACCTGCATCGGTATTCGAAGTTCCCTGAAAAATTTTTCTCAGAAGCTTGTCAAACAATTCCTATAAATTCTTCGGGTATGCTTGCGGAGTTATATAACAAAGCTCACTTTTGTTCAGATCCACGTGAAATAAGTAAATCTAAATAGGACGTGCCTCTCGGGGGTTTTTGCATCACGTCGTGTCGTGACTATGTTGCAACTGTTCCTTTCGTGTTTCTCAATAGCCTGTGCCTCTCGAAACAAGCCCTTTGTGCTTATCACGTAAGAACACTTTTGATAGAAAAATATTAGTACAACAATTCTTTGTATCCTGGTAGTTATTTTTCCTCCGCATATATAGAGGCCTGCATTCCGAAATTCCAAATAACACCTTAACTCTCTTCACGAAGCGGAGTAAAGTGAAGGTTGTGATCAATTGTCTGATCTGTCAGTGCAGATCCAGCTCTGCAACTTGTGCTTGAGCGATGGTATAGTCTAAAAATCCTACGTACAGGAAGGAGGAAGGCAAACCGTCTCCAATCCAGGTAACCATAAAGTCCACGTAACCGCTCACAAAAAAGTAATTTTACGTCTGGAATGACTGGCATCATTGAAAAAAGTTCTGGTGTAACGTTCATTATCCATGTACGGCAACATCCACATCACTCTCACGCGCTCTGCCTTCTCAAGTTCTGTCAGCTATAGCGAAAACGAGAGAGTGATCAAAAGGCGAGTGCTGGCAGCAATATTTAAAAAAGGCGAGTGCTGGCAGCAATATTTAAAAAAGGTGAAGCAGCCCCTTGTTGCAACCAACCACCTGAAGCGTGTGGTCAAACAGTATAATTATACTACTCGAGAAAGCCACGACGCTGTCAATAGCAGTGGCAAAGCTGACGATGTACAGGATGCTGAAATTAACGAAAAATCAGAGGAAATTGCTGCTACCAGTACTAAAGACCCTCGACGGATTTGCGTGAAAGTACCAAAATGATCGGAAACGAGAATAAGGTTCAGAAGCACAATGTTTGCTACCTTGAATTCAATCCAAACGTCTCGCAGCATAGTTGCGTCGAATGCATTACGCGCTGAAATGATGATAAAAAGCTCGAAGTTTGTTCGAAATAGGAAATCCCCGTTTGTAGCAAAACAATACCGTGAAACGACCTCAGCTCAAACCTAAGACGTTTTTTACATTACAATGCCCTTTCATCAAATAACTCTTCGTTTTTCGCCTGCTGTGACGCAAGTAATTTCTACAAAACTTTATGCAGTTGCAGTTAGATGAAAACATTCCAAGAAATAATGTTGAAAACATGGAAGTATTGCTTTGATCAAATACTTGTGAATTACAGTGAACTTGATTCCTTCTACTCTGGTCATATCCACATCATATATTTGCGTGTGAAAGACAGTTTATTCTTCGTAATCTCGGTCGTTGAGTTCCTTTTTCTAGCTCAATAATGAGGTCTTAAAGACAATTTTCAAATCGTGCAAAATGGTTTGGTGAAGCATCAGTAATATTTGTGGGTTTTTGATTGAGAAAGTTTTAACCGATAATGTAAGCGGTGGAAGATTGACTACCCAGAATGCATTTAAATATTTTTCTGAAAAAAAAATTAGCGCGTGGTCAACTTTCAAAGGCAGAAGTGTTTGGTATTGATCTTCTGCTTTTTTCACCACAACAAGGACTGTTCTTTGTTTCCAGATTTTATCTGATTTTTTTAGTGAAACGAAGATATCCTTGGCTTCCGTATTCAGGAATCGGGGGGTGCCCAAAAGTAGGTTTTGTGCCCGGATGCCGCAGACCATAGCGGCTCCTTGTGCATGCATGCAAATCAGTGCATTACATGCATGCAAATCAATGCGCAGAGTTCGCGTCACACACAATGTGTTCATTTTCGTGACCTGACAGGCCAAATGGCTGTTTTCCCAGACGCTTTAGGCTGAATCAGTTATTTTCGCTGACGTGCAATTTGAGCGTCAGCGCAAGAAACGCTAATGACTTCAACAGAGTTCTCACCTGCTTTTTCGATTGTAACGTTTTCTCTAAATCTTGGTGATTCATAATCTGTCAAATCGCCGCCTTGCCACCCTTCTCCATTTCCGTAAAGCAGAGCAGTGTACACCCTTCCATCCATAGCAAATTCGGGGTCGTGATCATTAGGAGCCAATCCTACAAACGAGGAAGCATGGCTTCAAATTTATCTATTTCGAGAAAAGTTATCCGCTGGTTTTAAAAAAGTTATCTGCGGCCGAAAACGTTCAGACGTGGAACCCATTGCATAAGCCGATATGTTGTGATGCATGAAAGTCAGCATTTTTAAATTTATGGAGAGTTCTCATTTTTCTGTCGGCAACCTGCGCCGTACACAACCTAGACTTTTGCAATTTTGTGCTGCAAAAACTGTATTTTGTTGCTAATTTAGGAGGCATATGTTTTGTTCAACGGCTTACCAACAGTGTTTTCCAATATTTTTTTAATATTTGTTTATGGTGAAAAGGTTTGAAAGCAGTAATTTTAGGTGCGATTAATCGTAAACATAGCTGAAAGTCACGTTTTGCAAATTTTTGGAGCCACGACCTACACCAAGATTTGACACAAAACAAAAACGTCGAAAACACAAGCAAAGTCGCTGTAAACTGTTGTCAAGAACAAGCCCTCTAACAACACAATCTTCATCCACGGCACTAATAAACTGCTCTTGAATTTTTTTAGATTTTCTAGTGCTCCACATTAAGGGCAGATGCTCACCAAAGATGGAATTGCCTCTGTCCATATAGCCACCGTGAGTAAACGTGTGGCTGTGATCTGCAGTCACCACAATCAGGGTGTCATCTTCCGATGTCATGTTCACAGCTACTTGCACAGCATCATCAAAAGCCAGCACCTCATGCAGCGCCTTGTAGGCGTTAGTTCCGTGATGCGCGTGGTCTGTTGGAAAAAGCTGTACAGTGTTAAAATATCCGGCGGATTGAGCATGTACGAAAAACTTCAGTAAGTCCTGTTATGCAGATTGACCAGTTTTAATATGTTTCATGAACATTGAAATGTGATTTAAACAAACTAATGAAAGAATTGACAGTAAAACAAATTATTACACAAATCACATTTGTATATTTGCCAAGCAATAATCTCCCCATTAGACCATAGCAGAAAAAGATTTTTTTTTCCTTTTCCATCTTCTCAATTGTTTTGCATGACATTTCTGGACGGATGATAGTTGATTGCTTTTTCTGCGCTGACAATTACTGTCTGCTTAAAAAACTGCTTAATTCATTTAGGTGCAAACACATCACTGCAGAAATCATTTCTGCACATAAAATTACTTTGAGAGCATTTGTGCAAGACAATTACTAAGGTTATTCCTACTGAGTTTTGCATTCTTTCGCAATCAAACAAAGATTAATTGCACAGGTAAATCAAAAGGTTTAAAGATTACTGGAACCATCAGCACTGTTCACTTGTTTGGCAACCACTGCCTCGACATAAGGGAAAAAATACTTTTTCGTTTTTTGCAGTATTTCAGTTTCCTTGTGTCTCATTTCTCATTTTGTAATTAACAATGTTTTGCGCAAACAATTACATTGAAAGACATTTGCGCGTAGACAGATAATATGAATGTCATTTTTCAGAGATAAGTACAACTTTTTGCGGATACAATTACAGCAGAGCACAGTTTCACACAGCCACTTGACTAAAGTTATGTTGTACAACGTTTTGCAATCGCACGAAAATAAGTTGCAATATAACAATTGAGAGACTTATTAACTACTGGAATCATCAGCATTGTTGAAACATGTGCTAACCAATTCTTCCTCCTTCAACCAACAGGAAGAAACCATCTTCGTCCTTCTGCAGCATTTCAATTGCTGCAGCGGTCATTTCTGCCAAACTGGGCTCGTCAGCTTCGCGGTCCACTTCGTAGTTCATATCGCCTGGCTGGAACATGCCTGAACACATAAACTAAAAACAGAGAACACTCGCTGTGCATTGGCAAATACAACAACCAAGGTGTTCTATCTACAGCCAGCTACAAAGATTGTTTAAATGAGAGAAACGCCAAAGAGTTTCTCCAAGGTGAAAAAAATCAGTCCCGATATCATTGGACGGGTTGACATCAGAACTAGGATCAAGGCTCTTGCACCATCCTCTCGCATACTTAAGTAAGTCATTGCTTGCCATGTTTGTCCAAAGCTCACATTCGTGTAACTCATTATGTAAACTTCTTATAGCGCGTCATTGCAGATTATTTTTTTCATGGAGTGATGTGGTTCAATGAGCAAAGGCGTAAATCTAGGCTAAGGCCTTTCACAGTTTGAGGTCAACCGCTGGGAATGCTTTGATCAACAAAAACAAAGCCTAAACTTTTTTCTACTGGTGCTCAAAAAAATACACACCACGACACATCGCGACACACCAATAACGCTCTTGTTCACACACAGGTTGACTTCAGTGTAATAGGCACTGGTGTAGCCTACATAAATCGCATTAATGTATCAGTGGATTTCACGGGTTTTTCACTAAACATATCAGTGATTTTTCACTGCTAAGATTGACAAATCATTCAATTTAAGTTATGCTAAGTTTCTTTTATTCCATCCAAGCAACCATCGCGCGTTCGTTATTTGACAGCAATCAGTTTTCTGTTTCCTTCCCATTCGCTTGATTTTCAAGCTTTGATTTTCATAACCCAACCTGTTGGAAGCGTTGGTCAATTGCACCCAAGGTACCTCGCCCTCGTTCTGCTTTTGTTAAAACGAGGCATGGAGCATGGGCAGAGGACATAAGTGTAGCCAGGGGGGAGCCAAAGGGGCCATGCCCCCCACAAATGTTTGGAAAACATTGTCACTTTGTGCTTTGAGAGGCGTTTTTCGAAACAAAATAGTGTTATTCGCCTAAAATCAAACATTTTGGCCCCCCCAAAAAATTTTGGCCCTCCCCAAATTTTTGAGCTGGCTACGCCACTGGAAAGGGATACAATTCGCAAGGTCCACAGGCTTCGCAACAAATTAGTCATCAAGTGATCGAATGTGTTTGCAACGAGCAAACACGCAGTACTATCAAGATTGCGATCCGCGCTCGTACAAACCCCACAAATGATCGGTTTCGGCGATGTTCACGTTGTCCATCTGTGATTTTCGCGTTACGTACTGGGCCGTACGTCCCATGCTTCTCATGCTCGTTTTCCACTTTTCAATCAGCTCCTGACCATCTTTTCTACCGTTCTTTGTATTGGTCAACTCGTCCACTGTCGTCCTTGGTCGGAAATACTTCCGGCCTCCTCCAAGAGCTACCTAAGACACAGAAACCAGTTTCGGTAAGAAAAGCCAAATATGTTCGGAATTTGGTACTTCTTAAAAGTCTTTCGTTAGTTGCAATAATGCTACCTTCTTATCTCTGTAGCTGTTTCTTTGGTACTGTTCAACAGTTTCTCAGCAGTTTAGTTTCGACTTCAAAAACATTAAAAAGCAGCGGTCCTGACACTAACCGAAGTAAAACGTCTTAGCAACGCTTTCATTGCAACACAAGAAGCTGATCCCTTTTAGAAAATTTCCGTTCACCTGGATATCCGGCAGGTTTTCGTAAAGTTGAAAAGCAATGTCGCGGCATCCATTCTGAACAGCTTCTGCAGTAAGATCGCTGTCATCGTACCAGTATCTGTAAACTGAGTGAGCATACGCTCCTGCCGGTGTGGCGTGGTTCAAACGAGTGGTTGTTACAATGCCTGTTGCTTTACCTGTAAAAACGAATTCGCCTTTGAAAATCGAGACATGAACACATGCCTTGGCCGCTTATATATTCAAATTATTCCACGAATTTTCACCTTAACACCACAACAAGACTCCAGGTTTTAAATTGTCAGATACTGGTTGTTGGGGCTGAAGGTGACACCCAGATGATTTAAAGTCACAAAACGATTGATTACAGAACAGCAATAAGAGTAAATAGGAACAACCACTCTACTTTGTTTTCTAATAAAATGCGTTGACTTTTAAAAAACTTCTGAGTGGAACAAAATGTCGGCATTATTTTGAAGATGCTTAAACATCCGTATAGTAGAAACAGAAAATCCCTGTCTTCGAGTAAAAAATCGACTAAACCGTGGGCAACTCTACAGCTTCACAAAATCCACTTGTGATGTTTTTGAATACGATTGAAGGTAAAAACAGACTGCGGTTTCAATGATTCAAAGTTGTGTTTAACCTTACAATCTTGTGGCATAGTTTTGCGAACAGTAAACAGCCCAACCTTTTTCATTCCCAATTTACAAGCTTGGTGAAGTGCTGTTCTGCACGTTTGTGGGCGAAAGCGATTTTTGCAAAACATAAAGTTGCGCGCAATGAGCTGTAACTTGCACACTGTTCTATTTTAACGTGATCCGTTGGAATGGACTTTGTCTTTGCTGATAAAGAATTTGCTGTTATAAAGAATGGTTGAAATGGTCAACGATAAAAATCAACCCTGAAAGTAACAACTTGTTTTGATTGCTGTTATTGAGGATTTGCGTTGAGCTCTAAAACTATCATTCTTACTACATTGTCGTTGAAGTAAAAATCTACTTTCTTCTGACTTTGTTTTCAGTAAGAAACAAAGGGTGCTTTTTTGGGAACAAACCATCAAATACATTCCCGAAACTAAGTAACTTATCAACAAACAGAAGCGAAACTTTGCAAGCAGATATTTTGTCTCAAGCATTAAATCATCCAACGAAGCAAAGAAAACTACGCCTTCTTTTCAAAGATTGAGAGGTGTGAAGGTTTTACCTAAAGGCATTGGTTTGTGTTCATGAATCCCTAAGTCGCCCATTCAATTTTAAACTATGTTCTGAAATAAAGTTTGGTGTCAGTTTTACCGAATGTAAGAAACAACTGTTCAGTTTTGTTTTTGGCTTCGGTGAGCCCAGCATTGTGGTCATAGCGTGTGTTTATAACTACTGCCCGCGTGTTTTCTCAAACGTGCTTTAGGTCTTCCATAATTTTACCTATAAGCTTTTGTTTGCAGATGACAAGATTGAAAATGCGGAAATTGCGTGAAATCCATTTCCTAGCAAAAAAATTGTAGATTTTATTCGACTGCGTCACTTTTGTGGAGGCTTATTGTTGAAATGTGGATACGTTATGGCTAAGTTATGAAAGCAGAGCACGGCAGGCATGTTTCTCGAAAGTTCACGGCCAACCAAAAGCCTTTGGTTCTTGAAAACTTAGTCAGTCTCTAAAAATATAAACTCTTCATGATTTGGTTTTGGAACAAGCGTTTAAATTCAACTATCTGTTGCCAAATCAATGTCTTACTATTCATTATTCATTCTTAGACAGAAGCTTGCGGACAATCTGGCGGAAACAATATTAGCAGTTTTAGTGAGTGTGCTCTAGTCAGAAAGTGTTTTTAATAAATTACCAGGTTCGTAATCTTTTCAGTTTTATCTTGACGTGAAGAATATTAAAGCAAACAATTTGAACACACTAAAAAATACTTTTTGCTGAGCAAATGCTGCTGGCATTAAAGAAGCAGTAGCTACCTACCCTCGTCATGAGAGTCTTTAAGAATAGAATTGACCTCGTTGCCCGGTCCAGTGCTGCATACTCCTGGAGTAACCGCTGCGCTCATTCCAACAACTCCAAGGTCAGATTTGACACCAGTAAGATAAGCTGTTGCTGTGCCAGCCGAGTCTGGCACTTGTGCATCGACATTGTAAGTCTGCAAAAAAGTATAGTTTTGAGAGGCTTTCAATTCACAAGAAGCGCAAAATAAGAGTTGTGAAACACATTGTGCAACTCTTTGCCTGCAAGAGTAAGCTGTTATTGCAGCTATTTTGGATTGCGCATGCTCTTTAGCGATATGCAACATGCTCTTTAGCCATGTGCGAGAAGTTGTGGAGGCGCTGGAATTGTCACTGTCCTTGTTATGTGTTTGGCAAGACAAGCGAATTCAACGTTTCTACTTGTTTTGTAGCAAAAAGAAAAACCCTTATGATTGAAAAACTCTGTCGCGTAAGGCAGGAAAAAGATCTAACTTTTTGCTGACCACCAATTAATTTGAGTTTTCAAGCATATATATAGCGGACAAAAAGCTGAGCAAGAAAAAAAATATTGGTTAAAGAATGAAGCAAAAGTAACCCCAGTCCGATTGCTGGTCATTACCTGATTATAATACGTTTTATTTCGTCCTAGAATAGCTTTCATCAAATCTTAAAAAAGCTAACCTCACCTTAGAAATACCAGAATGTGGGAAAGCGTCCATGTTAAGTGAATAGTCCGGTCCTCTGCCGTTCTTCTGTCCTTTCAGTATCCGAGCGGATGTAACACTTTGGACTCCCATGCCGTCACCGAGAAAAAGAATCACGTTCTTGGCCACATTTTTGTTTCTTGCTTGCAGTCGCAAAGCTTCCTTAAGTTCTGCCTCAGCTTCGCTGACCCAAAATTGGGGGTCTCCTTCGTCAGCTGGCCAAAAGTAATTCGTGTAAACATTTTTCAAACTGCTAATCTTTCTAAGTCGAGTTACGACTTCGCAATTAAATCAAGATTGATGTTCAACAGATGTTGTCGATATACTGACACTTTTTTGATTGAAATGCAGGTTCTGGGGAGGTTTTTGGTACTGATGCGTATTGAAGCCAACAGTGCTCCAAAACATGCTTTGATTTCTTTTTTCATCCTGCAGTGGACTTTAAAAATGAAGAAGTGCTTTTTGCTGCATGGGATTAATAGCGGTATTGTTTCCGGTCTTTATTTTGTTTTGCAGTCCATTGTCAACTAGATGATGCTGCAATCAATCAAGCGTATCGACCAACCACCGACAATTTTTCGGCTTTTAACCCGACACCGTTGCATTTGCTTTAGATCTTTTATAATCTGCGTGATGCTTCGACGAGGAAATCGAAATTACATTGATTGATGTTCAAGGAGGGCAGTCAATCTGTTACGCAAACATTTCACTGCAGGTGATTGGTCGAGCTCGTTTTTTGTAAACAGAGCACGCCTTGAGTGTAACAGTTTGATCCACGCCATGGTCCGTCCACTTTGAAGGCTCAGCAAACATCTTATAACCTCAATCGTAAGTGATGACAAACATCTTGTACACCAATAACATGTGAAGCATCGAAGTTCAGTGTTTCGTAGCTTTTCAAGCCGATCTGATGTAATCTTACAGAGTTCCGCAAATTCATTCACAGAACATTTATTCAAAAAAAGATACAAAGTAATAAAATAAGTTGACTGAACAAAGTTTACTTTCAATCATCAACATGAAACATAAGATTAGCTATATGGGAGCTTCAAATGAGTAAACCATTGCAAGGCTCTCTCGCTCTAGACCAGCGGTTCTTAGCCTTTTTTACATATCTTTCTCTTTTATCAAACAAGACTGCCAGATTTACCCCAGTACACACAATGGTGCTCATTAATTTGAAAATACGAAATTAACAAACTCTAACAGTTTAGAATATTTATAAAAATTTACATTGGCTGCAATTTATGGTCAGCAAATTTACCCCCTTGGAAAATGAAATTTACTCCCAGAGGTAAATTTACCTCAGGTTAAGAACCACTGCTCTTGACTGAAAAAATACCCTTACTCACCAAAAACTGTTGCGCATTCAGATCAATTGCGGGTTGAAACAATACAAAAGCTTATTTTTGTTTAAACAGAAGTGGATTCTAACTATGCTGAAGTATTTTTATCAATGTTGAAGCCAAACCCAAAAAGAAAACCTGGTGCTGATGTTTCTCAGCATATGGCTTTTAACTCAGAGAAAATCACTTTCAAACCGCGAAGAACATTTGCGTTACGCTCGACAAGGTCCTGTAGAGAGAAACAGTTTGATGTTGGCGAAAATAAAAGAACAAGAAAAGATTGATTTGGACCATGGTCTGCCGTGTAAACTTCCGCCTCATAGACAAGAGCTTATACTCTGATGCACTGTGATGTTTCCTGTTGCAGAAAGTTCCCAAAAACACCGGGAATGGCCCAAGATGTCGGCAACGGCCCTGTTTTGCGTTCCGAATATTAGATATTATTAGTTAATCGCATTTTCTCGCAGATACATATTTGCGTTCTAGGCTAATCAGAGACCCCGGGCAGGAGGGTTGTAAAGGGAGCATCATATCTGCAACTGCAGAAACATTGCGCAGAACCTTTTCTTTACAGGACAACTGGCAATTTTCTGCCGAATTGAAACAAAATTATGGCAGTGCCTGTATAATACACAACTTTAAAAAATAAGAAGAATTTAATCATTGCTCAAAGTATGCAGAGCACATATATTCGACAGTGATTCTTGACATGTATTCATTTCTGCGCTGAGTACGTTAAGTGATCAACAGTGATAAGGTTGAAATTGTTTCACAACAACGTAATATTGATCTTAAAACTCAGCAACCCTCATTGAAACGATAAATGCTCAAGACCTTATGGACATTTGTTCTTTGTTCATTACTGGCACCATGCGCGAATGCTAAGGAGAGACACTTAATGTCGAAGTAGATCATGTTTTATCACGTTATTGGAACACGTCTCAGTCCTGGTGTTATACTGCGCAGAAATTTTGCCTGCGCTATCCCTTATGTGAAATTATGTCTGACAGAAATTGAGACCAGTACAGTGCATCGCCCTCTATGAACGACGGTTGACTCATCGAGTGAAGTTACTTCTCCTCACTGTTTGTTGGGCGTCGCTGTCGCAATCACTGACCGGGATTTTACACACAGAGAACTGGAGCATCACGACTACAAGCTAAAAAACTTCCGCATAAGTCCAAGCAATCGGCATACACATTAAAAGATCTATGTTCATCATTGGCAATAAAAGTCACTCCTTGCACGATGGCTCTTTGGCAGGCTCGGCGATAGGGGAAGGGGTCAGGACACAGGACCCGGGCTGGTTTGTGGTCCCGAAAAGTGAGTAGTTGAAAAATGGGATAATGTGAATTGAACTAGAAACATTTTTGGTATTTCTGTTTTGCTTATGTGCACTTACCAAGTGCAGTGATTTTTATTTAACGCTGTTACTACCAACATAGTTTCACGGGGTATCGCTGTTATATCTTACAGAGTTTGATTTTTGTTGCATTCACTAAAATTGGTCGAATTAAACTCTCGTATAAAGTAGTGGGATGCCTTAAGTCCCTAATCTCGTTGCGAATCTATTGTCTACCGAGCAGTTAACGAATTTCCGTCCCCAGGCAACAATCATCACATCGACTGAAAATGCATTTTTAAACATACGATTGGAGGCCCTGTTCTCAGCCTGCCTAAATTTTATGATAGCACTGCAGCGCTGCACCAGTCCATTACTTTCGTGACGGAATTCCTCTTTAGCTTTCACCAATATTTCCAATATATGCGGAAACAGCAGACGTTTATGAGGCGAAGTTTAACCAATTTCTTCTGGCGGCTTGTACTTGCCTGAAACACTTTTTACTACCATTAATCATATAAACGCATTTCACATATTAAACTTTATACTCAGAGCGACAGACTTCTCCTTACTTCTATAAACTGTTCTCTTTGCTCTGCAGGTGGCTTCAAAGTTGGAACCGTCTGCATCCCAAATAGACCTGGTCCTTCGCACCCTCCCACCCCCCCATGCATTTTGTTCATTGGTCTGCTTGGAACTCATCGCAGCACTATGAGGCGGTGCTGAACTTTATGGTAGCCGTGTTGGTGCCATCCATGCGTGTGCTCTTTACTAATACCACATATCTATGCTTGTGTTACATCAAAGTAATCGCGTTGGGGCGATTTAAATGTATGCTTTTTCTAGTATTGCCACATATCTGTCATCGTGTTCTTTCATGTATCAGCGTGCTCCATGTTTTTTTCCATGTAAACTAAAGTGTATTGCATTGGATGTGGGAGTGAAACGTTATATAATACAGTATCTCTGAACGTTCAAGATGTCGATTATACGTCACCGGCTTCCTACCATTAATGAGGAAATTAATTTTTCTGCGTCGGGTGCGCAGGCGTTCCATGATTCGATACAATTCGTAGAGGATCCCATACTACCGAACATTTTGAGGCTATCAATCAACTGTAAAACGCTTGACTTCTACAACCTGCTGTACCTCCGTCATAACTTTCATATATTAACACCCGATTTTCCTGTAAAGCGTTTTGCAGGCACGTCTTAACAGCATTATGGGCTCCCTGAAAATTAGTGTGATGGGTCTCTACGGCAAGTACAGTGCAGCAGATTATATTTATTACAAGCCTCTTAACGAGCAGATTAGCATGGAGCGCAGTGGTCGTGCAGCCATGGACAAGTACCACCGGGCCCACATGCTGAGACTGCTCTGAGTGTTTGATCAAACCTTCTATATATCGATTCACACCTGAATATTTGAAATGTACTATTTTTTTATCGTTGTGATTACCTCCGAATCAGAGTATTTGTCAGAGTATAAAACCTTGTACAATCGCAATACGTAATGTTTAGAAAATAAGTCCATTGCATAAAAATTAACAAGTAAGAAATGAAACCTAAGCGTGAAATAACTCCAGACGCAGATAATATTGAATCAGGGCCGGCCGTTGTGGCCGATTGGACCGTTTGCTTCCAATCGGGTCCCGCGCCAAAGGGTGGCCCCGCGCTTCGCCTACCACCACTAGCCTACGCAAACTTCCACTTTCTATCGAAGCTGCGTTTGTAGCGCTGGCGTGGGACCCACAGTATGTTTAAGCGTGGGGCCCGTTACCAACGAAAATCAAAGTGAACTGCGCAGCTTTTTACGCAGAGAGGATTTACGCTTTGAAACTGTTCTATGTTTCAGTTGTATAAGCATTTCGTATTTGGCAGGTCATGCCTCAATAGTTACTGCTACTTGTCTTCTGAAAGTAAAGCTTAGTTCCTAATTGCAAATGTGTAGTGCTTAATCCTTCTTTAGCGTGATTCATTTTAACAAGTTTGAGGCAACCTTGGATTGTCGAAAACCTTTGAAATACACCTAGTTGTAATTATGCCAATTGAATGGCTATTACAGGTGTGCAAATATAACGATTCCCTAAAAAGTAACAAGCACAGGTGCATATGCTTTGTGAGGAAATGGAAGCATTTAAACCAATTCTGCCAACCGAGGTTCGAAATTCCATGAAATTGTTTGAATTTCGCGCACACAACAAGTACACCTCTTTCCCTAATTTGTTTATTGCCCTCAGGGTTTATATGAGCATCCCAGTGACCGTGGCATCCAGAAAAAGAAGTTGTTCTAAGCTCAAACTAATTAAAACCTCTTTGAGATCTTCAGTCCAACAGGAACGCCCAAATATTTTGGCGTTTTTGTCCATTGAATCCAACATTTGCATGGACACAATGCTGGACAAAATGCATGGACAAAATGCTGAAAGACTTTGCTGGTGTTAAAGCGCGAAAAATAAGTTTCACTTATCAAAGGCAACTTTTGTAACGCAAGCTGCAATAGTCCGAAGTGCGCCGATTTGATTTGTGTGTTCTCCCGCCATTGTTTTGCTTGGAGGTGACCAGTGTTCCCTCCAAGAAAATTCTACAATTGAGCAAATGTTTGTTTTGTTGCGCACTAAGCGCATGCAGCTGCGCAACCATACAGACACACAACCAGTGAAGTGTTCCAACCCTTTAACAACTGCAAAAGCCAATAGATTGGCGCGTACGTTTTTAGTTATAACTCGCCACCTGCTGCAGCTAGAGAGGTGTTCAAACCCTCTACGGATTCAGCACGTCTAGTAGTTCCGAGCCAAAAAAAAAACTTTTCAGTTTTGGGTTTGGGGTTCTCTTGGGGGGGCGTCACAAG